>Ga0209356_1000038_pt1 | contig 45976 bp, 73 predicted proteins | sample LauGreFaBDMM15SN_2_FD_188213 | JGI IMG/M metagenome (GOLD analysis project Ga0209356, IMG submission 188213) | Freshwater lake microbial communities from Lake Michigan, USA - Fa13.BD.MM15.SN (SPAdes) (version 2) | ecosystem: Environmental > Aquatic > Freshwater > Lake | place: Lake Michigan, USA...
AGCGGCCGCATCTTGTGCCTGTGCTGATAGGGATAAAAATGCCATTGCGGCAACTAACGCGATTGATATTTTCATACAATTTTCCTTTTAAAAATATACTTTTACTTATGTTTAGGCCATGGTGATGGCAATAAACGCCAGCATGAAACTCAGCACCGCTCCCACAATGGGAATCACAATGTGTATGTGTTTAACCACATCTTCTACGGGATCCTTTTCTGACTCGTTATTCTCTTGGTTCATTTTCTTTATTCCTATGCATGTCCCATAGCACTATGCCTACTACAGTTACTATAGCCATTTAATAAAAATGATCATTTTCATCTTCTTCAATTACCGGTTCCCCATAGCGTATATCCAATAATACTATTCCCACTACGACAATCATAATTATGGCAAAAATAATTTCATCAGCGGTCATTTTTATGCTCCGTAGTACACATCTTCATCTGCTATTGGCGCACACATCTTTTCTCCGTCCCACTTTCGTCCACACCAGCATTCATCTTCTGCGTTTATGATGCAGGTACCGTCACACACATCATCCTTCATATAATCACCAGCTGTGGTAAACTTTAAATCGTTCATATCTTTGTAGCCAGTTCTTTACGTTGTTCTTCAGTGAGTTCGTCACAGCGGCTACTATAGTCAGGCATGCGTAACCAGTCTACTGTGCCGCCCCGTGGGCCATAGACATTTTCCACTGAACGAAACACACCCCAAGTAGCAAACACCATACTGATGATAGCAATGTGCCCAATCATGTTGTAGCCAATTGTAAGCAGTTCACCAATGTACAAGCCAAATGCCAGGCTCCAAAAACATCCCAATAAGATGCTGAGAAAATATTTGACATACATGGGTGCGTGGCGCAGGGGATTTAGGTTAGGGTTCATGATGTCCCATGAGGAACGGCTCACCAACCAAAAGAATTTGAGTACACTAAACATAACAGTCCTTAAATGTTAAAGCATTAATTATAACATATTCTGATGATGTATGTCAAGTGTCAATTTCTCAAATTATAGTGTCGCACCGCCTACTGTACGGTTACAAGCACATAGTTCGCCAGTTTGTAGCGCATCCAATACACGAAGTGTTTCTTCTGGACTACGACCAACATTTAGGTTATTAACTGTGACATGTTGAATTTCATTGTTTGGATCAACGATGAATGTGGCACGAAGTGCGGCACCTGCTGGCGCATAGAATACACCCAACTGCTCAATAAGACTTACACCGCCACGTTCTTCGCCTGGCTGGTGACGAGCAGTATCAGCAAACTGAGTGTGAGTGATTTTCTTCAAATCAGCATGTGCTGTCTGCCATGCAGTCTTGCAGAACTCGTTGTCTGTGCTACCTGTTAGCAATACTGCGTCACGGTCAGCGAAATCTTGTGTCAACTTGTCGTAGGCCACAATTTCTGTAGGGCAAACAAATGTGAAGTCTTTTGGGTAGTAAACAATTACTTTCCACTTGCCCTCAAACGATTTTTCTGTAATTGTGTAGTATGCGTCTTCTGGCTGACCTGGACGGACACCTGTAATTGCAAATGCTGTTAATTTATCACCAACTGTTTTCATATCTTCTCCTTGTGTGTGAAATGAATATTAAGAACTAGACGTTCTATGATTATATTATACTATTATTTACACTATAGGTCTATGGTAAACCATAGGTTTTGACTAATATATTCTTATTGCAGTCATAGGAAAAATCAATAATAAATACCCAGTGTCTAAACCTACAATAGCATTATTCCTATGTGATCCAATGTGTTCAGTCCAGTCCAGTAACGGATTAATACAAGCCTTGGGTTTGCATTATAACTTTAAAATCTTTAGTAAAAACACATTAGAGGATGTGTTTTTTGACGAGGTTGATTTGATAGCAGTGCCAGGTGGCTTTGGCGATGCAAGTACATTTGATTCGGTGTTTCAACATAACGCAGACAAGGTACAAGAGTTTGTTAAGCGTGGCGGCCGTTATTTAGGAATATGTATGGGAGCATATTGGGCAGGTCAACATTACCTTAATATTTTAGACAATGTAGATGCTGTACAATATATTACACAACCTAACACAGATACTCGCCGGCCTCATGCAAAGGCAATAGATGTTAAATGGAACGGACATCCTGAACGGATGTTTTTTTATGACGGTTGTGCTTTAGTAGGCGATAACAAGAAGTTTGATACGGTTGCTACTTATTCAAACGGTGATGCTATGGCTATTATACAAGGACGTATTGGTCTAATAGGTTGTCATCCTGAAAGCGAAAAGTTTTGGTATGACGGATACAGTTGGATGGGCAAACATTGGCACCATCGTCGTCATCACAATTTATTATTAAATTTTGTAGATCAATTGTTTCAAAAATAAAGGCTCCAAAGAGCCTTTCCAAGTTTATGTTATAAGATTACGACCAATATTTGTTATGGTATAAACTGTCCCAATATGTTTGGTTGTTACGATTGACAAAGTTCTTAACTAGATATTTGCCCATACCCAAATATCCCATGCGCTTAAATCTGCGACTATCTTGCCCAAAGTGATGTCGAATAATCTTAAACTTTCTAGGACTATATTTTTTAGACAAGAAATAGTCTTCGCTTGTTGACAAGTTTTCGGGGAAGCCGCCAAACTCTTCAAAGCGATCTCTACGTGTCAGCATAAACGCACCAACTGCAAAAGGACTAAAGAATTTTAATGTGTGATTGATTAGATTAAATGCTGTGAATCCGATCTTTGCTCGTATATCTTTATCGTAGCATTTGATGTTTAATCCAATGAGATCTAAGTTCTTACTCTCTATTAAGCGGACTGCATCACGGATAACAGTGGGTTTAAAGAAGCGAACATCAGCATCGATGAATAATATATAAGGCGTAGTAACTAATTTGGCTCCGTTATTCTTAGCAATGCTCACAGGGCCGCCGTCGATGATTTCTACATTCAAATTGCCTTTAGTGGCCTGTATAACTTCACGGGTATTGTCAGTCGAGCAGTCTGCAATGATGATTCTAGTACTACCTACCATTTGATTGCGTAAGTGTGCCAATAGATATGGAATATAGTTTTCCTCATTCTTACAAGGAATTATAATGGTAATTTTATCACTGAATATCATTGTTTCTTGCATTGTACTTTTACCTTAAAACTCTAACTGCTATTTATTGAATTTTTAACTTGATAAAATCTACAATGCGCTGAGCCATGTCTTGACCGCAGTACTGATCCATGCCTTCGAAACCTGGACTCGAGTTGGCTTCACAGATCTTGTAGCCGTCCTTGTCAAACAATAGATCCACACCTGCTATCTGCAGGCCTAGTACACGAGCAGTTTCACGTGCTAGATAGTCTACTTCGTCAGTAATTTCAAATAGTTCAGCAGTGCCACCTTGACTGATGTTGGCACGGAAATCTCCTTCGGCACCAGTGCGTTTCATTGCAACTACTGTCTTGCCGCCGATGACCCAAACACGAAGATCAGTGCCGGGTTGCGCATCCACAAACTCCTGTATGATCATGGTTTTCTTTAGACTGATGCTGGCCAGCAGACTCATCAAACCTGCAAAGTCTTTTTTGTTATGGCACAAGTGAACTGTTTTGCCCTTGCTACCGCTGGTGGCTTTGACCACACAGGGAAAACCTATCTCTTTTTCAATTAGTTCAATGTCAACATCACCGTTGACCAATATGGTTTTGGGTATGGGCAAGTTTTCTTTTACTAACAGTTGGCTAGTCAGCAGTTTGTCAGATACTCTACTGATGCTGTCAGCATCGTTGTATACAGGAATGCCAAATTTTTCAATTTGTCTCATCACTGAGCGGGTGAAATAGTTTGTACCAGCGCCTGTTCTACTCAGCACTAGGTCTGGTAGTTCAATTTTTTCGCCTTTGTAACGTATGCTCTTAGCACTGCTACGACTCACAATGATATCAAAATATTTGGGTTCCAGCACACATCCCTGCATGCCGTTTTTTTTCAAACAGTCCAAAAGACGTTGATTTTCGTATGCATCTATGTTGGTAGAATAGTGCAGGATCCATACTTGTTTCATTACTCGGCCGCTTCTTCAAAATCTTCATCAATAGCCAAATCCAAGTCTTCGGGCAAGTCTTCTTCGTCTACTGGTGCTACTACGCCAGGCTGAGCAGGCGGGTTAAACATACTGAACCAAGCAAACGGATTAAAAATATTAAACCACATGATCTTTCTCCTTTGTCCATATAATTATCTCCCAACGGCCGTCATGGTGCTCAACTAAGGCTGTGCATGATTCTACCCAATCGCCGTCATTCATATATACGATGCCATCTACTTCTTTGATCTCAGCATGATGTATGTGTCCACAGATAACTCCATCGAAGCCACGCTTCTTGCAGTAGGCCACAAGATTGCGTTCAAACTGAAATATAAAGTCCACAGCCTTTTTCACACGCTGTTTGAGATACTGACTAAGACTCCAGTAACCAAAACCCATGCGATGTCGAAGCCAATTAAATTTAGTATTAAGTCCCAGTATAAAATCATAGGCTTTGTCTCCTAAGAAACTGAGCCAGGGTGCCAATCGAGTAATGCCATCAAACAAGTCACCGTGAGTGACTAGATAATGTTTACCATCAACACCGATGTGTTCTGCTTGATTGGCTATCTCAATGTTGCCGAAGCCGATGTCGTAGGGCATCAAGGGACGAAGAAATTCATCATGATTGCCTGCTACATAAATTACTCTGGTGCCACGTTTGGCATGTCCCAAGATGCGTCTCACCACATTGGTGTGACTTTGTTTCCAGCGCCATCTGTTTTGTTGTATCTTCCAAATGTCTAAAATGTCACCCACGAGATACAGTGTTTCGCAGGTGTTGTGTTTGAGAAAGTTGTTGAGTTTATCAGCTTGGCTGTCTCTTGTGCCAAGGTGTACATCACTAACAAAGATACTGCGATAAGTCTTCATATATCATATTTACCGCCCAATCAATTAAAATACGATTACAATTTTTCAATTTCAAACCATGTAAAAAACGTCTACAAAATATCTGCGCTGCTGCTTCGCAGCTGATTAATTATCCCCTACTCAAATCAGTTTAGTATGGTGTCTAGATAGTTGAAGATGAACTATCGGATCATGTGAAGTTTAGATTATGGCTAGCTAGACAACCAGCAATGGCAGCATATAGAAAAGCCCACGCATAAGTGGGCTTTTTTATGAGTATGAATAATTATGAACTGGAGTAGACAAATTCACCTGTGGTTGGATTGTAGTATGTGGGTCTGAATCCCAATGCAGCCATGCCAGCAGCCGATCCACCATCACGCACAGGTTTCACTGTGAATGTGTTGGCGGTGGTTTGATTTAACTGAGCACCGGTTGCGTTCAGGATGATCGAGTTGGTGGCTTGATTGGTATAACCAGCGAAATAGCCAATGGCCACTGCTGAAATGCCTTGTGAGGTTAATCCAGCGTTGTAACCGAGTGCCACTGCTGTGCTGCCTTGACTGGTTTGGCCAGCTTGGAGCCCAACTGCTACACTATAAGCACCTTGTGTGGTTTTTCCAGCACCTTCGCCAATGGCCACTGATTCGGTGCCTTGTGTGGTTTGGCCAGCTTCGAGACCAATGGCCACTGCGTTTATACCTTGTGAAGTTGTTCCAGCATCTTTACCAATAGCCACTGCACTACCGCCTTGTGAGGTTAATCCAGCACTTTGACCAAATGCCACTGCATCACCCGCGGTATCTTTTATCACTGCACCGTTTGTTAGTGTTACTGAACCACCATTTTGACCAAACGTCACACCACCCGCAGTGGCACCGTCTGATAGTTTCAACGTTGCAGTGGCGGTGTCGTAGAATATTTCACCTGTGTTGCCCACATAGGTTGAGGCTGACGGGGCAATGGCTTTGCTAGTGAGTTTACGTGTGGGCATGAGACGTCCTTGTTGTCATCATATATTTACCTACACGTATTCAAAGTGAGACCCCCTGTTTATGGCAGTTCAAGCCAGGTATGATCGCCCATATACTTTACTTGTGTTTGATATTGATAGTTATTGGGAACTCCTGTAGCCCAATCCTCCGGGCCGGTCAGCACTAACAACATTTTCTCTTTACGAGTATCCCATACTAACCAGTAACACTGTCCCATTACCACTTGGAACTGATATTCAGCGGCATGTACTGCATCGGTTACATCTAGTCTGCGTTTGATCTGCTGTGCTTGTTTTTCTAATACCGCAACTAATTCCATGATACGATCATATTCCTGCTGGGCATACATCCTAGCATGATTGATCATGATGTCTTTCTGTTTAGTAACAGGGACTAGATCAAACTTTGGTCCACCGGCTTCGGTGGCATATGGTGTTACGTTTCTGTTAAAAAACGGAATCATTGTGCCAGTTGACGTAGAATCGTAACTGTCACGTCCTTTGGCAATATTAGACTTTTTTTTTGTCATCGGGTATTTACAAAATAAAATAGGACCCGAAGGTCCTATTGACTATTGAGTTACAAGGTGGTCAACCCCGGAGTTGCAGTTTCTTAGGCTGCTAGCGCAAATGCTTCGTCGTTAGCGGCGCTAACGTTGAAGTTGATCTGTGCATACTCGAATGTATTTGCGTTTGCATTTACGTTTTTTGCTTGATTAACGGTCATCGCCTACCGTGTTGCCGTCTCTATTATCTCACCCTGTCGAAACCATGGCAGGCCCATTATGAAGTATACTCACGTTTCTAATGTCTCTGTTGGCTATGTGCCAACCGAATATACTTTATGGTGGACCTGGCGGGAGTCGAACCCGCGTCCAAGATGCCTTCACTTTGAAGGGATTACAACAATTTCTTAAGCGGGCTGAATGTTGCTGGCCTGCTGTCCTTTTTGACCCTGAGTTACTTCAAATCTTACACTTTGTCCTTCTTGTAGGCTTTTGAAGCCTCCTGAATTGATCTGTGAAAAATGTGCAAATAAGTCTGCGCCACCATTGTCCGGTGTAATAAAACCAAAACCTTTGGTGTCGTTAAACCATTTTACTTTTCCTGTTACCATGTTACTTTTTTCCTATTTTCAATTGATTTATATCAATAACTGTTATTGTACAGTCACAAGTATTTATATGCAACCTGTTTGGTAAATATTATTGTAGGAGATGATTAATGAAACAATTTATTATAGTTGCCAGTGTATTATTGATTTCTGGGTGTTCAACTGTTGACACAGTTAAAAAGTATTGGCCACGATCACATGATCCTGTCATGTTTAATCAATTGATTACTGCTGATATTGCCATAGCACATCAGAACTGCGATGCACCAACATGGGCCACAGTTGTTCCTATTACAGAACAATTGGCAAAATATTCAGACTGGCGCAAGGACCCACAGTCAGAGAATTTAAAAGGATTACATGCTCATGTTGAACGAATGAACAAGGGCGGTTCTAAAACTTTTTGTGAAATAGGAAAAAAAACAGCCAAACAGCGAATTGACGCAGCCAAGTCTGCATGGGAAGGAAGATAATGCATCCACTAGAAGTTGAAATACAAGCAATCTCAGAACAATGCCAAATGGGCAATCTCACTGTAAGTGAACGTAACTATCTCCTTCAAGAGATTAGAGATATACGTGCTGCTCAAGAATGTGCAGATAATGAACAGATATTTAGATATGTTGTTCAGATTTGCAATGTTGCAATGTCTGTGGCTTAAATAGTTGATGATAGAAATAATTTACACACTGATTGCCACACACATTACCATAGTTTGTGTTACTTTATACCTGCATAGATGTCAGGCGCATAGGGGAATGGAATTCCATCCGATACTCAGTCATTTTATGAGATGTTGGCTATGGATGACCACAGGTATGACTACTAAACAGTGGGTGGCAGTGCATCGTAAGCATCATCAAAGTACAGATGTTGAAGGTGATCCACACAGTCCTCACGTGTTTGGAATTTGGAATTTGGTGTTTGGCGGTGTTAGGTATTACAATCGTGCAGGCAGTGATGCCAACATGGTTATGAAGTACGGTGCAGGAACTCCCAAAGACTGGATTGAGCGTAAACTTTATACACCCCACCATCGCCTGGGCATTCTTGTAATGTTGGTCATAGACTTGTTGTTATTTGGGCCATGGGGATTCTTAGTGTGGGGTGTACAAATGATATGGATTCCATTTTGGGCTGCTGGCTTTATCAACGGCATGGCGCACTGGTGGGGATATCGCAACGGTGAAACCAAAGATCAAAGTAGGAATATTATGCCTTGGGGTATCTTGATTGGCGGCGAAGAACTGCACAACAATCATCATTTAGATCCAGCAAATCCTAAACTAAGCCGTCGATGGTTTGAGTTTGACATAGGCTGGATGTGGTTTAAATTGTTTAGTTATGTAGGGTTAGCAAAACTTAGAACATAAAAAAAGCACCTTCGGGTGCTTTTTTATTAATGTTTATCTACCTACATATATCTGCGGCACTGCTGCGCGGCGTCGTTCTTCCTCAGATTTTGGAAAGAGTTCATTACCGTATTGAGGGTACATTTGTTGACGACTGTGTGCTACCAACATCATTACAAAAAAGAAAAAAAAGATTACGATCAATACACCTATGCCCCAAGCCAACTGAATGTTGAGTTGTTTTCTTTTTGCGGCTTTGCGTTTGGTTTCTATGGCTTGACGTTGCATCTGTTGAGTAATAAGAACTTTTTGTTCCTTGCCCATTTGTGCCATCATTTCTTCAACTTCAGTATACAATGCACCCAATTCTTTGGGACTTTGGTACACCATTAGTTCACGCAAGTCAACTTCCATTTGCTGTAATTGTTTGCGCATCAGCACACGTTGTAGAGCACGTTTGCCCAAACTGTCATCGCCTGTATAAACTTCTTTCTTGGCACGTTTTTCTTCTTCCTCAAACACTGCCATACACTTGTGGAAGTTGTCGTAATATGTGCCCAGATGCTCACCGATCTCTTGATAGATGTTGGTAGTCTCGCCGTCACGACTGTTTAATGTTTTAACACGAGTCTTTTCTTCTTGTAACTGTTTCTTTGCCTCGGGTGGTGGCACCTTTCCCTTGGCTTCATATGCGTTATGAAACTGTTTGTCTAGATCGCTAAGAACATCTTTTATATCACCAGCCGCACCTTTGATGTCTTTGTAAAGTTTACAGCCAGCTTTGACAGCAGACACTGCTCCGTTGGCCAGGGCAAACAGCGTTAAGGGATCCATTTATTTGTATCGGTCCTTGTCGTTGTACCAATCTTTAAACATAACACCAAACACCATTAGGAACGGTATCATGCATAATAAGAATATCATATCGTTTGTGGTAATAATTATATTAAAATACATAAGTTAGCCTCCAATTGCCTTGTCTCTTTCTTCCCGTTCTTTCGCATCACGTTCTTTTTGTTGCTGTCGTATAAGTAAATTTCGTTTAGCAACTTTTTCTTCATAGATTCTTTTTTCTTCCATTACTCCGTATAAACCAATTCCGCCCATGGCAATTGCAAATAAAATAATTGACCCTGCAATGAAATACATGGCAAAGATAAACTGATCTGCCATCTTTTTTTTGTGTGCTAGTTTGCGTTTTTCTTCTTCATATTCTGCTTCTGCACGTTCTTTAAAGAGTCTAGTGCGTTCCTTAATCATGTGTTCCCACATTTCAGGTTTGCCTAAAGTCCAAAGAATCATGTCTTTGAGTTCGCGCTCTGCTTGACGTAATGCATCGCTGTGCATGGCAATTTGCAGTGCTTCGTGGCCTAGTTCTGCGTCAGTTTTTCCTAGACGAGAGCCTTTGGCTTTTACCTTTGATCTTTCTCGATGTATAGCATCCGATGATTCAAAGAATTTACTGAATTGTCCGGAAAGACTGTGAACATCTTTGCCCAGTGCAATGGCCTGTTTAATATACCCAACTGCACTTTGAGCGGCTGTGAATGCAAGCCCGATTGTGATTGGGTCCATAATTAATTACCACGCTTACATATTTCTTTATGCAGTCTTTGTGAACAATCTTTTTTTGTCCACTTAATACACACCGAAGGAGAATTTTGACTAGGGTCAGCCGATCCTCTCCATGCGGTGCAGACCCACGCTTCGTCGGGTTTAAGTTTTTCATGTTGCTCTGCCGTTGATGATGTAATAGACAGTGATACACCCACCGACATTAGCAGCAGCAGTAGGTATTTCATTTATTAGCCACAATGTTAAGAGGGCTGAAATACCTAGGATTATTCTCGTTTTTCATGGTCGCTCCCAAGCGGCAGAAGTTCCGCTTGCAAGTATTTACCGACAGTCGATTAGTATTAACTCTTGTTATTATAAGGTATAATAAACAGGTATACCATACCATTGCAGCGTTGAAACGTTATTTTATACCAAAACCCATCTTACCTACTGGAACTCTAGTGGCATAGTAATTGCTGCCAGCATCTAAACGTATGGTACCTGTAAACACTGGTGGATAAATTACTTCAAAATTGCTAAAATATGCTCCGTTGGTGTCTTGACCTTCTGCATTTTTTACCGCAGCCTTTTTAAGAGTAGTTTTAACCTGAATCATGTTAGAACGTTCCAACACTGCTTTGAAAAATGCATCAATTTTGTAAGTTTTATTGATAGCGTCGGCAGATCCGGCAGCCACGGCAGCCAACAAATGCCAGCCAATTCTGTAATCTGGTCTAGTGTTGTCGTCAGTACCTTTCAGTGCCAACAACGGTGCTAGGTCTCCAAGTTCTTCATTGGTTTTATACTGTTGATCACTGTCAATAATTTCAACAATACGATCAGCCTGGTCAGAAGTGATGATACCTGAAATGATACCCACTTGCAATGCTCCAGCGATAGATCCATTTCGGCGCCAACGTTTACTGTTAGCCACAATGTTCATGTCAGGAGATTTGATTGTTTCAACTATTTCTAAAATTTTATCAAAACCAGGATTAACAGCAGGATCAAATACTCCTGCGTAACGATCTGGATATTTGGAAATGTCATCAACTAGTCCCGACACACTGGCCTTGGCACCTCCAGCCTTGTCTTTACTGCTGACACGAATCAGGGTGTTGTCGTCCACTATGAGATAACTGTCATATAATTTTTCTGCAGGATCGTTGGGGAATTCAACTCCACGTATGTTGGCAAATTGTATGCTCATACCTTCTTCGGCTTGACGCCAATCACCAGACAAGAATTTTTGTTTGATCAATGCTATAGGAGCAGCAGTTTCTCCGAGATCAATTTCATAACTTTTAGCATAGTCTCCTGCGCCTGGTACTGGATTGACACTACCTGCTGCCACTTCGCCTAACAAAGCAACCACTTGTTGTTTTATGTCATCGGTTAGATCTTCTCTACTCTGAATAGTAGTTTGCACCTGTGACACAATATCATCTACGCTGATTTCTGCATTGGTAGGAAGAATGCCAACTGGTTTTAAATTGGTAAGAGCACGTTGTTGTACTCCTGCTACTTGATCTTCCTCACCTTTTTTACCACTCAATTGAACGTAGCCTGTTAAGTCTGAAAATAATTTTGTCTGTAAAAATATAGGATATGCACCTTGTTTTTTACTGGCCTTCAACGCAATATAGGCAATTTTTTTATTACTGGTTTCGTCTTGAAAGGTCAACACCAATGCAGCGCCTGCTTTGTCCGGTGTGACCATGCCGGCTTCTGGTGGCAATGTCAATGCATCTGCCACAGCAATACCTTCTCCGGCAACATAATCAATCACTTGTTGTACTAGATTAGGTGCCTCGTCTTGATCATCACCAGGTTCTGGCAACACCATAGACGACAATATAGAAATTACATTGCCATCTGCATTTCTAAATCTTACGTTTTTGCCACGGCCTGCTTCTTCTGCACGACGAGCCATACCGCCTTCAGATTCCCATAAAAATTCTCTTGCTCTCATTCTGCTGTCATCCTAAAATATTTGCCGTGACTTTGAGTGTAATCTCTCACCAGCTTGCCACCCACTGCGTTGGCAACATTCTCTATGTCTTCTCCGGGTAACCCTGTGTTGTGTGCTGCATCAATAGTTCCTTGATCTTGAGCAGCATGAACAAGTTCGTGTGCTATTGTTCTCAGCACATCAACCAGATTTCGATTATTGATATTGACCGTGGTATGATCAGTGTCTGGCACATATTGACCAAATGTTTTGTTCGTGTGACTAAAGGTAGGATCACTGATCAGTGACAACTTGGGGATTTTTGGTAAGTTTAACTGTTTAGCACAATAATTGACAAAATCAGTTACAATACCCGAACGATCAAAATGTTTTGCTCTCATAGCACATATTTATTGTATTTCAGGAAACAAACAATCCTGAATAAAATGTCGAACATCGTCTTCACTTAGCCCTAGACTAACCATAACCTTAGGAGTATGCGGATTTTGTTTCTGATTTTGTGCGTAGTAGTTTTGCTGTTCTGTAGTGTTTTCCACAGTATTGTTAGTTTCACCCACACACTCTGTATAGTGATTTACTAGAATGCCAGCAAGACTGACAATTTGCTTTAGTTCTGATTCATCGCTGACATTACCTGCGGCTATCATATTGGGACTAAAGATACGTTCTGCCCATTCAGGTAGTTTGCGAGGTTTGTTCCAATCATAACGACCAACTTCGTCTGCAAAGTATTCAATCATTGGATGGGTTCGATCTCCAGTAGGACTGTAGTCAATAAAGCACCCAGTAATTTTGTTCTTGCCTGCTATAACATCAAAACCAAAAATAGGTGCTGGGTTGTGAGTATGAGGGAACACACAGCAGTGCATCATCCATAGACCTTTGGTTTCTCTAGCGTCTACTACATCAATGTGAGCACGCCGATAATTATTGCTGATCCATACACGATTGATCCAACCCGGCTGATTAAATCGATCCATACCAGGTTCGAAAATTTCTGTTCCTGTGGCCTCGAATCTACTCTCCAACAACTGTTGGATCTCTATCAATGTATTCCAAACTTGACTCATCGATCTAGTTCTTCAAATAGATTGATAGCAGAATCAAAGCATGCATTGGCTTCAGCGGCCATGTCGTCTGTGAGCAATGATCTCACTCGATCAATCAGTTCTTTTTTATTTTCAAATTCATAATATTTGCAAAGACCTGGGCTGACTTTGGAAATCATGGCTCCACCGAACATATCTCCAAAATGTCTCACATAAAGATGTGGAATCAAATCAACAGCGGATTTTGTGTCGACGTATTCGATATATGCTTTAGTACTAGGTTGCAATCTAACTGCGTTTCTGTCAAAACTGTATTCTGCTTCTAGCCAACTGATATCTTCAACAATTTTTTTTGTTCTTAGAATCTTCAAAAGATCATGATCTGTTAACCATGTCTCTAACTTTTTTTCTAATGCTTGATAACAGGCCAATTGATTCATTAGATATTCATAATATCGTTTGGGTTCAAGTTGACCCTTGACCAGTTTGCCGGCAAACGATTGTCTTTCGGCTCTGGTATGTGCTTCTAATGTTAGTTGTCTTAAATTATTCACTCTTCCTCCATACGAATTTGCAATGGAAATCCATTTGAGCGAGCAAGATTAGTCGACTCAACTGCTTTGATTTCTGCAATTTCGTAGGAATAAACACCTGCTACACCACTTCCACTATTATGTATCTGAAGTGTGATGTCGCCAGAGGTCTCTTCTGAATGACGGAAAATTTCAATTAATATCTGTTTGACAAATTCCATTGGGGTTGAATTGTCGTTTAGAAAAACAACTTTCCAACGTTTGGGTTCTTCAACACGAATTTTAATTTTTTCGTCTAATTTGATATCAGTATCCGACATATCGTTTCTCCCTTGTAAAGTATTTAGTGGGGGAGTATTATCTCCCCCGGGTTGATTATTTAATTAAGATTTGTCGTGGTTTTAGTGCTTCAGGAACCACACGCTCAATCTCAATCACAAGCATGCCGTCCTTGACTTCTGCCGCTTTGACTTCCATATACTCAGCAAGAGTAAATGTTTGTTCAAAGTCTCTGGCGGCTAACCCACGATGTAGGTATTCAAAACGGCTATCTGCCTGATTTTGTTTACGCCCTTTTACAGTCAATTGATCTTGATCAACTTCCACTGTGATTTCTTCTTTACTAAAACCGGCCACAGCAACTTCGATGCCATAGTGTGTTTCGTCGTATTTCACAATGTTATGTGGGGGATAATTGCCATTGGTGTTGGGAAAATGTCCGTTGAAATAACGGTCAAATCCCACAAGGGCTCTGTTTAGATTGGCAAGGTGTGCCGTGTCGATAGTTCTAAGTTGGTTCATAATTTTCTCCTTTATTAAGCAAGAACCTTACAGGGCCCGGATGGCGCCCTGTGTTGTATGTATAAACTCTCTGTCTGTGTGTAATTACTTGGTTTCTGTAAACTCAGCATCTACTGTAGGCGATGCTGTATCAGTAGCAGATTTACGATTTTTTGCTTCATTGAGCGGTGCAGATTTTTCAAACAATTTGGTCAATGATTCTTGAATAACATCTTTATCTGTTTGAGAAGTAGCAGTTTCTACAGATTTAATAGCATCTTCAATTTCAGTTTTTTGTTCGGGAGTAATCATTGCAGCCACTTCTTCTAAATCTTTACGCACACTGTGCAATTGAGATTCAGCAAGATTTCGTGTTTCGATAAGTTCACGTTGTTTTTTATCTTCTTCAGCATTTAATTCAGCATCTTTAATCATCTGTTGAATTTCTGTTTCATTTAATCCAGAATCTGATTTGATAGTAATTTTATTTTCTTTGCCTGTGCGTTCATCTTTGGCAGATACATTTAAAATTCCGTTAGCGTCAATATCAAATGCCACATTGATCTGTGGCATGCCACGCGGCGCTGCTGCAATACCTTCAAGATTGAATTCGCCCAACAATTTATTGTGTGTGCATAATTCTCGTTCACCTTGAAACACTTTGATAGTCACTGCTGGTTGGTTATCCTGTGCTGTGCTAAACACTTGGCCAGCCTTGGTTGGAATGGTGGTATTTTTAGTAATTAGTTTAGTCATTACTCCGCCCAATGTTTCAATACCGAGACTTAATGGAGTAACGTCTAACAACAGCACATCTGTTTTGTCACCACTCAATACCGATCCTTGAATTGCTGCGCCTACCGCCACTGCCTCGTCTGGATTAACATCTTTACGTGGCTGCTTGCCGAACAGTTTTTCAACTGCTTCTTGTACTTTAGGCATACGTGTCTGTCCACCAACAAGGATAACTTCGTCAATGTCTGCGGCAGTAACACCTGCATCTTTCAATGCAATTTTACAAGGTTCCAAACTACGTAAGATCAACTCATCAACCAACTGTTCAAGTTTGGACCTAGTTAATTTAACATTCATGTGCTTAGGACCGCTAGCGTCAGCAGTAATGTACGGCAAGTTGACATCTGTTTGAGCACTACTTGACAATTCAATTTTTGCCTTTTCAGCAGATTCTTTTAGACGTTGTAATGCCAACATGTCTTTCTTAAGATCAATACCGCTGTCTTTCTTAAACTCGTCAACTAGATAATCCATAATACGTTGGTCAAAGTCTTCACCACCCAGGAACGTGTCACCGTTGGTGCTCAACACTTCAATTTGTTTGTCACCGTCGACGTTGGCTATTTCAATGATCGATACATCGAAAGTACCGCCACCCAAGTCGTAAACAGCAATTTTGCGATCACGGTTATCAGTTTTATCAACACCATACGCAAGAGCTGCCGCAGTAGGCTCGTTAATAATACGCAGTACCTCCAAACCGGCAATTTTGCCAGCATCTTTAGTTGCCTGTCTTTGACTGTCGTTAAAGTATGCGGGAACTGTGATAACTGCTTGAGTAACTTCATGTCCTAGATAATCCTCTGCTGTCTTTTTCATCTTGCGCAGAACTTCTGCTGAGATCTGTGGAGGTGCTAGTTTTTCACCCTTGGCTTCTACCCATGCATCGCCGTTGTCGGCTTTGACAATTGTGTAGGGCATTAGATCAATGTCTTTTTGCACAGCCTGTTCGTCGAACTTACGTCCGATAAGACGCTTGCTGGCGTAGATTGTGTTTTTTGGATTTGTCACTGCTTGACGTTTTGCAGTGGCACCTACCAAGATTTCATTATCTGTATAGGCTACGATTGAGGGGGTAGTTCTGGCACCTTCAGAGTTTTCAATAACTTTACTAATGCCGTTTTCTATAATGGCCACGCAACTGTTAGTGGTGCCAAGGTCAATACCGATGATTTTGCTCATTTATGTTCTCCTTAATTAAGCGAGTTATATACAAACCCCATATGGGCGTGTTGTATAACTTTATTTATTTTTTATCTAAAAAATCTATTTAATTTTCTGTAAATTGTTTGCACACCCATGGCCTGTCGACTTGCGTCTTCCAGTGCATTGTGCAGTCCTTCTTTAGGCATTTCTGGATCGTAGCCTAGATCAAACAGTGTTCTAGTATCTCGGATCTGCCAGAAGTTCCACGGAGGAACTTTATTTAATTTTCTGTAGTAACAGTCTAAAATTACCAAGTCAAAAGTAGCGCCATGGCTCCAAAATGCATCACAGTTCCAAGCAAACTTGTGAAACTTTTCGATAACTTCTTCAATTGGCACACGATTGTCTTCGGCAAATGCTTCAGTTTGAACGTCAGCGGCTTGTTTACTCCACCATTCGACGGTGTCATCATTTACCGTCATTCCCAATCGATCACAACTTTCGATATCTACTCTGTAGTAAAGTTTGTCAAATATCTTGTTGCTTGCTGGATCAAAAGTCACTGCACCGATTGTAAGTATCACCGCATCGGGTGATGTGGCCAGTGTTTCTAAGTCTACCATTAAATGTCTTGCCATTACGCCTCCTATACTAGATTATACACAGTATAGGGCAATATGTCAATACATTTTTTTAGGTAATTGCTCTTTTTCCATCTGCTTGCGCCAACGTGCTCGTGCGGCACCTTTTTTACGCTTACGCTCTGTGGTGGGTTTTTCGTAGAATTCTTTCTTTTGAATATCTTTCAATTTACCGCTGTCTTCTACTTTATTTTTAAAACGGCGCAGAGCACGATTAAAATCCTCGCCATCCTTTACAACTACAACAGTGCCTTTGAGATGATTATTCTTCATCGATTTCTTCCTCGTCATCTTCTTCTTCTGCTTGAATCAAAATGTCCAAATTGTAAATTCTATTTTTGCTGATAAATTTCCACGGCGTGGTTTCGTCATTGGTTAGATAATGAACATATGGGAAGGACAACAGATAACTCACAAAACTTTTTGTGATCAGGTCACAATTGTCAATGTCAATAATCACTGCATCGCATTGATGCGACACACTCAACATCCAATCTAAGTCAGTTTCGTTTTCGTCAAATATAAAAACGTTTATATCATCTACCAATTGTGATAATATCTGTTGAAACTGAATCTTAGTCTCAGTACTGGGTTTGATTAACAAGTAGTTGATATTTTGATTGAACAATTTATCAGGCGGTGTTATTAGATTGAGTTTTCCTAGATTCATAAATGTAATATGCAAAGTGTTCTAATTCGTCTTCAGAGTATGTGGAAATTCTAGTTTTGTCTATTCTAAAATCTTTCATAAACTGTTGAGTTTTCTCGTCGGTGACAATATTTATGATACCATCAAACTTATCTAAAGAAAACTCACGTGTTATTCTATCTCTGGCTAAAAATATATCGTGTCGTTTTATGCGATTCCATAGAGTGGTATTTTGTTGTTCAGCATTTTGCACATATTCTACTCTTTGGTTTTCTTGACTTGCTGATTCTGGTGCTTGATTATATATTTGCTCTTTTTTTTTGAATCGTCGATTTGTTCTTGTGCCCACTTGGCTGCTTCTTCCGCTGCCTCATTGTCTTCTGTCTTTGGAAAGTCTGTTTCTAACATCGGTTCAGATTTAGCAACTATGGGTGTAGTATCAGTAAAATGATTAAAAGGCTTACTTAGGTAAGGATGGTTTTCTAGAATAGATTTTTCAACCACTGGCTCTGTAGGCACTGGGGCTGTTTCTTTTATTTGTTTGATTTGATCTTCAGTTAACGGGCCATCATCAGGTTCGTAATCTGGTTTCTTTTCTTCTGTAGCAGGTGGTCTCCCAACATCAGCAACAAACAACGGGACGGTGTTGTGCAGTAGACCGTCATCTTCTTGTTGCTTTTGTTCTCGTATCCAAACAAAAGTCATTTGTGCGGCCAACAACATAATAACTGCTAATGGATCAAACACTGCCACAATTAATATGATGACCCAAGTCACTGCTTTTTCTAACACATTGGCATCTGGATTGTTGCCGTAGATGAAGGCGGCAATATATTTGATAGGGCCTACCTCGGCTTCTACTTTACGGACTTCTGCGGCAATCGGCGCTCGCTGTTCAGCAAGAGTGCTAACTGTTTTCTGTTCGGCAACAATCTCGGATTGAAGGCGAGCACGTTCTTTTTGTTGTGTTCGTCGTAGTGCGACTGCTTTGTCGGCACCTTTTTCGTCTGCACTTCGACCCATGACTTGGTCCACAGCCTCATCCATCTGTTTAAGCGCCTTGCGATTGGCATCTATATTGTCCTTGGCTGTTTTAATCTTTTCGTCGTAGACTGCAATCTTACTCTGCACATCACCTGACACAAGGCTTTGATCACTGTGGGCTTGACTCAAAAATCCAAAGATGCCCATTGAAGTGATGATCATCAATATCAACACCGCAGTGGTCATATACACTTTCATGAACGCAGGAGCACGATCCCAATTGGCTTTTAGCCATGCCGCACACACTAACTTGGCCACTTCTAAACTGCCGCCCATAATGTAAATAGGAATCGTGGCCGCGGCAAAAATGGCGGCAAGTCCGATGACAGAATAATAAATGGCCACTGCTGATATAATCAGGCCAGTGGCCAACAAAAGCACTGCTAAAATCATTATTGGTTATGCAGTCTGAGTCAAATTAGCCTCAATCGCTACTGAGACATCAGCCCAAACGTTAGCCGGTGTGTCCGGTTGAGTAATTGTGATGGCTTCTTGAAATGACGAGTCATTGCCAGTTGGATCCATAGTTCTATAAGTTTTAGTGTAACCACTGGAACCACCACGAGTAATGCCTCTGGTCACTGCTTCTTCGATACAGTGTTGCATAGCAGTGGCCAAATTGGCTGCAGATAATGCTTCGTATGTGCTGGTTGTTAATGTAGTAGAACCGTCGCTAAATGTGCCAGCGCCAATGATTTTTTGCCAACCACCTAGCACATACTCTTCTTGTGCATAACCAACGGTAAAGGCTAAACTGGTAGTGACATCATCCGCTACGTCTAATGCACTAGGTCCTGATTCTAAACTGGTAATATCTAAAATCATAGGTTGACTGAATCTGCTCAATTCGTCTATAATTGCTTGCCAACGTAAATTTCCACGTGCTCTACGGCGACTGATATTCAGTGTTGTAGGCAGTGTGCTGAAAAAATTAAAATCATCAACTTCTACACCGCCACTATCGTTATCGGCAGCGGTGGTGCTGTAACCGCTAGCATCAATAGAAACGCGATAAAAATTTGGTGTTAGTTGGTCTTGTGTGTTTTGAAATCCTGATGCCATATTCTGGTCCTCTTTATATAATATTTAGTCACTTAAAGAAGATCAAAGCCATCATTACTGCTTGAATAATGAACCCTAATCCGATAGTAACCACGTTGAGCATGTCTTTTTGCACTGTGGCCTTGACAAATAACAGGGTCAGACCGCCCCAGCATAACAGCACAAGATCCACTGCGGGCATTTTGTCAGTCAACCCGCTCATTACTGCTAGCAGGCTAGGAACAGTGGCAGCGTGTAAAACGATGACTGCTAGCCAACCAAATGTTTCTGCTGAGATATGACTAACCTTGGCCGTAGCCCAAGTTTTGAATTCTTGAAGATTTTCAAAATGAGGCAACGGATTAAATTTATCTAAATTAACCATTTGTTTTCTTTCCTTTGTAGAAGATGTGATTACCGATTGATCCAATTTTTTCTAAGTTCCATTGAGGATTGACGTAGTTAGCATGATAATACAATGCTTCTTTCATTACGTCAAGTCGAAAGCCTTCCAATAGTACCTTTTTAGCCACAGCCATGCTTTCATTGTATGCGCTCTGGTTAACTGGTCTAGATTTATGAGCAGTGTCACAGTACCATGAGAATTGGCAAATGACCCTGTCTACAAATACTGATTTTTGAAAAACAACTGCACAGACATCTTTTGGGAACGAGGGATGAGACGCCCTGTTCATAGTGACTTGTGCTACTGCTACTTTGCCTTCAAAGTTTTCATGTCCTGCTTCACGATAGATATTCATTGCTAGGCAATCGAGTTGTCGCTCTCTGGTCTTGATGGACACAATGTCGGGCGATGATAACATCTGACCCTCGCGTAGTTTTTCCATTTTGGTTTGAGTAACATTTTGAACCAACATGACTACTAAAACCAAGCCCATAACATAGGCTGTAAATCTAAATAATTTTTCCATAAGTCCTCCTTTGACTTGGTGTTGTATTACTACAACATTACATAAAGGGAGTTAACTTCACGAGGCTCTGAAAGAACCCTACTTTCGTGTAGTTGTCTCCATTAGCCACTGAGTTCATAACACTCAGTACCTTTGGCGACCCTTGGCTTCCCGAAAATACGGGTTTCTCATTGGCCAAGACCCGCGGACATGATTTTGATGATATCTTCATCATGTCAACTATCTTAGTTTCTTTGCGAAACGTCTAATATATACCATATAAATCCAAAATATACCATAGAACTGATGATTATCGACGCATTTTTGAAATGTCAACTGCTTCTTCATCACTGAATACCGGTACTGCATTACTTTTATGCATAGTAGCAATGCCTTTGACTTTGGTTCCTGTATAAACAGGATTAGGTTTTAACAAAGCATTACCGCCGGTGTCTCTACTAGGAATATGAGCAGTGGTATTACGGCCTTCTGGAATAGCAAGACTGTAAGAGTCTTTCAACGGTGCGGCATTCATGGCTCGCTTACGTTTCCTATCTTCAATTTCCACAGACCATTTCTTTTGGAGTTCTTTCCAAGATTCGTCCAATTCTCTAGACTTTCTAGCATGATCTGCAGAGGCAAATTTTTGTTTGCCTTTCTTTTTGCCGATGGTACTCAGCCACGGGCCTTCTAAATGCATAGTCATAATACGCCAACTGTTGTTAGTATGTGAGTATTGTAACACAAATACTCATACCAGTCAATAGTTTTGACTATATTTAGATTATGATCGATTGGCTACTAGGGTCAACATGTCTTCATAATCCAGGTCACTGAGTTGATCTCCCAACTCCATCACATGATCTTCTGCTGTTTCCCAGCCCGATATGCCCAAAAGTTCATAAACTTCGCGTTTAGATACTTCTTCTGAGCGCATATGACACACCCAAAGCACTGTGACAAATCCCAAAGTGAAAATTGTTTCCTGGTCAATCACGTCGTGGTGCTCGGCCCAGTCAATAGTTCGATTAAGATAATAGTTCAAATCTTCCAAACGATTTTCCATCTGTGCTATCCAAGATTGAGTATCATCTCTTGACCAATGGTGTTTCATACTCTAAAACTTTCGCCGCATCCGCAACGATCACGTTCATTAGGATTGATAAAATCAAAGCCTTCATTGAGTCCATTGCGAACCCAATCCATTGTTAATCCATTCAAATAGGCTAGACTTTTGGCATCTACTAACAAGACAAAATCTTTTTGGGCAAAATTAGTAACACCTACTTCTGCTACATATTCATCAACGTATTCCAACACATAGGCTAGACCTGAGCAACCAGTGGTTTTTACACCTATTCGGATACCCACGCCATGCCCACGTTTGGCCAACTGTTGTTTGATTTTTTTAGCCGCTGTGTCGGTTACGGTAATCATCCACAGCCGCCTTGATAGCATCTTCTGCTAAAATGGAACAGTGTATCTTTACAGGAGGCAATGCTAATTCTTCGGCAATGTCGGAGTTTTTGATTGCTCCGGCTTGGTCGATGTGCATGCCTTTGACCCATTCTGTAATGAGACTCGAACTTGCGATAGCCGATCCGCAGCCATACGTTTTAAATTTCGCATCTGTAATAATACCTGTATCATGATCAACCTTAATTTGAAGTTTCATCACGTCACCGCAGGCCGGGGCACCAACCATACCGGTTCCCACAGTAGGATCGTCTTTAGCAAATGATCCCACATTGCGTGGATTTTCGTAATGGTCAATGACCTTGTCGCTGTATGCCATATGATATTTATGCTATTATTTTGCTTCTTTTGCTTCGGCTCTTGCGTTCTTAACTGCGGTAACATCGTTACGAGTTTCTTTGCAAAGTTTTGCTAAATCTTGACAATGCTTGCGAACGCGAGTTCCGGCAGCGCCAACTTCTTTGTCATAAAACTTTTCAAAGTCTGCTGTCATTGCTTCTACGATTGTTGTGAATTCTGCGTGTTTGTTTGTAGCCATGTTATGGTCTCCTTGTTTGTTATATTAGTTATTACCAATGACGTATTGTGTTTGCAATAATGAAACAACATGTTATCACGTGTATGATTACCCAGAACGTCTTTAAAAACAACGCTGTACGTGCTTCTTTTAAAGTAAGTATAGGTGTATCAGGACGATCTTCGTCTGTTTGGCCCATCAAATGGCCGGTGGCTCTTGCCCAAACTTTTTCTAAACTGTTCATAGTAGATTGAGTTGTTGCTCTAACCAGGGCTTACAGTTAGCCCATGTTGTGAAAATGTGTGCTAACCCACCGGCAGATTCCCATTCACGACAGTTGCTGTGTCTGTCGTCGATAAGGATGTCACCAGGCGTTTTGCAATGTCGCCATTTGTCGTAACTATAAGGTCCGATGGTAACTGGCACTCCGGGGAAGTGATCGTTGGCCCACCATATTTTGTCACTCACAGCCAAAGGCATTGAGTAGTCATGTGGCAATGCTGTGAGGAATCGCAATGTGTATTGAGGATTACGTCTGATATAGTCTTGGCACATAGATACCAATTCGTGAGCGCCCTCCATTACCGGCAAGTTGCGATAGAAGTGCATGTCATTCTTGACAATGTTCCATTCGTGCTGTGGAATGCGGTCACCGTTTTTATCCCAGCGTTTTTTAAGAGCCTGTTGTGCATGAGCATGCCAATCTGCAACAACCTCATCCATGTCTAAATAAATGTTCATTTGTACTGTGTAGTTAACCTGCAAATACACTACCCGATCCTGAAGTTATGGCACCGGCATCAGCCGAGTCGCCAACTCGAGCAATAGGTTTACCATTAACAAATACACTGCCTGATCCCGAGTTAACCGCAGCAGTATGAGAAACTGAACAGCCCGTACCAGTCAATCTGTGAACCACAGTGGGATCGCCTTGGCGCTCAACGCCTAATCCATTAACAAACACATCACCAGATGGCCCTGTAAGCGTAGTGGTTCCGTCACATCCGTGACCTGTGGAGATTGAATCTCCGATTCTTGCTATTGCTGGCATGATATTATCCTGTTACAATACTGCCCGCTGATACAGGTTGTATACCAGTGGTTTGAAATGTATATTGATCTGCTACTTCCTTGGCTGTTTCGCCTTTGGTCATGACCAGTTGTTTGTTGATACCGTAGTTCTTATCCGGATCCGTGGTCATCATCAGGGGTGCAAACGCAGGCCCCTTGGCAGTCATGGCCAACATTAAAGGTCTGCCCAATACCAATTCTGACATGTCTTCACTGACATATTTTCCAATTATTTCTTCACCTGATGTGATCTTGAGTGATATGATATCACCAACTGCAAATTTTGATTTTTCAAATAACATTAAATTTCTCCGTCTCCATATCCTATTATATTGTCACGCTCTAATAATTTTTTAAGATCATTAAATCCCCCAATGACATCACCGTTGATCACAATTTGCGGTAATGTTCTAGCAGCAGGAATGTGTTCTAATAACTCTTCTTTAGTCCATCCATCACCTATTTTGCGCTCTTCAAAGGTAATATTTTTTTGTTGCAACGCCGATTTGGCTTGATCACAATATGGGCAATGATATTTGCTCCAAACAACAACTTTCATTTAATTTCCTCTTTCAATTTCAACTAATGTTCTAGTGTCGCCTGCCAGTTGTTCAACAACTTGCTGTAGTGCAGATATGTTGTCATTGTCCATAATTGCAGTCATGTCAGCATTGTCAGGCAACAATGTACTGATTTTAATTATTATGATTTCTTCATTTAGTTTTGCCATCTTCTTTTCCTTATAATGCGGGTAATTCTTCGTAGTTCACACTGTCACTCATAACGCCAATAACATAGTTTGTGGATTCGTTTTCTTGCAGTGCAGTTTGTTTCTTGCTGGTGTCCACATGTTTATTGAACCATGGGATTGGTGTGGTCTTGGGCGCAGCGTTCCAATATTTAATACCGATGTCTTTCAACGCTGTCACTGCTGTATAATCTACAAAGTCTTTTAGTATGTTGGCATTTAGACCAATCACTGGTCCTTTTTGGAATAGATAGTCTGCCCACGCTTTTTCTTCTTGTATAACGCCTTTGTACAGTTCAATCACTTCTTGTTCGCACTCGCGAGCAGCCACCACAAATCGAGGATCTTCTTTTACTACCTGATTGATCAAATAGGCAGTCCACCCCTTGTGTAGCAGTTCGTCTTGTAGGATTAGGCTGATGATGTTGCCGTTGCCAATGAAGATCTTGTTCTCTACCATGGCCAAACTTGTGGCAAATGAAACCATAAAGCGGAACGCTTCTAACGCATAACTTGCGTGTAGTGCTAACCAAACAGCCTTGACGTGTTCATGTTCGTCGATAATTTCGCCAACTTCTTTACGGCAGTTGATCAAATGCAGTGCATCATAATATTTGCCCACACTGCTGGCCATGTCTACAATTTCTCGAGTGTCGTGAATAGTGTTGAACACATCTTTAGGCACATTGTAGATGTTACGGATGATGTGACTGTAACTCTTTGAGTGAATGTTGGTTTCAAAGAAGCCCCAGTTGTACATCAATGCTTCAACTTCTGGGAGACTACAAACAGGAGTGAATACCTGTGTTGGTCCACGACCTTGCAAACTATCAAGTGCTGTCTGACGTAGTAGGTTGCTGGTAAAGATATGTTTGACAGCATCACTAGCATCTTTAAAATCGTTAGCGTCTTTGCTGAGACTGATCTCTTCTGGTTGCCAAAAGAATCCTCGGGCGGTACTATCAAAGTCTGCAATCTTTTTATATTTGACTTCTTCGAAGCGTTGAATAGTAACTGGCCCTGCTGGATCTAGAAACATCTTGCGACCAAGGTAGTCTGTTTTTGTTGTTAAATTGTATTGTTGTTTTGACATTATTTTTTCTCTCTTTTAGGCATGTACACTCTTAGTTTCAAAGAATTTTCTAACAATCCATCCTGCTGGATCAAATTCTCCAGGCATCATTGCTTGATCATATTTGCTAGCATCATGGTGATGATTGTTGTGCAACCCTTCACCAAACGCAAATATCTGTATAAACCTGTTGTTATAACTATTATCACCTGTATCAAAGTTTTTATAAGAACCGGGTAACTTTATGTGCGTAGACAGATTAGCCAAGATATTTCCTGCTAATAAATTCCATCCTGCAGGCGCAAGTAATCCAAATAATGCAAACTTCCAATCAATTAACACTAACACCACGATGCTAAAAAACCATATCATAAAATAATTATTGTGTAGCCAAACTATCAGTTTGTCTTTTAACAGATATCTAGGTACAGTGATTTTCTTTTCTTTGGTGAAATATTCTCCACTAGACATGGCCCACAAAAATGCAGTGTGGTGCCACCCGTCAATTGGACTATGCACATCCATTGGTGTATCCGAATGAATGTGATGATGTGCATGATGTGAGGCCCAGGAAAGAATACTGCCGCTGCCTGTTAACACAGTTCCAACAGCAAGAAATCGATGACGCCAAGTACCTGTCTTAAAATTTCTATGTGCAAAGTATCTGTGTAATCCAATCTGAGCCCAGGTAGTGTTGACAAATCGAAACCAAATAAGACTAAAAATTAAATACCACCAGCTGGTTTCAGCAGCCACTATTATACTTGCAGGAACACTAAGCAGAATAAAAATATAAAGAATTCGGTACTTGTCACTGAAAGTCATTATGCATGACCTTTGTGAATCAATTGGTTTACCATGTTGAGGTCAAATTCCAGTTTAGAAATTTTATCTCTCAACTGTTGATACTCTTCGTCGTGGCCTTTGCTATCATACAATACGATATCCAAATACATGTGTGCAGCCTGATCGTGTGCTGCTTTAAGATCGTGTTCTAATAATACTCTTCTATCTTTTAACATATCAATTCCTTATAACTTACACGCTTCACAATCTTCTTCATCATCAAAGTCAATAGGTTCAAACATAGTAGGAGCATCTTCTGCCACAGCCTTGCTGCCTGCTTTGTTGATCAAACTATAATAGAATGTTTTCAATCCCCATACATGTGCCTGCATCAAGTTTTTAGCAATCAATGTAGTTGGTACTTTACGATCTGCAAAATGTGCTGGATTGTAGAATGTATTGGTTGAGATACTTTGATCAACATAGGCAGCAAGAACCGCTGCTGTCTTTAGATAACCAGCACAGTCCCGTTGTTCCCACATCATTTGATATTTGTTTTTTAGTTTGGCATATTCGGGGACAACTTGAGTGAATGACCCTGCTTTTGATTCCTTGGTACTGATCAAACTCATAGGCATCTCAATGCCGTTGGTTGAATTAATAACCACGCTGGAACTTTCTACAGGGGCAATGGCCATAAGTGTTGCATTTCTTACGCCATGCTGTTTCATATTTGTACGCAGTGTTTCCCAATCCAGTTCAGGCGTAAAGTCGGTCAGTTCGTTAACACCCTTGGCTCGTAATTCCCAAGGAAAGACGCCCTGGCCATATCTTGTCTTATGACTATCTAAACATGGACCACGTTCCTTGGCCAACTCCACTGTGGCTTCTGTTAGATAGTAAGCCTGATGCTCCATCCATGTTTTAACTTCTTGCAGTGCATCTTTGTCGCCATACTTTAGGCCGCGCTTGGCATGCCAGTAGGCCAAATTGGTAATACCAATGCCCAACGGTTGTATCTCGTCATTACTTAATTTACTTTGTATTGACAAGAAGTCTTGGTAGTCAAGGATGTTACACAGGCTACGCTGTAGAATCCTACAGGCTCTACGCATATCCTCTGGATTTCGGAACGATCCCCAGTTGATAGATCCCAGTGTACATAACGCTATGCGGCCACTATCGTCGTCTAATCTTTTGAATGGACGTGTGGGTAATAGGATCTCACAGCACAAGTTACTCTGATATATCGTATGATATTCAGGATCAAAGGGTCCTTGACTCATTACATTGTCAATGAACACCAAATAGATTCGACCTGTGTCTGTGCGTTCTTTCAGTATACCACCCTTGAAAACTTCTTCAGCACTCATGGTCTTTTTACGTAGACCTTTTTGCTTTTCATATTTGACATAAAGTTCTTCGAACAGTGCCGTATCTTTATAAAATGCTTCGTACAGGTCTGGCACTTCATTGGGATCAAAGAATGTTATGTCTTGTTTGTTTCGGAATCGTCTCCAGAAGAAAGCACTAAGCACAACCCCATAATCCATATGACGGACTCGGGTTTCTTCTGTTCCTTGGTTGTTCTTAAGCACAATAAGGTCATCAAACTGATGATGCCAAATAGGATAGAATACAGTAGCACTAGCATTACGAATACCTCCTTGTGAGCATGAGCGCAAATCTCCAAACCATTTCTTCAAGAAAGGAATCATGCCAGTGTGCATGATCTCGCCACCTCTGATGGGACTACCCAGTGATCGTAGACGACCAATTTCTAAACCAATGCCAGCACGTTTGCTGGCATATTTGGCCATCATTTCTCCGGACGCGAAAATACTGTCCAGATCATCATCCGAACGAATGAGAACGCAACTACTAAATTGTTTAGTAGGAGTACCAAGCCCTGCCAACACTGGCGTGGCCAACGTAAAAAGTCCATCTGATGCTGCATTGTAATATTCCTTAATGTAACGCATACGAGCCGAATTGGGTTCTTCTGTGTGGAACACAGTTGCGGCCGCAATCATATATCTAATCTGCGGAGTTTCATAAGTTTGTTTTGTTGAACGATTTTTAACTAGATATTTTTCGATAAGTTGTTCAATGGCAGCATAACTATATTCTTCATCTTTAGAATGATCTAACATGTCATTCATCTTGTTCCAATCTTCTTCACTGTACCAGTCAAGAAGTTCACTGGTATAAAGACCTGTTGCCACATTGGTCTTGACAATGGAATAAAGATCCGGCACTGTGTAACTGCCGTAGATATCTTTGCGTAACATGCTGAGACGTTGTTTGCCAGCCACATACTGATAGTTGGTATGCCCAACATCTGGATTAGATTCCACATCAATAAGATCCACAATGGCACGCAGTGTTATTTCATCTATTTCTCTAGTGGTGATACCGTCATAGAAATGGGGTTGCGCTTTGATTTCAATCATACTTTGACTGACATCGGCAATGTTTTTACATACTTTCGCTATCTGAGTTTGCCATTTTTCAATGGTCAAATGCTCACGTTGACCATTTCTTTTTATTACTGTTATATTATTCATCTGTTTTCTTGATAAGGAAAATATTTATACCCATTGACATTACTAAATTAATTAGTTGCGGTTGAAAAATATTGTTCAAAATCAAATGGTTATAAATTTATCAAAATTGGGTTATGTACTATACTGTAGATGTACATTTTAATACATTACTATAATTATTGCAACCGATCTGATTAAGAAAGTGCTGAATACGTGTAGACAAACTTACCATTGTCGCTGACTGTGCTGTTGGTGTAACTCACCGCCACTGTGTCCACGCCACCCACACCGTCAGAATCCACAATGGCTGCAAAAAACTGCAAATTGGAATCTGCACCAACAGTGCCTGTGAATTCATATTCGTCTGTGATCCGCAACCCGCCGTTGATTGAATCCACTGCAATGTTCAATGTGCCTTTTCGCATCATTGTTTGAGCAGCGCCATTGCTGATGCTTTGATACATGTAGTTCACTGCATAGGCAGCACTGGAATAGTAGGGCAATCTGAACAAAGTAAACGCAACAGTTTTTTGCACGATGCTAAGGCGTGTGGCAAAATTATTTGCAAAGGCCACAGTGCCATTATGAGCAGTGAAATATTTACTGCCAAAATTTCCCTCGGCCATGGTATCTATTCTATCTGACCAATCTTGAACAGTGGCGTTGCCGCTGGATAAAAATGATATGTGGGCAGTGACCGCATTGAGATTGGTTGATCCATCATTACCAACAAATGTAAATCTATTGCTTTTTGATGTATTGCTATCCCCGTTGGTAATCAAAAATCCTTCACGATCGATATTGTTAAATCTGCTGTTGCTGACCATGCAGAGTCTTGGTCCTACCAATTGACCGGAACCAAACAGGTTACTGTTTTGCCCAAAACTTATACCTCGATAACAGGTGTCAAATTCACTGTGGTCCCATATGCAGTAATTGATATCGTAATCGCTATAGATTCCATAACTAAACCCGCTGACCTTACACTGAGTAAAATACAAACGTTCGCAAGTGACAATGTCACTCACTGCTCTCAATGCAAATCCCACATTGTCAGTGTTACTGCCACTTAGACTAGACCACATTCCGCTAAATGCTATTTGATGAAACACACTGTCACGTACTGCGTCTAACTGCATCATGGTTTCTGTTGCCACAGTGCTGTTTACGCTGAACCCAACCATTGAAATATTTTTAGGTTGATTGTTGTAGGTGGTACTGTTCAATGTGCTGCGCAATGCTGTAGTGGATGTGTCGTTAATGAAAATAAAAGCCGGTTGATTATGTGCATGTAAAAATACAGTTTTGCCAATGCCAGCGCCTTTGATGTTACAGTTGCTGGGAATATACACCGGAGCAGATAAAATGTACGTGCCAGCGGGCACATCCAGGGTAACACGGCTGTCTGTGGTGTTGATAGTTGCTGGGTTTAAAAACAATTGATCAATTGCACGTTGTATTGCAACAGTGTTGTCAGTGCTGCCGTCGCCCATTGCACCAAAACTCAACGCAGACACAGAATCGTCTAGTCTTTGATTTATACTGCGTTCGACCGGAAAGTTGGGGTCGCTGCCTGTCTGTACGCTGCTGCCCAAAAAGTTTTTGTACACATACTGTTCAACAAAGTCCAACAGATTGTCATGTTCAGTTAATATCTTGGTATTGCCCACATAGGGAGCACCTTCTGCCACTGCACCGTTGCCCACAAACATCTCTTGTGTGTCAACAGCCCATGCCATCTCGCCGCTGGCCAACTGTGGTAACCCTGAACCTTGATTCTTTTGTCCTCTACGGACCTGTATTCTTGAAATTTGGACAACAGCCATAAAAATATCCTCTTATGGGATATTTAGCCGTATTTTGCGTAGTATTCTTCTATTCGTTTGCACCAACGCTCAGTCCAGTAGTCAAAGTCCTTGGGTTCCAGGATAAACTCCTGATATTGCGGTTCTCCCCAGACCATAGGAGTGACTTCGGGCGGTTTAACACACATTAGAATAACACCTTTGCGGATATTAGTTCCGTGTACTTCGTTGTGTGCTAGTGCGTATGCAGTAAGTTGAATAAAGTAATCGTCAATATACTCTAGTTTTTTGGGCTTGTTGGTCTGCTTGTAATCTAGAATACTCTGCTCGCCGTTGTGTACGCCCACACAGTCAGTAGTGCCCGCATATAGTTCGGGAAAGTACAAGGGTACTTCATTGCCCCATACTTCACTAACTGGTCCAAATCCTTGCTTGATAATGCAGTCGGCCATCTTGTGGCTCTGTTGACTAAAAGGATTAGTGCCCGGAGTAGACAAGAATCCTTGCGCAACATAGTCTTCAAGGTACTTGTGCATCCTAGTACCACGATTGGCCGCTTCGGTAGTGATCTCTTGTGCTTTCTTTTCACCCACTGCTTTTCGCCAATTGGCTAGAGCAATTCGTGATTCGGCAGGTTTGGTCTTGTCTAGGATTGTGGTGACTGAAGGCACTTTGTGTCCATCAGGTGTAGCATAGAGGCGTTTGCCTGTGCTTTCGTCTCTGGCTAATTTTGTGTAGTTGTATTTTTCTATTAATAATGACATAACTTATATTATACTATGTCACATTAGTTATGTCAACCTTGTCGGCGAGATGTAGCAGACTTGGCCATTTGTGCTACTTTGCTCTTGCCACCGCTTTGGCCAGTGTCAGTTGAATCTTTTTTGGTTTTTATTTCCACAGTGTTGTCATCGTATCGTTTGATATACTGTTTCAATACTGACCCTTGGGGGGAGTCCCACAGTCTTTTCAATCCGTCTAATGTCAATCCGGTGAAATCTGTAAAGGTGTTTTCTGCCCAGTTATACTCAGCCGATTGATCTGCTGCATTGGCTTGTTTTTGAATGGCTTCCAAAGAACCAATGATATCTAAAATATCATTGGTTCCCTCTTTCATTACTTTTTTTTTGAGCCTAACATCAATCCCAGTCTACGGCTAAGATCAATGCTTTCACGTTGTTCTCTACCAGCTGGGGATTCGCCTGCTGTGCCTCCAATTGCTGGAGGTTCTTCAGTGCCAGGTTCTATTTCAGGAGTTTCGGGAGGAGTCATCCCCGTGCCTTGAACATTTTCATCGCCGGTTAAAATTCCAACAGCACCAGATAATGCTTGACGATTTTTTTCTAATGTGGTGTAAATTTCAGCCAATGCTGGTTTCACAATGGCTGCATATTTTTCACTGATCTCTGAGCCCATTTCATCTCTTATAGAGTCTAGTAATTCTAACATGTTTTCTGCTTGCATAGAAGCAGTGTCTTCTAACCAGCCTGTGAGTTTGTCAACCATATCTTTACTGGCCATTATCAACTCTGCACGTTCTTCTTCGCCTTCTGTTAAAATGCGCTGTGCCTCTTTGTTGCCCGACATCTCTGCCATTAGTCTTGCTACCACATACTGGGCTTGATCTTCATTCAATTCATTACGAATGACCAATTCATCGATCAAATCTCTTGCAGTGTCTTGCTGTTGACTCAAGCGCCACACAGCAACTTTCAACCATTCGTCGCTGACATTTTCCATAGCAGTGAATCTCTTGGCCATCTTGTCTGGATCTTTGTGCAATTTTTTACTTTCCATTTGTACAGCCTCTCCTAGTTCGTTACGTTCTTGAATAGCGCGATTTATGACATCTAACAAACTGCGAGTCTTGTGATACGCATTAGACTCCAGCATGGAATCATAACTTTCGTTAGTTTCAATGGTGTTAATAGAAGTTCGTAGTCGATTGCGAGCATCTTCTAGTTGTTCTAAAGTAAAAGTTTCCAAATTGACTTTATAGCCAAATGTTTTAGCCATGTGTTCATTCAAAACTTTGCTGTTTAATGATTTTCCGAATTCTTTGACCTGCATGTTTCTATCCTAACCAATATGATATATTTATTAAAATGACGTTCTATACATCTGTTGTATTTGTTCTTTTATGTTAGATATTGTTATGTAACATTCTTGCAATCTAAACAAATAGTTATCTTTTTTCACTGTGTCGTTGGTTTTTTTCATCTGATACCTAAAATGCGTTATGTCGTTATCCAATTTAGCATAATGTTGATCCATACTCAAAATGAATTTAAAGTCTCTTATCATGCATTTTTCATATTTTTTTGCAGCCATCAGCGCAGATATTTTTAGATAGAACCGGTCGACTAGATCTAAGCCATTGAAGTTGGCATACAGATTCCAGTATCCATTATGGTCTTGTTTGATCACATAGTCATTGTAAGTAATGACATTGTCTACGATCTTAATAGGCAGTTCTTTCAGCAACTGCTGTTCTATTATGTTTCGCTGTTTATTAGATATTTTCATCTTAGGCCTGCAATACTCAACATGGCTGTTAATTCTGGGCTTTCCTTTACTGGTGTACCGCTAACTTGCGCCATTGCACGATTATAAGTAGATTCTTTATCTTTGTTACCTAGTGCGTACATGTCTTTTGATGCTATGCTTTGTGCGCCATCGGCTGGAGTATATGTTTTAGATTTAATACCTTTAGCATCTTGACCCATTGCCATCTTACCTACGCCCAAGTCATATTCGGTATTGGATGATACAACATTACCTTTGGCATCAGTAGTTTGTGTACTGTTCATTGGGCCAGTACTGTAATTAGTTGTTTGATCACCGGATGTTAGATCAACTTCGCGGGCCACACCAGTAAATTGTGGTGCTGCATACTTAATAGCTTTTCCAGATTTATCAAAAGTGAATCTGCCAAATGCTCCAGCATAAGTTTTAGTACCATCTGGATTTGTTGTTAATTTAGAACCGTCACCTTGATCGCCATCTTGTGCAGGCAATTTTGGTACAGGCGGAACCTTGACCGGTGGCTGCGATGCTGTGTTTTCTTTTATACCAGCCAGTTCTTGAATACGTGTTAATTCGCCTGTGCTTTCGTCTGTAGAACCATAAAGAATATTAGCAACTTGATTTGCCTCCTCCTCGCCAACTGCATCTACACCAAGGATAGATGCTAACTCTTCTACCATTGCTGTGGAAATAGGCAACAGGGTATCTTCATTATCGGATACATAGTCGTAGTCTTCTGGTTCCCATTCACCCATTTCTTTTCCAAGACGTTGTTCTAACTCATATACTTCATTTTCTTCCCAACCATCTGAAATAATTCCGGAACTTGTCATCCCATCAATCCATCCGTTGACTAGATCAGGACCATTAGTACCGCTATATTTGCTATATTTGTCGTTCCATGCATGAATTGCATCGTTGGTATCATTTGATGCTTCACTAATGCCGGCCAGTTCTTGAATACGTGACAGTTCTGCATTAGGTTGTTGTGCTTCTGCCCGTTTGACTAATGCGTCTAAGTCTGCTAACATTTGTTTCCACTCAGGGCTTTGAAAAACTTGTACAGCTTTCTGCATTGTTGCTATGATATCTACTTCACCATTCGGTGCTAGTACCATTTGTTTTTTAACTGCTTCAACATCCGGAGCATCCATACCATTTTCGGCAGCAGCAGCATAGATGCCTTTAACAAATTCAGTAGTTGGCATTGTTGATATGTCGCCCATGGCTTCTGCACTGACTACCTGTGTTCCAGGTTTCAATTGATCGCCCGCAGCATCTGGTTTCATTTGCACTGTTCCTGGTTTGGCGCCTGGCAACAATGCATCTTTGGTTGTTTCTATTTCAGTGCCGGTAGGTGTTTTGATCTTGATCTTGCCACTGGCATCTGGTGCGGCTGATACCGTGCCCAACGGATCACCGGTGGCTTCTCCTACTATTTGGTTAATTTTCATTTCATGTTCTCCACAGAGAGTATTTCACTCTGCACGTTGTACTTATGCTCACGCAACCGATCTATCCAGCCATTTGCACGTAGCACTTTGAAGGCTAGATTTTCCACACTGAACTCACCTTCACGGTCTAGGCCTGTTTGGCGTAATTTTTTAATACTGGTCTGCACTGACTCTATGTAGTCTAGGTCGTCAGTGTTCAATGCTGATGAGATTTTGCCTAGATAGTTGTTGACCTTGCGGCGCACATCCTGATCACTGATTCTCACTTTGATCACCTTGGGCTCGCTGATCCAACGACTGTTTTTAACGCTGTAAATTCCAGCACTGTGATGTGTGTCTCGACTGTCTTGCACATAGAGTTCAACATCTATGCCTTTCACAGTGAAATTGTGTAGATAGTTGTATTGATTTTTCTTAGCATCAAACAGTTGTTTGTACAGTTTGACTTGTGCTTGGGGAATGTCTGCAATAATATGCAGATCAAGATCACTGTTGGGTGTATAGGTATAGGCTGCGTTGCTGCCCGATATGGTGATGTCTATAATTTTAAAATCTATGCCAATAAAAGTCACAAAGTCTTTGGCAATTTTCAGCAATGCTAATTTAATTAAAGGTTTCAGTTGTTGATTGTTCCACAGCAGTGGATTTAAAGTGTTGTGAAATACGATGGCTTGATCAACTATGCCTTCTTGGAATTCTTCTAGTATCATTAAACATTATTTAACTGAATTACAAGCCTAGGAACTTTAATATATGTGGGAAACTCACTGAGTTGAGCCAACCTGTGCCCGCGGCAAATGCCAACACAACCATTGCATACATGGTCCACTTGTTTTTGAGTTTTTCTAAACTGTTGAGTCTGGTATCCATTACATCATGGATTACTCCATCTGCGGCATGTAGTTTTTCAGCGTGTTCAAAATACTTTACGCTGTTGGCACGATATTCATCCTGCATTTTTTCCAGTTTGTCTGCCAGCATCTCGCGAGTGTTATCCAAACAGTCATGCACATCTTTGACATCGCTTCGAATGTCTTTTTGAGACTCTTTGATTGACTCAATGCAGTCAATCATGGCATTTATTTTAGTTTCTACTACTGCTACACGCTCTGGCAACGTGGCCATTTGTGCTATTGCTTCTTTTGTGGCCATTTGGCTCTCCAATGTTATAAGTCAGGGACTCGCTCCGAGTCATGTGCCTATCGTATGATTGAAATGCCTAATGTGCCTTTGATGAGTTATTTATCGCTGTAACTGAAAATAACATTAGCGTCTGGACCGCTGGTCATAAACATAGGACGTTTCAACACAGCAGTTTCATTCAAGTTGGGTATGATGGGTACCAGATCAAAATCGTGTCGGAGCCAATGTATGGGATCACCACTCTTTTCAAACAGATCTTCAATTTCCATTTGCCACTCAAACTGCCACATGTTTACAGTTTTGTTTATGGAAAACCCCTGACTCTTGCCCGTGTCTTCTATCACTGTGGGTTTCACTGTGTAATAGACATTGCCCCTTATGCCCAAGGTCTGCAACACAGTGTTAAAATTCTGTTGTTGATCAAACTGTTGCTGCCGGCCCGATTCTTGTCTATACTGTCCGGTGGCAGTGATATCTATCAGTGTGATCAACTTGTATTCCATGGCTAGTATTTAACAGCCGTAAAAAAGCCCCGGAATAAATCCGAGGCCTCTTCCCATCCCTTTGGAAAGTTTGATTAAGCTGTTAAAACTAAACCTGTTTCTGTAACGTCACTACCAGTTACGTCAGTGGCGCCGTCTTTACCTGCTGTAGTACCTGCTGCGCCTAATGCTTGTAGAACACCTGCACTGTAACTAGTGCTACGGATTACTCTGACATCGGCTTCAATCGCTGCTGGCAATGTCGTTGCTGAACCACCTGCTAGACGTGGAACCCATGTTGCTCCGTCTTCTTCTTCTGAACCACCTACATCCAATGCTGCGAAGATCAAACCATCTGTAGCAGCTGCATTACCAACTCTTACATGCTCAACTGTTCCGTAGTTCTGTAGAACTTGAACCACTTGCTGAACTAGACCCGGTGTATTGTCATCATCGCCACCTGAAGCAGTGACAGAGTCACTGCCAAATTCAGCGGCTAAGCTGATTGCTGTGTTGCTGGTGTTTTGAATTGCGATTTTGAAAAAACGCAATTGACGTTGTGCAAAACTGAACGATTTTGCCGCTGTTCCTGCGGCGCTGTTTACTAAAATTGCTGGCATAATATATTCTCCTTGTTGCCTGCCCCGGCTCACGGGGACTGTATAATTATTTAGCCAAAAGCAAAAAAACTACCTTGATCAGGTGTCTTTTGACTCGATTATCTTTTTGATGCCGCGGGTGAATTTGGCACTGTCGCCCGTGCGTATTGAGTTGATAAACCGGCGTTCTAACTCTGCGGCAGTTTCAACATCATAATGTTCACGCATCAATGAAATTAGATTCACTGCACTTTGTATGATATTGGCGCCGCGGCTTTCTACGACCAAATCGGTATTTCTTGATATGCCCAAGTCGCTGAGTTCTTGCAGTATTGATCTAGTGCTTTTACGCATATAATTCTCTATAATATATTTAACCTTTTCTTTTGACAGAATAAGATTTGATAATTGTTGCAATGCAGTATATAATGCTAAGTATATTAGTAGAAACCACTAGTATCTGCATACACTTACACAAGGATTATAGCATGAAATTCATATCAGAGCAAATGATTAGGATTATGGAACGTTTATCAGAAATGTTTCCAGGATCTGGTTATCAAAGCCGCTTAGACGCTTATCTAAGCACCAAAGGCATTACCGATGCCGCCCAGTTGGAAAACTACATCCAACAATATCACTATTCTCAAAAGGAAAATTATCTATGAAAAACTTTATCAACGCACTATACCAAGGTCTAATCCGTTGGGCCGAAACGCTTGCTGAGTATCGCAAAAGCAATGCAAGTAGACACTACTATTAAAATGAACTTTCTAGATACAGTAGTAATGTTGCTACGCTGGCATCGAGATGGTTGGGAAGTACATCCTATCATCACTGACGATTTTCACGGCTGGTTCTAACCGCTAAATATTGGCATGAAATTAGTGTACGTACACGGTGCCAATGCCACTAGCGAGAGCTTCAACTATATTAGAAGCAAATTAGGCAACGGTATTGATATTAATTATGATAGCCGCAACGGGTTTGAAAACAACCTAAAAGACATGCAGGCAACACTAGACGGGCAAACTGATCTAGTGTTTGTTGCACACAGTCTGGGCGGTATCTATAGTTTGCATTTGGCCAACTCAATGCCCACAGCAGTTAAAGGTGCTGTAACTCTAAGCACACCCTATGGTGGTGCTGAAGTAGCAGACTATGCTCAATACTTCTTGCCATTTAGTCGACTGATGCGTGACATTGGTCCCAGTTCGTGGGTAATGAAGCAGGCTAGTCGTATTAAAATACAGCATCCCTGGACTAATATAGTAACTGTAAAAGGGCAAAGTGCCTTTATGCATGAGCCCAATGACGGAGTGGTAACCATTGCCAGTCAACGGCATCATGCAGATATGGAACTAGTAGAAGTAGAATACAATCACTATGAAGTTGTGCTGAGTGATCAAGTGGTTGAACTTATCAAGGAACGAGTAAACACGTTCAAGAAATAAGTTGCTTTTAGATCACAAAGCATATATAATAGCACATAGAGAAAAAGAAGTATCTATGTAAACAGACATTACACACAGGAGATTAATATGTCACAATTCGAAACACCAAAACTACCAGAAGTTAAATTCAACAAGAACGGATACGAAATCCGCACAGACATCTTGGACATGGCCAAAGGCTTGGTTAGTGAAGATTTTCACGCTAAGTTCCGTGGTTGGGAACTGACCACTGCTCGCGATGAAAAGACTGGACAATTCCTTACTAAGGTTGAAATGCCAACTTTTCCAGGACTTGACAAGGTTCTTGAAACTGCCGAGAAGATGTACAGTTTTGTAAACAACGGCGTAAAGAAATAAATTATATACTCGCATAGCGAATACTTAAATTATTATATTATAAACAAAAAGGACCCTTCGGGGTCCTTTTTTAATTAGTGCTCACTTACGAGGTCCAATAGCGAGTTGGATGATTCGAGGCAGCAGCCGCCCCACCACGGTAACTAGTACCGGTCCTAAGGGTGTTAGTTGCACCAACTCTGTTTAGCATCGCCGTAGTATTCACGTGCTAAACCGTTGGTAATTAATCCTTGACGAATGCTCTGTCCATTGACTAGGATGTCTCCCAGTATACGACCACCAAACTTGTCCCAACCGTAGATGATAACTTGGTGCTTTGGATGAGATTGAATGGCCTGTGTGGTGAATTTACTTGCCAATTGTGCTCGCTGGTCTTCTTGTGGACACTGGGCTCTGTGGCTTTTTTCTGGTGTGTCGACTCCGTAGATTCTAACAGCAAGTTCTGGCTTGAGAGGAGCAGGGAGAAAGGGGGCAGCGATTACAATAGTATCGCCATCACTTACACGGATAATTTGTGCATCGTATGTTGCTGACTTTGCGGGCATCTTGCCTTGTGCAAAGGCCAGTACCGGAACTGACAACAACAATAATAAAAACTTCTTCATACTAACTCCAATAAGTGCTATTATTTATACCCAGGCAACCATTTTGAATCGCTCCTCTGGGATGCCAAAATATCTGCATTTCCATTGGCTCTGAGCAAAAAAATCTAAGTGATGCCACTTGTCCTTTTGTGCTAGTATTTGATGGGCGGCATCACACCAGTCAATGTTTAACAGCACGGGCTCTACTATTTTACGAATACATTCTGTTTCTTCGTAGACAAAGCTGTCCCATTCCCAGTGTAAGACTTCAAAGGCGTTGCCCTCGCAATCAGCATAGTCCATAGAAAAGTCCAAACCCCATTTAGGACGTAGTGCTATGACCTTGTTGATTAAAGGCAGTGTACGAGCCCAAAACTTAAGTTCTTCTAAAGCAGCACCAGTGTAGCCTTTGCGTTCAAACAATAGGCTGTGATTAAGGTGTGAGCCTTCTATAGTGGGCAACTGAGTAAACCACTCTTGTTTGATGGCTCGCAGATGTTCTCTGTGCTTCTTGGGTTTTACTTTATTACCGTAGGCAAAGTGCTGTTCCAATGGAGTAAGGTCGTAACCATTCTGATCAAACAAGTCAAGGTCTTCTACAGTGGGTTGGTACAACAATTTCTCTATGGGATGATCCCAGTAACCGTTTGAATCAAACTGATTGCTGGTCAGTGTAATCATATTATTTTACAATAGGTCCACCAGTGACCCATAATTCACAACTGCGTGTTCCAGCACATTTGAAGTGTAGTAGATTGCAGTAGCCTAGGTCTGCTGCTTCACGAGTCTTTTCTGCTTCGTATGCTTCTTTGCCCATTCCATCGTGCATACACTTGTACATTGCATCGGTGATGTTGAAAGCCGCACAGTTAGCGCACTGCATTGTCTTGGCGGTCTTTTCATCAATGCTCCACTGCTTGGCACTATCTTTCCAATATGAGCCAGGTTCTTCTGGATTGGCAGGACCGTAGTGATGTTTGTCTATAGCAACTTGTCTGTTCTTGACATTGACTTCTAGGTCGTGAGTGGCGATGGGACAGCCTTTGTTGGCTGCTTCTACGATGTTGATATATTTTCTGTACATTAGAATCCGTTAGTGGCTGTGTTATAGAAGACTTTGCCAGTCCATGTGCTGGTTTTGGCTTGACCTGCGTGTTCATAGCTGGCAAATAGTTGTCCTGGGCCATCTGGTCCGTTGCCAAACTGTATGCGTATAGGATAATATGTTCCTGCCACCAAACTTATGGTAGCACTAACTTCGCTAAGGCCATGTAAGCCACCGTTCTGCACCAAGGCGTTTGCAGTAGTGAATCCAGTCAATGCTGTTGGTCCAACCCATAACCAACTGCCGTCATCGGAGTTTAGGTAGAATGTATGTGTGCCTGTATAGGTAGCAAGAAAGTATCCTTTGTATTCAATGCTGGTATTGTTTAACAAGCCCGGTTCGCTGATAGTTGTGTCGGTGCCGTTGTAATCATTAGGAGCGGCTTTTAATGCGGCTGTGTCAAAAAATGCAGGATCATCATAAAAATATCCTTCATAGTCGGTGCGCCAGATGTTTGCGGCAAATGCAATACCTGCATAGTTTACCCAAGGACGACCATCAAGTATACCGCCAGTGTTGGCGTTGTCGACTACAGTATCACCGCTGTATTGTGTAGGCAATAAATTAAGATCGTAAGTGTTGTTTACTCGATAAAAAACAGCAGTAGTATCTGGGCCGCTGGCAATTGATCCATCATCATTTAACGTATAACCTTTACGTTTTAGTTCTGCAATGTCTAGTTTGGCTTTTTGGCGTAACTCTTTAGTTCCCAGTGTTGATATTCCGTTTGCGGCCATTGTTTTAATCCTCTTGCTATATTTATTGGTTTACTGGCTGAACACTAGTTAGATAAAAGTTCATATTGGCTTTTAATCTGGGATCTGTAGGATTCAACAGTATGGCGTCAGTGCCGTATTGCACTGCTTTTTCGTATAGCCCCAACCGATAAGCACTGATTGCTGCAAGATCGGGAGTCTTGGCGCCCCACACTTCAGGATCAACAGTGTATACCAATTGCTTATCGATAATTTTCAAAGCAGACACTGCCGCAGCATAACATTCTTCCCACATGCCCAATCGATAACAACAATCTGCTAACTCCACCCATGGTTCACGTGTGTAAGGTGCTTCTGCAGAAGCCAGTCTAAACCACTTCAGTGCTTCATCCCATCGGCCCAGTTCGCTGGCCGCCCGGCCCGCACATCGCATGGCATAACATCGTTCATTTTCCCAAGTGGCTTCGGGCATGGCTAGATACTTTTTACAAGCATCGATGCTGGCTTGCCAATGGTTATGAAAGCCCAACTCTCTAGCATAGTAAAAAGCATTACGTGGGCATCGTGGATCTTCTTTCACAGCCAGTTCTAACAAGTCCATATACTGTCCACGGCTTTTTGTGGGATCAGGTTTGTGTACAGCTAATAATACATCTGTGGTGGCCCATACTTCTGTAGTTCTTGAGTCTGGAACAGGATACTCGTGGCAGGGATGATGCCAACGATAGCCCTTGCGGTGATGTATCTTTTCATAGTAGAATACTATGCCCGCGCCCCAGTCAAACTTATAGCGCAGTCTTGTTGTATCTTCTGTCCAAACTGCTTCAATGGCTTCACGCCATCCTGGTTGTAGTTCTTCGTCTAGATCCAAACTGACACACACATCTATATCTGCGGGCAACAACATCAATGCGGAATTTCTAGCATGATCAAATCGCCAAGGCTGCACACTGATTTCATGCACTATGGCACCGTGTTGTCGAGATAGGGTCACTGTGTTGTCAGTGCTGCCGGTATCGGCTATCACAATGCAGTCAGCATCTTGGGCTGCCGCGCAAAAACGTTCTACAAATTGACTTTCGTTTTTGGCAATGGCATAAACACATATTTTTAATTTTTTTTGCATGTGATATTTATAGTAGTAGTTAATGGATAAATATCTTTATGATAGATCTTCAGCCATTCAATACTTTGATCGACACACTGAAAGCCCAAGGCAAGTATCGTGTGTTCAACGACATACTACGTGAGAATGGAAAATTCCCACAGGCCATTTGGTATGGGCCATATGCTATCAAGAATATAACCAACTGGTGTAGTAATGACTATTTGGGCATGGGACAGCATAAAGTTGTCATTGATGCCATGCGAACAGCATTGGACATGACTGGCGCAGGATCAGGCGGCACACGTAACATTGCCGGAACCAGTCACTATCATGTGGCCTTGGAACTTGAGTTGGCTAGCTTACATAAGAAAGAAAAAGCATTGTTGTTTAGTTCAGCCTATGTGGCCAACGAATGGACATTGATTGCTCTGGCCAAGATCATTCCCAACATAGAGTACATCAGCGACAGCAACAATCACAACTCAATCATTGTGGGAATACAGCACAGTCGTGCCAACAAACAGGTATTTCGACACAATGATATGGAACACTTGGAACAGTGTCTACAGGCTGCAACAGCATGTGGTAAGACGCCTTGCATTGTGTTTGAGTCAGTGTACTCCATGGATGGTGATGTGGGCATGATCCGAGAAATCTGCGACTTGGCTGACAAGTATCATGCTATAACCTACATAGACGAAGTTCATGCTGTGGGACTGTATGGTGATCACGGTGGCGGCAAGTTAGAACAATATCATCTACAACACTGTGTTGACATAGTTAATGGAACACTGGGCAAGGCGTTTGGAGTCCAGGGCGGATACATCGCAGGTGACTCAGTGGTCATCGATGCTATCCGTTCAGTGGCAGCAGGTTTTATCTTCACAACATCAATGTCACCAGTTACCTGTGCAGGCGCTCTGGCAGCAGTTAAGTATCTCAAAGCCCATCCTGAACTGCGTGAACGACACCAGGAACGTGCTGCTAAATTAAAATATCAATTGATCAATGCCAACTTACCGGTCATGGACTGTAGTACCACACACATTGTTCCTGTACTGGTAGGTGACGCCAAACGTGCCAAAGCAATGAGTGATAGATTGTTAAATGAGTTCAACATCTACGTACAGGCTATTAATTATCCAACGGTGTCTGTGGGCACTGAACGATTGAGATTAGCTCCAACACCGTTGCACGACGATGGCATGATTGAAAACCTAGTTAATGCACTGAAAACAGTGTTCAACTAAATCCCCAACTGCCTTGACTCTTCTTGGCACCAAGATCAAACCCGTTGGTACACAAAGGCTTTGGACACACTCTTGGTTGTCTATCTAATATCAATGTGCCATCGTAGACATTGCCCAAAGCAGTGTTGGACTTGCACCAACCTCGAAATGCCCACCCGTATGAGTCGATGACCAGTTGACTGTGTCCCGCCCAACACAAGTTTCCTTGAAAGGCATTTTGATCATTGAGTCTCTTGAATTCAATGGTGTTGCTGACGTCAAAACTATTGTTGGGATTAACACCAGTTTCACCAAAATACCAACTCCACTGTTGATCTGCATAATCTAGATATTGATTATTGCCTTTGGTAAAGTTACTGTACAACATCTGTGGACGCACTTCTGCAAACTTGTTTTTAAGAATGTGGTATTTGCTTTGTTGATCAATGAAGTCATCCACATTCATCACAACCAATAACTTTAAATTACATTGATCATGTAATACGTCTGCTACTTTGACATAATGATCAAAGTCTGCCTTGGTGTGTAAACTCAAGGTAATTTCGTTAAAGTTGGGCAGGGCCTGTTGCCACCATGCCATATCAGCCGTGCTGTTACTGTGAAATCTAAATTTGATTTTATCAATAGGTGATGATAAACATTCACGCACGGTGTCACTGAGAGTGGGCTCGCCGCCAGTGAGTTCAATTTCAACAGCGTCAAAATCCACTGTTTGCTTTTGAATATTTTCTATTGCTGAAATAAATTGATCTACTGTGGGGAACTTGGCCTGGCCATCTTTTAGAGAATTGGGGCAATATTCACAATTGAGATTGCAGATATTTCCAATATTCCATTGAATGTTAATTGCTTTGGCCAAGATAATCGCGCCAACTTTCGTGGGAAACAGTAAATCCCATTGATTTGCGTTTGTTCAGCAGTTCCCAGTAATCAGGTTTGTGTGGTTTGATTTTGGGTTTGATTCTGTGATCGTTACCCTTGTTGGCATTGCATGGACCACACGCACACACAGTGTTGTCGAAGGTTGTTTTACCACCCTTGCTTACAGGCAACACATGATCCAACGTGGCAGTTTTGCCAATCACTTTAGTTCCACAGTACTGACAAGTATATCCATCTCGTAGGTACACATTGGCTCTGCTGAATCGCACAGTGACTTTTGGTTTTTGATATTCTTGCAGCATCATCACAGCCGGCACTCGGGTTTCCCAAGTGGCAGAATGCACGATCCAATTGTCATACCATGCTAATACTATGGCTTTTTCTAAAATCATATGCCGTATGGCGTCTTCCCAAGCAATAGTTGACAGTGGGATAAAACTAACAGGAGATGCATCGGCATTTAAGAGTAGGGTGTTCATAACAAACTTTGAGCGAATTCTTGACCGCACTGTTCAAGTGCCGTGGTCCATTGTTCTTTACTGTCGTGTTTGAATATTATATCATAATTACTGGCAAAAGTCAACCAACTTTTGTTGTGATTGAACGGAGGATGTCCTAAGTATTCGCTCATCAATTGGTCAGGTGCCCATCCACACAGTCCCACAAACAATCTGTAGAACATTGGTTTCTCGCCAGTTCGTAGATCCTCCAATAGAGTCGGAGTCGAACTGATACTGAGTTGGGGATTGACCTGCATGGTGTTTGCTGAAGTCCATTCATTGGAATGCAACATGCAAAAACTTTTGGTATTTACTGGGCCGCCCATGTATAGTTGGCCCGGTAAGTTTAATTCTACGCCACACTGTTCAGCAAATTCTTGAATGGTCAATGAACTGCGTTTGTTCAGCATTAGGCCAAGACTGCCGTGTGCGTGATGCTCAGTTAATAGAATTACACTTTTGGTCCAAAAAGTTCCCTGCACTGCGGGAGGAGCAATCAAAAGTGTGCCCGGTTGGATTGATTTATCGATCATCAAGCGTAGTCGTAATTTTTTAAATTGCCAACTCTGTTAGCAGCCTGTTGTTCTGCGTTTGCAGGTCTTTCAAAATATTTGGTAAACCATATACTGGCATCAGCAGCAGATTTAAAATTCATACTGGCATACTGTTTTCCCTCTGATTCACTCAAGGCAAAGTCCACTTGAGTTTTCCAATCAGTCCACTGTGTTCCCTGACGTTCCGCAAATTCTTTTAACTTTGTCAGTCTTGTTTTGTGGTGCTGAAACAGTCCGCCACTGGTGTATTCACCGTTCATTTTGTCGCCCATCACACCGGGATTAAAACTGCTTTCCGCTTGAATATTGGCCAGCATGCCCATGGCATGAAACTTACTCAAACCAATTTGTCTTATGTAATTGTATATTTCTTTAGGAGAAACTTTTCCAACAGAACCGCCAGCGTCCTGGCTAGTGACATTGTTCTGGCTAGTGACATTGTCAAAACTGTCTTGAGATTTCAGTTGTTTATTCAAACCTGTTTCTCTAACAACATCATCTAATACCAAAACAATTTCATTTAGACTGATTTCACTTTCGTCGCCCAATTCTTGATCAACAGCAAATTTACGCAGTGCTCCAATAGTTAATGGCCCCATAATACCATCGACGCCATCTTTTTTTGGTCCAGTGTTACCCACAGAGTAATTCAGTGCGATCAGTGCTGTTTGAATATCAGCCACCCAAGACCCTTTTTGACCGCTGGCAATTTGTCCTTGAGGT
>Ga0209356_1000039_pt1 | contig 45539 bp, 40 predicted proteins | sample LauGreFaBDMM15SN_2_FD_188213 | JGI IMG/M metagenome (GOLD analysis project Ga0209356, IMG submission 188213) | Freshwater lake microbial communities from Lake Michigan, USA - Fa13.BD.MM15.SN (SPAdes) (version 2) | ecosystem: Environmental > Aquatic > Freshwater > Lake | place: Lake Michigan, USA...
GTCGATCTTCTCCAGTTACAACAATTACAGATTTGTCTTCAAGCAACACAGCTGAAGAGCCTGCAACAAATTCTCTTTGTTCAACCAGCGGATTGGAATAGCTTTGGGTCATTAGATTCGATCTAGTTCAACAGATACAAGAGGTACAAGTTCGTCTCTCACAGAAGCAGCAACTTCCATCACCCAAAGAAGCTTGACTACACCTTCTTTCGTAAGAGTTCCATACATGCGCTCGCCATAACCCCAGCCTTTGCCTGCATCAATAAGATGCATTGGCATATGGCTTCCAGTTACGGTTCTCATGTCAATTCGACCTTTTAGAACCTGTCCCGCATAAAACTCATATGCTCCGCCTGGATGAATGATTGAAGCTTCAATATCAAAGCCACCGCGTTCATTTCGAAGAGTCTCTAGATCTTCGGCAGATTTAATCTTTCTATCCCCTGAACCACCTAGAACCAAAGGTCCGAAATCTGCTTCTTCGGCTTCTTTAGCTAAACGCCAAAAACCTAGTTCAGCTGGAAGTTCAACATCTTTAGAGCCATCGGTTGCATCACCTAGGAGTCTTGAGGTGGCGTGATAGGTGAGGTAATTACCTTCACCAACAGAGAAGGTTACTTTCTGCTGAAACTTTTGTTCAGTTGCATCTTCTTTGGATACGTATTTATTGCTAACAACACCAATTCCCTCCCAAGTGCCAACTAGAAAGGCAAGGGGGGTTAGTTCAAGTGGTAGACCTTCGGGTAGAACGAACAACTATCGCTGACCCTTGAAGAGCTTGTAAAGCACAAGGAAGCTGATTCCACCAATGGCTAAACCAGCAAGGACAAGTAGGCCTAAAAAGAAGATTTCAATGAACATCAACATGGGTCAAGTCTAAGCCTTGAGCAAAATATAGAACCCTGCGAGAGCCAAAATTGCGTAGGTTCCGCCAGCAACGTAAATCAAACGCTCAACTATTCCCTCAGTATGAGAGGTGACTAGGTGGACTAAAGAAACTACGGCCAGTGCTCCAGCAGCTAGGACTCCAAAGCCACGAATAGCCTCGCCCTGATCCATGGTCAAAACCACGATTACCGCCCCCACAGCAACTAATGCCCAGACCGAGGCGATTGGTATCCAAGCTTTCTTCATAAAATCCATCATGCCCTATGCCAAGGCTTAGAAGGGTAGGATTTAAGGACTAAACAGGAGAAGATTGTGGCTCATTTGCTTGTTTTGTCTGAGAATCCAGACAAAGGCCTACTTCCTTCGCTAGCCCTGCTCAGCCATAAAGTAAGACACATTCCAGCTGAGCCTGCAGCCCTGATCAATGCTCCTGGAGCAGACCTCATTCTTCTAGATGCACGTAAAGATTTAGTAGTCGCAAAATCACTTGCCAGCGTTCTAAAAACAACAGGTTTATCTTGTCCCCTCTTTCTTGTCATCAGCGAAGGTGGGCTTGCAGCCATATCCGCTGAATGGGGAGCAGATGACTTCTTATTGGATTCAGCAGGACCTGCTGAAATAGATGCACGCATCAGACTTGCTCTAACAAAAAACAATGCCAAAGAGTCTGAAGGCAAGATTCAAGTTGCCGGAGTAGTTATTGATGATGCAGCATATTCGGCCAAGGTCAATGGCAAGGCTATGGACCTAACTTTCAAAGAATTTGAATTGCTAAAGTTTCTAGCCCAGCACCCTGGAAGAGTCTTTACAAGAGATCAGCTATTGAGTGAAGTCTGGGGTTACGACTATTTTGGAGGTACCAGAACAGTTGATGTCCATATCCGAAGACTTCGCTCTAAGTTAGGCGATTTGGATAGCTTGATTGGAACTGTTCGGCACGTTGGTTACCGTTTCAATGCTCCAAATGATGAAACCATTCCGGTATCTCAGCGGTAACTAGGAATTAACCACCCGTCAATAAACATCTGCAAGGATTAGAACTATGTCTGAAGAGACCATGGCAATAACTCTCCCGCCTAATGGGGGCGACTTGCCGCACGATCGTTTTCTAGATCGTGAACTCTCTTGGCTTGCATTTAACGAGAGAGTTCTAGAACTTGCCGAAGATTCTTCTCTCCCGCTACTTGAGCGAGTGAACTTCCTTAGCATTTTTGCATCTAACCTTGACGAATTCTTCATGGTTAGAGTTGCTGGACTAAAGAGAAGACTAGAAACTGGGATGGCTGTTACATCTAGTTCTGGTTTTGAACCTGCAGAAGCACTAACCCAAATCAGCAACCTTGCTCATACTCTTCAGGAAAGACATAGCAAACTCTTCATCAATGAAATTGAGCCTGCTCTTGAAGAAGCTCGCATCAATATCACTAGCTGGGAAAAACTAGCGGCTACTGAACAAGAGCAACTAACTGATTACTACCGCAAGCAAATCTTCCCAGTGTTAACTCCTCTGGCTGTTGACCCAGCTCATCCTTTCCCATACATTTCAGGTTTGTCTTTGAACATTGCTGTGATGATCAAGCACCCAGAGAATGACTCGAGGCTTTTTGCTCGTGTAAAGGTTCCACCAACTCTTCCTCGGTTTATTCGAGTTCCTGGATCTAGTTCAGGTGTGAAGTTCATAACCATTGAAGAGGTAATGGGTCAACACCTACAAACCCTGTTTGAAGGTATGGAGATTCTTCAATTCCACAACTTCAGAGTTACCCGTAACGAAGACCTTGATGTTGATGAGGATGATGCCGAAAACCTACTCCAAGCTCTAGAAGCTGAGTTGGCTCGAAGACGTCTTGGTCCTGCAGTTCGTCTTGAAGTTTCAAGCAGTATTGATCAAGTTGTTCTTGAACTTCTCATGGAAGAACTAGACATTGAGGCAGAAGATGTCTACAAGTTAGATGGACCCCTTGACCTAACCGGTTTGGCAGATATTGCATTCCTAAAACGCTCAGATCTTCACTACACACCTCATAAGCGTGTTACCAACCGCTACCTGCAAGCAGCAGCTGATGAGGGCATAAGCATCTTCAGCGCTCTTCGCCAAAGAGACATCCTGCTCCACCACCCTTATGAGTCATTCTCAACAAGCGTCCTTGCTTTCATTGAGCAAGCAGCAGCTGACCCTAAAGTATTTGCAATCAAGCAGACTCTGTATCGCACCAGCGGTGACTCTCCTATTGTTGATGCTCTTATAAGTGCTGCTAAGGCAGGCAAGCAGGTTCTAGCTCTTGTTGAGATCAAAGCTAGATTCGATGAGCAGAACAACATTGGATGGGCTAGAAAGCTTGAGCAAGCTGGAGTTCACGTTGTTTATGGAATTGTTGGTCTCAAGACCCACTGCAAGTTAGCTCTTGTTATTCGTCATGAAGATGGAAAACTAAAGCGCTACTGCCACATCGGAACAGGTAACTACAACCCGAAGACAGCTCGTTTCTACGAAGACTACGGACTACTAACTAGCCGCGATGAAGTTGGCGAAGATATTGCCAAACTCTTCAACCGTCTATCTGCTTACGCTGAAGATCTTTCATTCAATGAGGTATTGGTTTCACCAGTTGGAGTTAGAACAGGGCTAACAGCTCTTATTGAAGCAGAAGCAAAGAATGCCAAAGAAGGTAAGCCTGCAGGTATTCAAATCAAACTCAACTCTCTAGTTGATGAGCAGATTATTGACTCTCTGTATCGAGCGTCTAAAGCTGGAGTTAAAGTAGACATTCTTGTTAGAGGTATGTGTTCACTAAAGCCTGGAGTCAAGGATCTAAGTGAAAACATTACTGTTAGGTCTATTCTTGGCCGCTACCTTGAGCACTCAAGAGTGTTCCGTTTTGTCAACGGCGGTGACCCAATGGTGTTTATAGGTTCTGCAGACATGATGCATAGAAACCTGGATCGAAGAGTTGAGACTCTAGTTCGACTTCGTCAAGAAGATCACCTGTATGAAATACAGAAACTTTTTGAATTAGCAATGCATCCAACCGCTAGCTCTTGGCAGCTTGGCCCTGATGGCTTATGGGTCAGAAATGGTGCTGTGAGTAACGAACTAGGATTCTTCGACTTCCAGGATCAGATCATGTTGAGAACACTTACTGCTAGAACCGGTGGCAACTAATGGCGGTCGTTGCAGCAGGAGCAATTCTGTGGCGTAAAGAGAAGAACACACTTAAGGTGCTACTAATACACCGTGGACGTTACGACGACTGGAGTTGGCCTAAAGGCAAGCTTGATAAAGGTGAAGGCGTAAGCGAAGCAGCGGTTCGTGAAATCAAGGAAGAAACCGGCATCAAGATTTCTCTTGGTCCAAAACTATTTGAAAGCAAATACACGCTTGATAATGGTTCCAAGAAGATTGTTCACTACTGGTCAGCTAAGGTATCTGACTCAGCACTGAAGAACCAGAAGTTCACACCTGATGAAGAAGTCAGTTCTTTCAAGTGGGTTACTGTATCCGAAGCTAAGAAGATGCTTACCTATGAACACGACAACGATCCATTAGATGCATTAGTTCAACTTGATCAGACAGACAGCTTGGACACCCGCTCAATCATTATTCTTCGTCATGCTAAAGCAACTCCTAGAGAACAGTGGAAGAAAGGTGAGGCTACCCGTCCCCTACTTCCCGAAGGCCTTATTCAAGCAGCGTCACTTGCAACAACTCTGAAAGCGTACTCGCCAAAGTTAGTGGTGACATCCAGATGGAAGAGATGCATGGATACCGTTCTTCCTTATTTGAACAAGCACAAATCTAAGCTTTTAGAGAGATCTCAGCTCAGTGAACTGGGTGCTAAGAATGGCCCTAAGCGCACCATAAAGCTAGTCCACAAGCTAGTTGATACGGGTAAGAGTGTGGTTATATGCAGCCATAGACCAGCCTTGCCGACCATCGTGAAGGCCATCGGGGAGTATGGCGATAAGACTCAGCGTAAGGAACTTGAAGAGGTTCTGGCTATGAAACCAGGCCAGATGTATGTTCTGCACTTCACCAAGAGCAAAGGTAAGAAGCCAGGCAAGATTGTTGCCATTGAAACTATTACCCCTGCTTTTGGCGATTAGTCTTTCTACATGACTAATGCACCTAAGAACTGGCTTGATTGGAAGCAATCACGTAATCGAGTGTTTTCTAATCCAACTGGCTTCTTAGCCATAACTGACCTGGTCTGGCTCACTAAAGATCCTCAAGAAATTGGTGGCATCAGCGGTAGCTGGTATGCAGATGGAACATCCGTTTACGTCATCGATAGCTCAAGTGGTGAACACTCTTGGGACATAGGCAAACTAGGTGACACCTCTTTCCAATTTGATGGAATCATGGTGGAACTTGGCAATAGATCAGGCTCTCTAATTGTTAGACCAAGAGACCCAAACTCAGCCATGCTCAAAGCCTTTAGCGGAGTAAAGACTTTTGACTACAGTCCTTCATTCAACGTGACTGCAACTCTTGAAGTTGCCCCTGCTCCTAAAGAAGTTGTGGTTGGAACTGTTGTTGAAGGCCTAACGCAGGCCTATGTTTCGCCAGGTGTGCTTAGTTTTGAAATAGATGGCACAGCATGCCGTCTAACTGCCTTCGAACAAGCTGGTACCAAAGACCTTGTCATTCTTTTTAGAGATGCAACCTCAGGTAAGTCAAGTTATGGAACAGCTCGTTCAGTAACTGCCAAACATCAGACAGATGGCACTTACTCAATTGACTTCAATTTCTCTTCTAATTTCTTCTGCGCTTACACAGATTTTGCTACATGCCCTATTGCCCCAGTAGAAAATAACCTGCCGGTTGCAATTGCTGCTGGTGAATCACTTCCTGATGCACGAATTACATCAGAAGGAATTAAGGAACAGGTAGCCAAGTGAATCATGAAATAACAAAAGATCTTCCTCTGCTACTAAATGCAGAAGGTAAGCCAGCTCTTTGTCTGGTAACTGGAGCTACCGGCTACATCGGTGGACGTCTAGTTCGAGAACTACTCCACCACGGCTATCGCGTGAGAGTTATGGCTCGTAATGTTGATCGCTTGAACAGCTACCCGTGGTTCAACCAGATTGAAGTAGTTGAAGGCGATGCCAATGACGAGGCAGCTGTTGATAAGGCTCTACAAGGAATTGATGTTGCTTACTACCTTCTTCACGCTCTTCACGTTCGTGAAGACTTTGAAAGATTAGAAAAAGAGTGGGCAACCACCTTTGGCAAGATGGCAAAGAAGAACAACGTAAAGCGCATGGTTTATCTAGGTGGTATGGCCGATAGCCAGAGTGAACTAAGTGCTCACCTATCATCTAGAGCAGAAACCGGTGAAATTCTTAGAGCCTCAGGAGTTCCAACAGTTGAACTTCGGGCAGGAGTTGTAATTGGTTCTGGTTCAGCATCATTTGAGATGCTTCGTTATCTGACTGAACGTATTCCAGTGATGGTCACACCTAAATGGGTAACTGTAAGAATTCAACCGATTGCCGTTAGAGATGTTCTTCGATACCTAGTTGGAGCAGCTGGAATCAAAGAAGAGATCAACGATCACTATGATATCGGTGGACCTGAAGTTCTTACCTATAGAGAACTGATGATGCAGTATGCCGAAGCAGCAGGGCTTCGTAAGAGAATCATCATGCCATTACCTGTGCTGACTCCGAGACTCTCAAGTGCTTGGGTTGGACTTGTAACACCGGTGCCAATTACTTTGGCTAGAAGACTTATCGACAGTTTGAAAAATGAAGTCGTTTGCTCTGATGACAGGATCAAGAAGTACATCCCAGATCCTCCTGCTAATGGGCTAACTACATTCAAGTCCGCTGTTTCCTTAGCCCTTACCCGAATCAAGGAAGCTCACGTAGAAACACGTTGGTCAAATGCAGCGCTACAGGGTGGCCCTAGCGAACCTCTTCCAACTGACCCAACTTGGGCTGGTGGAACTCTATACACAGACATCAGAACTGAAATCACTGCTGATCCAGTTGACAAGGTATGGCCGAGAGTTGAATCCATTGGTGGTGACAACGGTTATTCAACTGCCACCTGGGCTTGGGAACTTAGAGGTCTGCAGGATCGACTAGTTGGTGGTGTTGGACTTAGAAGAGGTAGAAGAGATCCTTACTTCCTTATCGAAGGTGAAGCTTTGGACTTCTGGAGAGTTGAGGCCTTGGATAGACCGAGATTGCTCAGACTCAGAGCTGAAATGAAGATGCCAGGGCTAGCTTGGTTGGAATGGAATGTTGAGCCAACACCTGAAGGTGGAACAAAGGTCACTCAGAGAGCAATCTTCGTTCCTAAGGGTCTTTTGGGTCATATCTACTGGCTGACAGTGCTGCCTATGCACGGTCTTGTGTTCCCTAGCATGGTCAAACATGTTGCTCACGGCACAAGGATCAAACGCCGCAAATAGACTTGAGCCATGAAGAAAACAACTCTGGCCGTATTTGCATTGTTGTTTGTGACAATCGCTTGGGGAGCATCCTTCGTTGTGATGAAACCAGCAATGGAAAAGATTCCTGTTTATGACTTTCTAGCAATCAGATTCACGATTGCTGCTGCTCTAATGATTGCTGTTAGGCCTCAAGTCCTAAAAGCATTTAGAGGCCCAACACTTCTATACGGGGTAATTCTTGGCGCTGTCTTGAGCTTTAGCTATGTCACTCAAACCATTGGGCTAACTCTTTCAACCGCAGCTATCACAAGTTTCATTACAGGACTTTATGTAATTCTCACTCCAATCATTGTTTGGATTCTTTTCAAGAGAAGACCAAAATCTATAGTTGCTGTAGGTGCAATCCTTGCCACAGTTGGTCTGGGTTTCATCACCATCAAAGATGCTTCCTTCGACTTCGGACAAATCTGGACATTACTCTGTGCTCTTGGTTTTGCCCTTCACATTGTTGGATTAGGCAAGTGGTCACCAGGCAAAGATGTTTACGCTCTAACTGTTATTCAGCTTGTAACAGTTTCTGCGATCTGTTGGATCGGTGCATTACCTGATGGCTACCAAGAACCAGTAGATTTTGAAGTTTGGTTTGCTGTTCTCTTCACAGCTGTGTTTGCAACAGCTCTGGCTTTCTTTATTCAGACTTGGGCTCAATCGATTATGGATGCTTCGAGGGTAGCTATTATCTTGACCATGGAAGTCGTCTTTGCCGCTTTGACATCGGTAGCAGTCGGGCAAGAGATCCTCTCTCTTCAGGTGATCTTCGGTGGTGTTCTAATGCTCGCCGCCATGCTTTTGATTGAATGGCCTAGGAAAGACATGAAACCAGAAGAAGTAATCTACGAACCGATGGCTCACTAGGAACAATATGATTCTTGCTATCGATGCCGGAACTACTGGGGTAACTGCAATTGCCATTAGAAAAGATGGCTCAAGAGCTGCTCACGGCTACCAAGAGTTTCCTCAACATTTCCCGCAGCCTGGCTGGGTTGAACACGACCTTGAAGAGATATGGCAAGCAACGCTTTCTGCAGTGAAACAAGTTCTCGATGTTGTTGGGGATGTGGCATTTGCAGGTCTAGGAATTACTAACCAAAGAGAAACCGTTGGCCTCTGGAACAAAACCACTCTTGACTCCCCGACTCCAGCAATTGTTTGGCAAGACCGAAGAACTACTCAGGTACTCAAAGATCTTGAAAACCACCCGAGTATTTCTAAAGTTCAGAAACTAACTGGCTTACCTCTAGATCCTTACTTCAGTGCATCTAAGCTTCGTTGGATTGCCATCAACAAGCCAGAGATTTGGAATGAGGTAATTGAAGGCAATCTAGTTATTGGAACTATCGATGCTTACCTAGTTGCAAGACTTACCAACGGTAAGGCACACATAACAGATGCGACTAATGCTTCAAGAACTCAGCTCTATGACATTCATCAAGGTCAATGGGCAGAAGAACTTCTAGACCTGTTTGGCATTCCACTACACGCACTTCCAACTGTTGTTGATTCAAGTGGAATGCTTGCTGAAACTAATCCTGATTCTTTCTTTGGTCTATCCATTCCTATTTCAGGAATAGCTGGAGACCAGCAAGCTGCCCTCTTTGGACAGACTCAGTTTGAAGTTGGTGGAGCTAAATGCACATATGGAACAGGTGCCTTTATCCTGCAGAACATAGGTTCTGATTCTCTAGTGCTAGACAATGGCCTAATCACAACTGTTGCTTGGCAACTAAATGGAACAAGAACATACGCAAGTGAGGGTTCTGTGTTCGTGGCAGGTGCTGCTGTCCAGTGGTTGAGAGATGGACTAAAGATTATTAAAAAATCAGAGGACAGCGAGCGTTTAGCTAATTCAGTTCCAGACAACGGTGGTGTTGTATTCGTTCCTGCTCTAACTGGTCTAGGTGCCCCCTACTGGGAGCCAGAGGCAACCGGAACTATCTTTGGGATAACTAGAGGAACGACAGATGCTCATATAGCTAGAGCAACTCTTGAAGCTATAGCTTGCCAAGTAAAAGACATCTTTGATGCAATGGGTCAAACCGGAATCAAACTCTCAAAGCTACGAGTAGATGGCGGAGCATCAGCTAATGCTCTACTTATGCAAGTCCAGTCAGATCTTCTTGAAGTTCCTCTGCAAAGGCCTATCCACTTAGACTCCACAGCTCTTGGTGCTGCCTACCTAGCTGGTCTCGGTGTTGGGTTCTGGAGTTCACTAGAAGAACTAAAGAACCTAAATCCAATTGAAAAACACTTTGAACCAGGACCTATAAGTCCTGAACTCTTTGCCAACTGGAAAAAAGCAGTAGCAGCAACTATCTCCTTTGCTCATAACTAAATGAAAGACTTCTTCATGGCCAAAGGAATTACAACCTATATCTCTTTCAACTTAGAGAACTTGAAAGATAACTCTCCTGTTGCACTATTGCTTCACGGTTACGGTGCAGATGAGAATGATCTCCCAGAAATCATGACTGGAAACCTCCCTTGGGTATCTCCCAGAGCTCCACTTTCCTCTGGAGGTAATGGCTTCGAGTGGTATCTACTGACCATGAACAACTACACACCTCAAGAGGATATTGAGAGAGCGACCGAGAAGCTCTGGGAGTGGATTGACAACACCCTTCCAGCGACAACCCCACTAATACCTATTGGTTTCTCCCAAGGTGCTCTCATGGCAACTCAGTTATTGAGAACCAGGCCGGAGCGAATACAAAAGACAGTTCTCATGGCTGGTTTTATCTTGGATGCTAAGCAGCCAGCCGATGATCGCTTAGAAGAACTAAAGCCTGAAGTTCTCTACTGCAGAGGTGAAGCTGACACCAGAATCTCAGCAGAGATGGTTGAAAGAACATCCAACTGGCTTACAAAGCACACAAAGCTAACCGCAAAGGTCTATAGCGGTCTAGGTCATAGCGTGGATAACAGGGTAATCAGAGACCTCTCGGAGTATCTGACTAAACGCCCCTAAGCACTGCCCAGAAGTAATAAACTTGTCTAGCAACAAAGCACTATGGGCCTCTAGCTCAGTTGGTTAGAGCAACGGACTTTTAATCCGTGGGTCGTCGGTTCGATCCCGACGGGGCCTACAAAGAACCCCTTCCTCCAAGAAGGGGTTCTTTTCATTTTTAGCCAAATATAGGGACAAGAAAGCGGTTTCAATTTTAGGAATGATTAGGGTTCTGCCTAGAAAACTGTTGCTATATTCATAGAAAGCTTGAGGAATGGAGACTTGGAATGTACCGCAAGAGTTTACTTATTGCTGCCCTGGTTCCACTGCTAGTCACTAGTTTGCCTAGTGCTAGTAATTCTCTCTCCCTCCCTGCTTGCAACATCTCTGGAACAGCTTCTGCTGATCGAATTACTGGCACTCCAGGAGATGACGTTATTTGTGGTGGATCGGGCAATGACGTAATCAGCGGGCTTGGTGGAAATGACATTATTTATGGTGGCCCAGGTAACGATCGCATTCTTGGCGGCACAGGAAAAGACGTGATTTACGGTGAAGCCGGAAACGATAACATCGATGGCGGCGACGGCGCAGATAAGTTGGTCGCTGGTGATGGCACAGACCGAATCACCGGAGGCAATGACCAAGACTTGCTTCAAGGTGGACCGGGAACCGATAGTCTTTCAGCCGGATCCGGCGCGGACATCATCGATGGCGGCAAAGGCAAAGATACGATTACATCCGGTCTTGGCAATGACATTTGCAATGCTGATTCATCCGACGTGCGTCTTGACGCTTGCAGTTTAGACAGCAAAGGTCCGAAATTCGGACCTTTGCCAATGGTTGTTAGGCAGTTACAAGCTGGAACACTCGCCGTCTTCACTGTGAACGTCAGCGACATCGCTACAGTGGATGCGGTCTATGGATCAATTGGCGGTGCTCCTGGCTGGATCACCGAATGGTGCGGATTCCGCATTCCAACCGAATTAGTATCAGGCTCCGAAAAATCTGGAACCTACAAACTGAGCTGCACTATTCCTCCAAGTGCAGTGAATGATTACTACACACTGTTTCTGGGAGCTGTCGACATAATGGGTCACACCGCAGAACAAAGAATCGCGTTTGAAGTTGTCGGTGGATCGTCTGATAATCGCCCACCAACCGTAACCAAGCTCGACCTACCTGACTCAGTGAGTCCAGGAGAGAACTTTGTCATCCGTGTTGAGGTAACTGATGATTCAGTAGTCGCTGGAATCGACTTTTGGTTGATGCTCGACGTCGAGGCTGGCAGTTTCCAAGATGAAAACGGACCTCACGCAAAGGGGTCTGTTCCTAGAGTGATTAGGTTCACGCCTACCGATTCAATCTTTGAGCAAGACTATTCGTTCAGAGACAATGCTCGTGTTGGCACCTACAAAGTTTGGGTTGGCGTTCGCGATGGAGTCGGCAACCGTGACTTCTACGACACAGGTCGATCGATAGCTCTAGTCAAATAAAATACTTCAAGTTGGAAACCCTTCATGGTCACAGCTTGGCACCTAAAGGTACATATCAAGTCTTGAAGTAATCAACTTCTTGAGTGAACTAACGCTTCCCGAGAGCGCTTTTAGGTCTGTTGAGTCCAGGAACATAGAAATTGACTGATCTGGATACTCCAAGAGCATGCATGGCTCACGCCCTTCGGATGCTTTTGTCTCACACTCATTGCGTTCGTTGAGGTGAATCATTCGGACCATGATTCCGTGCTCCGAAAGTAAATGCTGTTCTAGTTCTTTAAAGGCAGCCTTCTTCTTGACTGGAGAGTGGGAAATGTCGCAAAGGCTGCAACTTCTAATGCCAATGAGGTGCCCTAGAACATAACTTATTTCGCCTACGATTCCCCCATCGGCGTTATAGACCCCAATCAGTGTTCCACGGATGTTTGTCATAAAGTCCTCAACGCTAATATCTTTAGTTTGTTTTCAGGCTTGCCTACGACCAAGTTTAGAACACGCTAGCTTGAACCCAACGCTCGCCTTGGCAGGCCTATTCGCATCTCGGGCATACGATTGTTCTCTTATGCCTAAAAGAGATGTGGTTCGTCGTGACCTGAATCAGCCACACCCTGACAGGTTGAATGAGTCGAATCCTTTCTACAAAGAGATAATTTTTGAGCACAACCAGTCCCTAGAGCTAGGTGAGCCTGGCTACCTAGATCCTGAAACTGGGTTTTTTGTATTCAATGCCAAGTCTCTTGCTGACGAAGGTAAGTGCTGCGCAAACATATGCAGACATTGCCCTTACAAACGATAAGAACCTTTGCTATTTAGCCAACGCACTCTGAATGTATGGGCTTAGGAATCGAGCCAAGGTTCTTGTGAAGGTACTTGTTAGGTGGTTTGCATCTCTGTAGACAATAGCGTTTCCAATTACTGAGAAACAATTTGACTTGTCACAGTAGACATCATCAAACTCAACCAAGCTAACGAGTTCACTATTTAGTCGTTCTACAGCTTCAATCTGAGGATCAAATAGGAAGGCTTCAGCCCTGGCTAGTGTGCAATCTTTAGGCGCTTTTATCTCTAGGCATCTAATTACCTTAGGGATTGGCATCGGGCTATCTTTGATAGCTAGCACTGGGATTCCTTGGGAAATCACTGTTGACCAAGATTCTTCTAAACCTTCGATTGCAGTCTCTTCTTGTGATTTACCAGAAGTAATCCACTCAACACCATTCTTCTGAGAGGTTATGACTAGGTCATACTTTTTTTCCGAGATAATCTTCTGCATGTTCTGAACATAAACAGTGCAGGCTTTGGTTAGAACAGTGTCGTCACGAGATCTCTCAGCGGTAGAGAAAGGACAACCGCCCTTAACAAATATTTCTACACTCCAGTTGTTCTTCTTAGCAAGATCCACAAATGCTGCCGCATAGTGCTTGGCATGTGAATCTCCTATAAGTGCAATTCTTGTTGTTGAGTTGGAATTACCAACTTCACAGGCAATAGGTTCAACATCTTCACGGTTAGTGACAACACATTCTTCAGGCCAGAAGTTATCTGCAGCAGCTGTTGCCAAAGATGGATAGAGACCTTTCAAGTCAGGGTCTAGACAAGGTGCTTTACCTGGAGCTCTTGCCCCTGCACCAAAGCAATCAAGCGAACCATTGACTATGTCGTCAGTCTTCTCTTTCTCTGATGCTATTACTGCGTTCGCGTGAGCAATACCGACTGCAAGAGAGCCAACCATGATTCCTGAAACAACTATCAGAGAACTAAAGACTGTTATCGGCTTGAAGGTAGGGATGCTTCCGCCTGGCAAGAATGGTTTCTCAATAAAAGCAGTAGTGATAGTTGCCAGCACAAGCGTGAGAGCGAAAGCAGCTAACTTGGTTTCAGTAGTTAGCTCTGCACCTATTGCATAAGGCAGAAGAATAATTATCGGCCAGTGCCATAGGTAGATTGAGTACGATCTCTCCCCTAGCCACTGGAATGGCTTGAATTCAAATACCTTGCCAAGTAATCCACTATTTGCTGATCCCACAATCACAGCTGCAGCTCCTAGGACTGGGACTAGAGCCCAGAGCCCTGGGAATGGAAGTGCTGATGTGAAGGTGAAACTTGCATAGGCAATTAGAGCAAGTCCTATTACAGAAGTAATTGCTGCGACCACTTTGTTCTTGACCGCAGGAGCAAATGCAACCAAAGCTCCAGCCCCAAACTCCCAAGCTCTAACTGGTGTTGAGAAGTAAGCGATAGCAGGTTCTGCTTGGGTTAGGTAGATTCCATAGATCAGAGAGCTCAAGGTTATTAGAACAAGGATTGCAAGCATTGAAATCCTCTGCACCTGAGGGCTTCTTTTGCGAACAAAGAGCAGTGCTACTGCAATTAGTAAGGGCCAAACAATATAGAACTGCTCTTCAACCGATAGAGACCAGAAGTGCTGGGTTGGCGATGCTTCGTTGGAGAGTGCTAGGTAGTCAACTGCATCTATAGCCAAAATCCAGTTCTCAAAGTAAAGGATGGAGGCTTGGATTTCCTTTAACCACTGCAACCAGAGTTGAACTGGGACAAAGACCAAAACAGCAATTGCGGTAGAAATCAAGACAGTGAAAGATGCTGGCAGAAGACGTCTGACTCTTCTCACCCAGAAGTTTGCGACCTTGAATGTCTTGTTTTCAACTGATTTGAGCAAGTGAGTGGTAATTAGAAAACCTGAGATTACAAAGAAAACATCAACGCCAACAAAGCCTCCAGGTAACCTTCCTGGCCATAGGTGGAAGATGACGACCGTAGTTATGGCTAAAGCTCTGAGTGCTTGGATGTCAGACCTGAGCACTTTGCGCTCAACTGAGATCTTGCCTGACATAATTCCCCTTGAAATCGGTCTTCACCAATCGTATCGCCTGAACCTGAAGGAGCCTTTGAACGAAGAAACCCCCTTCAAACGAAGGGGGTTTCTAACGCAAAAAACTACTTATTTAACTCCAAGCAAATCGATAACAAAAACAAGGGTTCTGCCTGAAAGACGATGTCCTCCACCTGCAGGGCCATAAGCCATCTCTGGTGGGCAGATCAGCATTCTTCTGCCGCCTACCTTCATTCCTGGGATACCTTCTTGCCAACCTTTGATCAGTTGGTTGAGTGGGAATTCGATGGACTCACCGCGACCCCATGAAGAATCAAATTCTTCGCCGGTTTCGTAGTCAACACCTAGGTAGTGAACATTCACTACAGAGTTAGCAGGAGCTTCTGCTCCATCTCCAACAATCATGTCTTTAGTGGTCAGCACCTTAGGTGCTGGCTCAAGCATTGGTTCAATTTCAGGGCGGTCTAAATTAGTCATGAAAAGAGCATACCTTTTAGGCGCACTACTGAAGCTCAAGGCGCTTGTTTAGAGCTCTGGTTGCCTATTCTTCGAAGAATGAAATCTGATTCAGCTCAGAGCTGGAAATGGCAATCACTAAAACAACTATCACGCCAACCAGCACTAGAGACTTTGCCCTTCCCAGAGAAACTGCAACTCCCCCAAGACCTGCTTTGCGATCAATTTCAATATCAGGCAAGGCATTGAGTAGGTGAATGATGACGCCTATAAGCGCGCAGATGAAATATAAACCTGTGGTTGGGTAAAACTCTCGAGACGCACTCTGTGCAAGGAATAGCGGATAAGCTCCAAAGGATATTGCATATGGCAGCCAAGAGAAACTAGTCCTACACAGATACCTGTTGTATACAAAGGCACTCGCTACAGCAACTAGGTGAGCAATGCCTCCAGTAAGCCCACCAGCAAGAAATGATGTTGGAACCACGACAACTAGGCTTACGATCATTGGAATTACTAGGTCACTCTTTGGCAGCTGATCTCTCACGACCGGTTTGGTTGTTCTACCCAAAGACTTATCCAGATCCGCATCTATGTAGTCATTAGACCAACCGATGAACGCCTGCCCACTGACCGCAGCCAAAAACAAATACAGCAGTCCGGTGTCCTTGACCCCCAATACATAACCCTGCAATACGGTGAATACGACCATAGCCAGAGCCTGGGGAAAGTGCGTAGCCATAACTATCGCAATTACTTTGTGTCTTCGAGCTTTCAAGGCTGGGCTTTCGATTCAGAGTTGTCTTGTTGTAGTTTCCCACTAAGTTCCCCACTAATCCAGCCTGGGATAGCGTGGGGCTAAAATTCGGCTACTATTTGGTCTTCAACTTTGCATAGAAGGTCATTGACAGTGCTTGAGCTGGAATCATCAACAGGCCTGCAAGAACGGCCATTAGCAAAATTGGGATCCCTGGAAAGAACTCTGAAACTAGATTCATCACACCCGTAACCAGAGTCGTGCCAACAAGCAGTCCCAGCGCTAGAGTAACCGTCAGAAACGCAGTTGAGATGTTTGCCCAACGCTTGTGTTGCTCACTAGCAAGTCCGGTTCTCTTAGCCAAAATGATTCCCTTGGCGGTAGTGATAGAAGCCCAAACAAATAGCACAAGAGCTCCGGGTATGACCCAATAGAAGATAGGGATTAGAAGGAAGCTAAGCACTGGCGCTAAAGCAATGAATGCACTGGGGCTCGTATAAAGAGATGCAACTGCCGCTAAGAAAATGACGATCCATTTGATTACCTTGAAATAGAAATTGGCGGTCTTTTCCCTTGGGCTTAATTCCTTTTCTTCATTAACCTCTGGAATTGCTTCGCGGAATCTAGCTTCTCTCCATGCCAAGAGAATGATTGGGAATGAGTAGGCAACAAAAGCTAGCAACAGGAAGGCCTTGAAATAAAATCCGAATGGATCCGCAGTGCTTAGATCTGACAAGTACCTTTCAAAAGCTCTCCAGGCCTTAACTGTTGGTCCGTTCCCTGCAGAGAAACTCACCATTTCATTTCCAAAAGTTGCTAGGAATGCAAAGATTATGGCAATTCCGAGACCGATTCTTCTCACGACAAGGTAACCACTTTTGAATGCCCAGTCTCGGTTTGTAATCTGAAGTTCATCCAAATACTCGTTCGGAAGTAAGGTAACTCTTCGCATTGAAATGCGAAGCAGAAAGAAACTCCAGATCAAAAGCAGAATTGCAAAGCCTTGAGTGGTGTCTCTAACTTCGTATATCCAGTTGCCTTGAATTGCCTCGTAGTCGTTATAGATTCGATTGGTTTTGCTGATTGTGTATGGAGTTGGAATAAGCAATGTTGCCATGACTGCATAACTTGAAATGATTGCAACCAGGCTGAGGGTTCTTCGCATCCAAGGTGAAGTCAGGAGGCGACTCTGCTTGGCTTCCAGAATGCGTTCAACTCGTGCATTTCTAATTTCTGCGAAAATGCTTGGCTTTTTCATTTGTTGCTCACTTTCAAATTGCAGGGTCAACTATCGCAATTAAGCAGTAGGTGTTGAATCTTTCAGCTGAACTTCTTTACTCAGCTTGGATGCAAAACTTACAGAGAGACTCTGTGCAGGAATCATAAGTAGGCCCAGAATAAGAATTACACCCATTGGATTAATCTGACCCGAGTTACCATTCCACTGACCAGGAATCACAAACAATATGAGTACAAAGATGGTTAGCAGTGACGCCCCTAGAATCTGAGTGATTACGAAGAAAGTAGTCGCCATAGTAGAGTTTGAAGTCTTTGACTTTACAGCCTTGAGGATTTCGACAGTCTTTATGCTGCTCCAGATGTAGACATATAGTCCGAACCAAGTGGTCAAAATTATTGAAAAGATAAACAACCCGTTCAAAAATGCGTAAGGAACAAAAAACCCAATGCAGATGCTGGCTATAAACCCTCCAACAATAATTAGGACTCTTTTCAAGTAGGACTTAACAAACACTGGGGCTTGCTTGAAGACTTGATTCTCAATTTGTGGAAGAGGTTCATTGAACTTTGATTCTCTCCAGGCCAAAAGGATTATTGGGAATGCATAGGCCACGAAAGTTAGCAAACCAATGACCTGAAAATAGAAGACAAAGCTGCCGCCATCGGTTAGGCCATCGAAGTATTTAGCTAGCCCATCCTCGATATCTTGAAGTGGGTGTTTAGGACCTGGCCACTCCCAAGTTCTTGGACGTGTGACATACAAAATGAATAAGGTGCTGAATCCAATAACAGTCAAAGCTAGGCCAACTCGTCTAATCACGAGATATCCGGTTTTGAATGCCCAGTCACGGTTAACTATTTCAAGTTCGTCAAGGTACTCATCAGGCAAAGAGGTAATTCTGCGCATTGATGATCTGAGCAAAAAAGACAAGTAAGAAGGATTAGAGGAGAGAAGGTGCCAAATCCAGTGAGAACATTTGCAAGCTCATAAATAAAGTTTTCTGTCGCGTCCAGCTTGTCCAAGTAGAGAACACCGTCAGCGGCTCGAAGAGGGTTTTGTAGCATGTCGCTAATGGACACAGGCAGGAGCAAAGTAATTAGGTAGTAGTAACTAAACACAACTGATACAACGGAAAGTGTTCTTCTATAACCCTTTGAGATCCAGAAACCACTTGGTGGTGAGCTCAACAGCCGCTCAATCCTGGCATTTCGCTTGTTAGACAATACTGAACTCTGAGTCTTCATTAGATGCCCACTTTCAATTTGAATAGTTGTTCAACTTTGCAATCTAGGGCTGCGGCTAATCGCAGGGTAAGGGCGAGGGTAGGTGCATATTCCCCGCGTTCGATGTAACTCATCGTTTGATAGTGAACCCCTACTAAATCAGCTAGTTCTTGCCTGGAGATGTCTCTCTTCGTTCGCCATTGTTCAACGAAGTTATCCAGCTGGTCTTTATCTTGTTTAGGCTGTCTTCCCATGATTAGAGTATAAATGCTCTAGAGCATAAATGCGTAATCCGAGGCTCTTTGGAGTCGGCTTGGTCGGTTTAGGTTCTATGCAGTGCCAGGCTTAGGGTTGCGCTATCTTCGCTTTTCTGCTTATTGCTCTGTTTGGCTAGGAACAACCGCTCCAATTAGGCTCACTGCCCTTATCCTGCGGGGACTTTATGCTCTCTGGGCTAAAATATCAAAAAGAGAACAAATTGGTTCTCATCTTTTAAATCCAACTATGTAAGGACCCAAGTCCATGGCAATTCCTAAGGCTGTTAAAAAGTTCGTCAAGCGTTGGGGCCTCGTGTTTGCCCCTAAGCAGTTTGAAAAACTTAGAAACTTGATGAAGATGCAAATGGTTGCTGGCTACCAGGCCCAAACCATTGAGAAACTGCAAGGTATCGTCGCTAACCCTCCTGTTATCGGCAAAGTTGCTGCTGGTCTCACCATGGAAGAGGCTGTCTGTGACTATGCCAGAGGAGCTTCTACCCCTAGAGAGAAGCTTCTAGCTAGATCTTTCGTTCAGTCACTTTACGACAACTCAAGCCATAAAGAGATTGGTGCTCTTGGGTTTGGAGTAATGCTTACTCAGTTTGGTCTTTTTGAATCGGCTTTCCACTACTTCCACGAAGCAGGAGATGAGAAAGCTAAGAGATATGCTCCTTTTGAATACTTCGAGAGCATCTTCTTTGTTGACTTGAAGAAGGGTCTTGTTCAGCTAAAGGAATACTTCGCATCTCACCGTGATTTGCTTCCACTAGAGACCAGAGTTGCATTGATGAAGGTATTGGCAAAATACAGCCAGGTAGAACTTCTTCGTGAAGAGACCAACATTATCTTTGCTGACAAAGCACTAATGTCTTCTCTAACAGCTGAAGACCGCGAAAACATTGAATGGTTCAACACTCAGCTAAACCACAACGAACCAGAAGTTAAATCACTTCCAGACACAATCAACATTGCTGTTATGGATTACAAGTTGCTAGACAAGTCACGTACTTCACGTAACCGTGGAGACTTTGTTCAGACACTTGCTGCTCTTTCAAACTTGCTACGTTTCCAGAACATCGACTACGTAGGTAACACCAAGCTTTCTAACTACTTGAACTCTCTAAAGAAAGAGATTCAGCCACACCGTCAGATCACTACTCATGCTGCAAAGGTTCAGCCTGTAGCTATCGATAGAGACTTCTCAAGCGGAAGAGAATACCCAGAGAACACTTGGCTCATCTCAAACGGTTGGTTCATGCACAGAAACTTCAAGGGTCCAGTTGACTTCCCGTACCCGAAGAACGTTCTGCCCCTAATGATCTCTTTCCACATCCAAGACCCAGATGTACTAACCCCTGAGGTTGTTACAGAGCTAAAGCGCATTGAACCTATTGGTTGCCGCGACTGGACTACTTTGTATCGCCTGCGTGACTTTGGCATCAAGGCTTTCTTCTCTGGCTGTGTAACCACAACAGTTGGTCAGGTTCTACCTCCTGCAACAGGCACCACAAAGAAGAAGCTTGCTCAGGTTGAAACAAAGATTGATGAAAGAAAGTACCTAGGTTGGAAGGTTGACCAGTTCATCCAGGTTGGTGAACAGGTTAGAAACTTTGACCTTGTTGAAGGTATTGAAGATGCCAGAGTGATGCTGGCTGAATATGTTGACTACCGTGAGGTTGCTACTAGTCGCCTCCACTGCTACCTACCAGCTAGATCAATGGGATTACCAGTTGACTTCAAGCCTAAGAACCTAGCTGATGTTCGTTTCGAAGGCCTAATCAACCTTGATGAAACTGCTTTCAACAAGATCAGAAATGGCATCGAAGACAAGCTTGAAGTTACCCTAAAGGCAATTCTTGAAGGTAAGGACGAGAAGGAAGTTCGTAAGCTTTGGGCAGAAATCTGTCAGGCCGAAGTTGAATTTGCTGACAAGTATGCAACTACATACAGCGCAGTAACACCATCAAACATTGATGTGCCACAAGCTGTTGCAGCTCTAGAAGCATCAAAGATCACAGTTGGTGACAACCCAAGAGGTAAGAATGTTGTTGAAACAGCTCTAGCTCTTGATCAGAACCTAGAGGACATGATTCCTGTTGTTCTCCAGTCACTTGTTGATCACACAAAGCGTGAGATTAATGCTCACGTTATGACTCGCGGTCTAGGAGCTGCTTTCCGTGAGCGTATGGGCAAGCTCTTCCCAGAGATCAACTTCACTTTCTATAACTTTGATGAAGTGGACTATGGAGAAGACATTGCTCTTCTTTCACACATCTCTGTATCAACCATGGACAGACTGTTCTTGCCAGAAATGCTAAAGAACCTAGACAAGGTTCTTTACCTAGACATCGACATTCTTATTCAAGGTGACGTTGGCGAGCTTTACGACCTAAACCTAGGAGACAACGTCTTCGCTGGTAAGCGAACCAGGCTAAAGACCTGGGCTAACATGATCCGTCCAATCACTAGAGCAACTCTTCACTTTGCTCCTGAGAAGGCATGGGACATCAGAAAGCGTCTTCACGACAAGGCTGATCTAACCTCTAGAACATTCAACGCAGGTATCTTGGTGCTAAACCTAGAACTCATGAGAGCAGAGAACTTCACTGCTGAGCACATGTATCTAGTTGAGCAGTGCCGCATGAATGACCAGGATGTATTCAACATCTACTCAAGAGACCGCGTATTGGAAATTGATTCAGAGTGGAACCACGTTCCATCTCAGGACTTCAATGCCAGCCCGAAGATTATTCACTGGGCAGGTCCAGCTAAGCCATGGAAGCCTGAATACGTGCTTCTAAAGGGTCGCTTTGAAGCTACCAAAGCAAAGGTTGAGTCAAGACTCTAAACCTTACAATTATTACCAAATCAGGGCTAGCTGGATTCAGCTAGCCCTGATTTGCATTTACTAGCGCTTTCTGGGGAATCTTTTGTCACTGGTAAGACTTATTCTTCTAAGGGAAAGATAAATACAAGTAACTGGAGGACCATGGACATCTTGACTCTAATCGCAGTGATCAACCTAGTAGGGCTTATTGGCCTTGCAGTTTTGGTATTGACCCGCAAATCCTCAGGTGCTTCCATCGACATTACAAAGGACCTCCAGGTTCACAGAGATGAACTGAGATCAGCCATTGCAGCGAATCACGACATTGTTGAAAAACGCCTCACTTCTTTCAGCGAAACCTCTCAAAACTCAGCGAAGCTTCAGCGAGATGAAGCAGGTAACTCTCGAGTTGAATTACAGAAGTCTCTTAATGAGTCCCTTAAAAACATCGAAACCAAGATTGCCGAACTAACTGATTCAAATGCCAAGAAGCAGCAAGAGCTACAGGTCACGATGCAGACTGAAATCGAAAAGATGAGCAAGGGTAACGAAGAAAAGCTCGAGAAGATGCGTGAGACTGTCGATGAGAAACTCCAGGGAACTCTAGAGAAGAGAATTACCGAATCCTTCAAGTTGGTTAGCGAAAACCTCGAAGCGGTTGCCAGAGGTGTCGGTGAAATGAAGAAACTAGCCAACGATGTTGGCAGTTTGCAAAAAGTTCTAACCAACGTGAAATCACGCGGTGGTTGGGGTGAGGTTCAACTGGAGCGTCAGCTAGAGGACGTTCTTGCACCTAGTCAGTATGAGAAGAACGTAAAGATTAAACCGGGTTCAAATGATCTAGTGGAATTTGCAGTGAAGCTACCTGGTCGTGCAGATGGTGAATACGTCTACCTTCCTATTGACAGCAAATTCCCTCAAGAGGATTACGAGAAACTTCAGAATGCCCAGGAGAGCGGATCTGCTGAAGATGTTGCTACAGCTGCGAAGGCAGTTGAGAAAGCCATCAAGACACAGGCGAAACTAATTTCAGACAAGTATCTACATGTCCCAGTCAGTACCGATTTCGCAATCATGTATTTGCCTACTGAAGGGCTTTTTGCTGAAGTTGTTCGACGTCCTGGTCTAACCAGCGAATTGCAAAACAGCTACCGAGTCCTAGTAACTGGACCTACTACCCTGATGTCACTTCTTAACAGCCTGCAGATGGGATTCAAGACACTAGCCATCGAGAAGAGCGCTTCCGATGTATGGAAGGTTCTGAGTGCCGCGAAGACTGAATTCGGTAAGTACTCAGCTGTCATGGATACCCTTGCGAGACAGCTCGAGACAGCTCAAAAGACTGTGAGCCAGGCAGGAACAAGAACAAGGGCTGTGAACAAGGCGTTGAGCAAGGTTGAAGACCTTGAACTGCCTTCTTCTTCAGCAGACATCCTTGGAATATCCCTGAATTCTGGCTTAGAAGAGCCAGACGAAGATTTCATTGTGCCTATAGATGAGAACGAATCAGACAGATCCTAGTTAGGCTCTTTTGCCCTCATCGCTCGGTAAAAACTAGACTTTAGTAGATAAACCTAGCGATAAAGGACTTAGATGGATTTCAGCTTTTCTTCACGAAGATTCTGGACTCGACTAGGTAATCCAAATGCGATAGGTATTCGTCTTCTTTCCGTAGCTTTGGCATTTACTGCCATGCTGAGTTTCGCTTTTGATGTTGTTCGCCTCAATAACTTCACCTGGGCTTGGATTCCGGCAAATCTATTAGGTATTTTATTAACGCTCGCCATCATCTTGCCGGCAGTAATCATAAAGCGAAAGAGAAATGTAAACCAAGAGCAGCAGCCTTGGTTCAACATCGTTGTCGCAAGCCTCTTCTTTGGATTTAAGAATCTGTCAATGCTCTACATTACGCCCCTGTTTGGAATCGTGGACGAAGGACTGCCTGCCTTCAGGTTTATCGGAGGCCTATTTCTTGGCTTTACTCTTCTAGTGCTTTTCACTAATGTGGCAGGCAACCGACTGCAAAGGGAGAGCAATCTTGCCAAGTTGCAGGAGATTGAAGCAGAGCTTCTTTCCTTTAGAAGTGCTGCACTGGAGCAACTTGAAGATGAAAACCGAGAAGCTGCTTTGAAGACCTTCAAGGTTTTATCCCCTCAGCTAGAAGAGCTTCAAGTTGCCGTAAAGAATTCAAGAGACATCGTCACGTTAGCTAATAAGGTTATTGACTTCATCAGATTAGATCTAAGGCCATTCGACGAGAGCCTCACCATTGAGGCACGAAACCTATCTAAGCCAAATTCACCAAAATCAGGCCCGCGACCTGAGCCAGAAGTAAAGGTAGATCTTTCTAAGTCGATCAGAATCTGGAATAGCTTTGTTCCACTACCCCTTCTATTTTTCCTAACCACAATCTTTGCCGTTCCAAAAGCTACGCCGGTAGACATACTCGGAATGTGCTTGGTGTTCGTTGGCTCTCTGCTACTTTTCAAAGTGGTCAGCCTGAAGCTACCTAACCTTTCTGTCACTAACGCCTTTGTTGCTACAACAGTCATTGCTTTCTTCGCAGGTTTGCCTGGTTTCTTCTGGCTGTATCAGATCCCTAATGAATCTGGTGTTCCAGAACTACTCCCGTCCTTCCTAGTAATGCAAGGCTGGTCCGTTATTGTTGCTTCTCAAGCCCACATTCTTGACCTAGGTCAATCCAAAGTTGAAGATGAACTAAACGAAGCTATCGCTGAGTTAGCTAGAGAGAACAAGCTCTTCGAGCAGAAGGCTTGGCTTGCTCGACATGGCTGGTATCTTCTCGTCCACGGGGTAGTTCAGCCTGCTCTAACAACTGCTTCAATTAGAGCCAGTGCCTCAAAAGAAATCACTCCACAGGTAAAGGACCAGATTCTCAGTGACCTACAAAGAGCAATGGATGCTCTGAAAGAGTCTAGATCTGTTCAGCATCCGGTTGACGTATCGATTACTGAAATCAAATCGGTCTGGAGTGGGATATGCGACATTCACGTTTTCCTAACCCCTATGGCAAACCAAGTCTTGAAGAGTGATCTAGTTGCTAGCGACATCTTGAACGAAATCCTAAAAGAAGTTGTGAGCAATGCCGTGCGTCACGGAAACGCTTCCAACATACATGGAGAAATATCCATGAAAGATTCGAGAACCATAAGTATTCTTATCAGCAATGATGGCCTCAAGCCAACTAAAGAGAAGATTGAAAGTGTTGGATCAAAGATGCTCGATGCCGTTTGTCTAGAACGAACTCTAGAGTGGAACAGCGATGAGCAGAGAACTGAGTTCAAAGCCGTTGTCCCGATAAAGAACTAGTTTCTTGCTTGGGAGTTCTTTTTCTGCCATAGGTAGCTGTGCCAAATAACAATCATTGGATAGAGCCCCTGAGCTCCAACACCTATTCGTTCTCCAAGTCCTGTAATAGTTGAGTTCGGATCTTGCCAAAGGCTCAAGAACCAAATACATATTGCTCCGATAACTAGCGCACCAGCGATAGCTGCTCCAGGCCTAAGTAATGGCGGAACATCCTTGCCTCTTCGCATTGCAAACAATGGCCACACACAGAGTAGGAAGAAGCTTGAGATAGCGAATACTCGATGCGTGACTGAGTAGCTCTGTTGATCAGGGGTGGTAAAGACGGTCAATCCAATTGTTGCTACACCAATTAGAAGAATTACAATTCGACCAGCTGTTGCAAATGCCTTGGCGTAGTGGGAAATTACGATGTCACAGAGTGCACCGAAGATGAATACGGCAGAAATAAACAGTTGAACCGGTGAGTCATCAGCGGCAAGGTCACTGATGGTTTTCTTTACTCCGTCATAGCCTTCCCACATCGCACCAGCCACTGTATATCCAATAAAGGTAACAATTGGCCCTAGTGTTGCAGCCCAGAGAGCTGGCTTTTCGATTAGTCCGATTCTGCTCACGGTTTACCTTCTTGTTGTTGTCTCTAGAGACTTGGGTCAGGAATCATTACATACTTGGTTTCCAAGTACTCATGAATTCCTTCTAGACCGCCTTCGCGACCCAACCCTGATTGTTTAACACCACCGAAAGGTGCAGCAGCATTACTAACAAGACCCGTGTTGAGACCAGTCATGCCTGTATCTAATCTTTCAATCAGTCTGATTCCACGCTTTAAATCTTGAGTGTAAGCGTAGGAGACAAGACCATACTCTGTGTCATTAGCTAACCTAATGGCCTCATCTTCGTCCTTGAATCTAACAATCGGAGCAACAGGACCAAAGATTTCTTCATTCAGAATCGTTGAACCAGGCTTGACATCCATCAATACAGTTGGCTCAAAGAAGTAACCCTCACCTGAGCGTGCCGCTCCTCCAGTGACAACTTTTCCACCTTCAGAAACTGTTGTCTCAACTAGACGCTTTAGATTCTCTCTTGCCTTCTCGTTGATCACAGGACCAATCTTGGTCTCAGGATCAACTCCTCTTCCAAGTGGCATGGCTTCCATCTTTGCCGCCAACTTATTAGCAAACTCATCAGCTAGAGACTCGTGAACAATAAATCTGTTTGCTGCTGTGCAGGCCTGACCAATGTTTCGAAGTTTAGCTACCATCGCACCTTCAACGGCTGCATCTACATCTGCATCTTCAAATACTAGGAATGGAGCGTTACCGCCAAGTTCCATTGATGTTCTCAAAACCTGCTTCGCAGACTGCTCAAGCAATCTAACTCCAACAGAAGTAGAGCCAGTAAAGGTGATCTTACGAAGTCTTGGGTCTGCAATTATTGGGGCACTTGTTGCAGCCGAGGTATTGGTAGTAATGATGTTTACTACACCCGCTGGTAAGCCAGCCTCTTCCAAAGTCTTCATCAAAAGGAGTGTGGTTAGCGGTGTAAGTTCTGCTGGCTTCACAACCATGGTGCAACCAGCTGCTATAGCTGGTCCAATCTTTCTAGTTGCCATAGCCAGCGGGAAGTTCCAAGGAGTGATAGCGAATGCTGGACCTACTGGTCTCTGAGTTACCAGCATGCGACCGGTTCCCTCAGGAGATGAACCATATCTACCAGTAATGCGAACTGCTTCTTCTGAGAACCAACGAAGGAACTCATTACCGTAGGTAACCTCTCCCCTTGCTTCAGCAATTGGCTTACCCATTTCCAAGCTGATTAGCATCGCGAACTCTTCGCTTCTTGCCTTTACCAATTCGAATGTTCTTCTTAGTATCTCTGCACGCTCACGTGGAGGTGTCTTTGCCCAAGACTCTTGAACATTCGCTGCTGCAGTAAGAGCGGCTAGACCATCTGCTTCATTTGCATTGGCGATAGTTGCCAGGGTCTTTCCAGTTGATGGATCTTCGACGTTGATCAGCTCTGAACCATGACCGTCAACCCACTTTCCGGCTATGTATAGCTGGGTTGGGACCTTTGCTAGTAGTTCACTCTCGGTGAGCGACATTGCTACCTTCTTCTTTATTAGTTTTTAGGAACTGTTTCGGCTGAAAGAGTATTGCCACATCTATAGATGCCTGTGGCTAGGTTATCAATAGCATCTTTAGCTGTTGCGTTGACATTGCCAATGGCAGCAATGCTGAAGACTAAGTCTGTGCCATCTTTAGCCTTGATAATTCCAGCTAGAGAGTACTCATTCTTAGTCCAGCCAGTTTTAGCAAAAATCTTTCCAGCGGCATCAATGTTGTCACCCTTGAATCTGTTAGCAAGTGACCCTGTTTCAGCAGCAATTGGAAGAGCTCTCTTGATTATTCCTAGATCACCGTCTTCGTTCAATACCTTCTTGAGTAGAGCATTGATAAACGTTGCTGGAACTCGGTTCCATTCGTTTGATCCTGAACCATCACGAAGCTGAAGGTCATCAGTTGAAAGCCCTGCACGAGTGAGTGCTTCCTTCAGAGCATCCTCTACCCAATCCCTTGATCCGTCATAACCTAACTGCTTTGTAACAAGACGAGCAAGGAATTCTGCTTCAGTATTGTCGCTTACTCTCAGCATGTGTTCAATCCACTTGCTTATTGGTTGTGATCTTACAGATGCAATTTCGAGAAGGTTCTCTCCAGCTTTGTCTTGAGTCAAGGTAGCTGATGCTGCAAGCGGGCCAATAGCTTTCTTCAAAGCAATCCCAGCAGCATTAACTGGATCAAGGCTTCTAGGAGATGTTTGAGCAGTTGGATTAGCTCTATCTCCATCTACCTGCAAAGCAGTAACAATTGACTGGTAGCCAATCGTTCTTTCAGAATCTGGGTTATCGATATCCCAACCTTCAGCCTCAAAGTAGGTGCTATCTAAAGTGATGTTTGTGATTGGAGTTGATCTAGCCCAATCATTGATTTGAACAGCTAGGTCAGCAAGCTTAGGTGCATCCTTATAGACAGATTGAACACCAACTCTAACTCTGGAAAGAGTTGGGTCACCTGCTCCAACGATGACAATGTGTCCAGGGTTGTCTAGATCTGCATAAACCTTGGTTTGTACTCTATAGTTTGGCCCAAGCACCTGAAGTGCTGCGGTTGCGGTTAGAAGTTTCATAACAGAAGCGGTTTGAGCAGGAACATCGCCTTGAACATCAAACAGGACTTCATTAGTAGCAGGGTTCAATACCTGAGCGTGTAGTCCAACGAGACGATCGTCTAGAGCTAGTTCAGCAATAGAACAGTCTCTGCCATCTGTAGTTGGAGTAACAGTTGGAGTGTCAGTTGGAGTGTTGGTTGGAGTGTTAGTCGGAGTACTTGACTTAGGTGCTGCCAATGTGAAGCCACCAATAATCAGGGCTAACAGGATCAAACCAGTAGCTGACCCGATGGCTATTTGCCTCAGGTAGTTCAATGGTGAGTTAGGTGATGGCATTTTGCTCCGAACGGCTCTATTCACCTTAATTTTAGACCTTTTCCCCGTGTGTAGACTGGGTTCATGCGTAAGTTAACAGTTTCAGCCCTAGTTTTATCCCTCTCATCAGTATTTCTACTGAGTTCCCCCGCCCTTGCCCACAACGAACTTATTGAGCAGAGCCCAAGTGCAGACTCAGTCGTTGAGGCTGGAAGCATAGAAATTCGCCTTGAATACAGCGAAGAACCAATCCCAACAGAGTTTGGCAAGGGAAACCTATTGGCTATAGCCAATGCTGAAACCGGTGAGCAACTAGGTGCAGCTTGTGCACGTATCGATGGCAAGACCATGTTCACCACAGTAAACATCCAAGACCCAGGCCAATACAAGGTTCTTTGGAGAAGCGCTTCTGATGATGGACACATTGCTTCAGGTGAATACCTGATTACAGTGGAAAACACCACAGGCTACGTTTCCGACAGCATTGGTAATCAGTGCTTCGATGAGAACGGTGTAGAGCTAACTCTAGAAACCCAAGAACCTCTTACAAAAGTTGCCGAATCTGAGTTTGACTTAGTAGCAGGTTTGATATGGGCGGGAGCTTTAATCGCGGCTGGCGGAGCTCTTGGGGCTTACCTAGTTCTACATCGCAGAAGCAAGAAAAAGATCTAACCGTTCGGTCTTACTAACTTGTCGACATCTCCCAAGATGTTGTTGAACTCTTCTTCACTCATGAGTCCTAGCCTCAACACAACTTCCTTCACCGTACTGTCCTCTGCTAATGCAGTTTGAGCAACCAACGTTGCATTCTCATATCCCAGTAGTGGTGAAAGAGCAGTGACCGTTCCAATAGATCTCTCAACGTCTGCTCTCAGACGAGCGGCGTTTGCTGTGATTCCATCAACACATCTATCTGCAAGTGTGTAGCAACCTTGTCGTAAGTAGATGATGCTCATCATGAGTGATCTTGTAATGATTGGTTCAAACGCATTTAGCTGTAGCTGACCAGCTTCACAAGCCATAGTCACTGTCATGTCATTTCCAATAACCGTGAAGGCTATTTGATTTACAACCTCAGGAATTACCGGGTTGACTTTACCTGGCATGATTGATGACCCTGCCTGTCTTGCTGGCAGATTGATTTCACCGAAACCTGCTCTTGGACCAGAAGAAAGTAATCTAAGGTCATTCGCAGTTTTGGACAGCTTGACCGCTACTCGCTTGAGAACCCCAGAAACTAAAACAAAGACTCCAACATCTTGAGTTGCCTCAACCATGTCTTCAGCAACAACAAACTTCCAACCTGCTAGATCACTCAAGTGTTTACAAGCGGATTCCGCATATCCTTTAGGAGCATTTAGTTGTGTGCCGATTGCAGTTCCACCTAAATTGATTTCACTTAGGTGTGGGATCAGCTCAACAAGACGCTGCTCATCTTCTTGAGTCATTCTGGCGAAGGTTGCGAACTCTTGACCTAAAGTCATTGGCACTGCGTCTTGAAGTTGAGTGCGGCCCATCTTGATTAGATCTTTGAATTCAATAGCTTTGGCGTTGTATTTTGAACGAAGATATTCCAACGCCTTTATTAGTTCTCTAATTTCAATAATGAGTGCAACTTTTAGAGCTGTTGGATAGACATCGTTTGTTGACTGCGACATGTTTACATCATTTAGTGGATGGATCTTGTCGTAGTCGCCCTTTTCATAGCCTGCTATTTCAAGGGCACGATTCGCGATAACCTCATTGGCATTCATGTTGGTGCTAGTTCCAGCACCACCTTGGATGGCATCAACGATGAATTCTTTATCGAACTTCCCTGCCTCAACCTCATGGCAAGCAGCAATAATCGCGTTAGCTACTTTTTCATCAAGTTCGCCAACTTCTAGGTTGGCTTTGGCTGCGGATTCTTTTACTAGGGCCAAGGCTCTGATTAGAGATCTGTAATGGCCGATTGGGACTCCCGAAATAGGGAAGTTCTCTGCTGCTCTTGCTGTGTGTACACCCCAATATGCACTGGAAGGTACCTCGTAATCACCGAGCAGGTCATGTTCGAGCCTCATTGCTGACATGGTTTTAGTCTGCCACTAAATCTTTTGTTTCCTAACCAAACACGAAGGGCCCAGACCAAAAGGTCTGAGCCCTAGGTGTTTATTGCGTTTTAGGAAAGAATGTCAGCACTCATCTTTGAGCCATCTTTCTTATTGATTGCACCCCAGATGAAACCGCCTACAAGAGCTGCAAACGGTAGCAATACCAGAGTCCAACCAAGAGTGGTCATTGACCATGCATTGCCTGATTCCTCAGGTGATGGAGCTAATCCTGAAAGCAGGTTGAAGCGTGACATCAATAGGTAAAGACCAACACCTAGAGCCAGGGCTGAAAGTGCTGGAGCAACTATTGCCTTGAACCAGTGGGTGCCTGGGTTCATCATGAAGTAACGAATCACAGCAATGCTCACCAGGATCTCTACAACCATGACTGCAATAGCTGTGATCGCGCTCATCCAGAAGAATAGGTTCAATACTGGATCTAGGTTTTGAACTGTGAACAAAAGGATTACCAAAGCCGCAATGACTGAGGTAACAATTACTCCACCGACAGGTGCACCAGATGCATTTGTTCTACCAAAAGCTGAAGGAAGAACACCGGCACGACCAAGAGCAAACACGTAACGTGCGTTTGCGTTCTGGAAGGCGAGTAGACCTGCGAACAATGATGAAACAACTAGCCACTCCATAATGGTTACTAGCCATGGTCCAACATTCTCACCGACTAAGAAGAACAGGACTGCTGCAGGGTTTGCTCCACCTTCAGAAATCTCTGCAACTCTGTCTACAACAGTTGCTGAACCTAGGCCTGTGACCATAGCGAAAGAAACCAAAGCGAAAACGGCAGTGATGATACCGATGGCCCAGTAGGTTGCCCTAGGAACAGTTCGCTTAGGGTTGACTGACTCTTCCCCATAGATTGCAGTAGCTTCGAAGCCAATGTATGAGGCAAGTGCGAATGCAATTGCGATACCAGCGCCACCTACGAATCCTCCAGCGAATATGTTCTCAGGTGAGAATGAAGCTGCGAAGTTCATTTCACCTGAATGGTTTGCCAAAATTGCAATACCGGCAATTAGAAGTGAAAGAACTTCAAGACCCATTAGTAAGCCAAGAACCTTAGCTCCAACATCAACACTTAGAAGTGAAAGAGCAGTAACAACTACCCAAGCGACAGCAGCCCAAACAAACCAAGGCATATCAATACCTAGCAGGGCTTTTCCTTGACCAGCCATAATGCCGCCGAAGAAACCATAGATTGCTAATTGGATAGTTGTGTATGCAACTATCGAGACAAAAGCAGATCCGGTTCCAGCATTTCTGCCAAGCCCCCTACCTACATAAGCAAAGAATGCTCCTGCGTTAGTGACTTTGCTAGACATAGCTGTGAAACCAACGCTGAACAATATGAGAACTAATCCAACAAGTAGATAAGCTCCAGGAGCTGCTGCTCCGTTACCAGCGAGAATTGCTACCGGTACAGCCCCAGTCATACCTACCAGTGGTGCAGATGCTGCAACTACGAAAAATACGATCCCCAGGATTCCCAGTCGGTTTTTCCTCAGGGAATTATCTTGTTTGTCTACTGACATTACTTACTCCTAGTCGAGATTGGAAATCGTTCGGGTATGAACGACCTGCATCTAGATTGGTGCAAAATTCACAGGAAAAACGCATTTTCGGGGTTCCGTTACCTGATGGTTGTTTAATCGTTATCTCTATCGTTATAAAGAGTCATTCGGACCCGAATGGTTCGCTAATCTAGTGTTTATGAGCGAATTACATGGATTTATGGCCCCAAAGACCCCAACCGGCAAATCGGCAATCATCCCGAATATGCCTTGGTTTTATTCAGGCACTTTGCTGACTGTTGAGTATCTAACAGATGAAGCCAACGTCAGAGCAATACTTCCCCCAGAGCTAGATCTAGCCGATGAGTACCCAGGTGCCGTTGCACTTATCTGGGCTGACTGGCAGTCCTGCTCAACCGGTGGCGAAGAGCTTCTTGATCCGGTTCGCTCACAATACCTAGAAGCATTTGTTGTAGTCAGATGCAAATACCAGGGGAAGACATACTCACGCTGTGTCGCTATCTGGGTTACCAAAGACTTCGCTATTGCGCGCGGTTGGTTCCAGGGTTATCCGAAGAAGCTTGGCAATGTTGCAGTTACAAGAATCTTCAATCACGGTAAGGCAACCCCAAAACTAGAAGCAGGAGCAAAACTAGGTGCATCACTTGCGGCCTATGATCACAGACTTGCCTCAGCTGTTGTAACACTGAGAAAACCAGCTGACTCAAATGGTTTTGTTAATGGTCATCCAATGATTCACTCAAGATGGATGCCATCGATTACTCCAGGTCTTGGCAACTCGATGGATCAACTAATCACCATGGGTGGCGTTGATGCTGATCTGGGTACGCCTTGGGTAGGAGATGCTGAACTTACTCTCTCTGATTCCCAGTGGGATGAATTAGCGTCCATACTTCCGGTCAAAGAAATACTCGGTGGTTACTATCGCGAAGTTGGGGTTACCTTCAACGGTGGAACTCTGCTAGCAGATAATTCAAATCCTTCGATTTAATAATCTTCGAAGTATTCCTGAATCTCCCAGTCCGTAACATCTCTAGTGGATGGGTCTGGCACAGCCGCTTCATATCTTTGAATCTCATCGCGCTTCATTACCAAGAAGATTGCAATCAAACCTGTTGACATGTGCTCACGCATACGCTCGTTTGCTTCAAGAGCATCAAGAGCCTCAGTAAATGTTGCCGGAAGAGTTGGTGCAGCTTCGTTGTCATAAGCCATGCCTTCAGCAGGTTCGGTAACTTCAAGCTTTCTAACAATGCCATCAAGAGCAGCGGCCAAGATACCTGCAATGACCAAGTAAGGATTAGCAGCACCATCACCAACACGAACCTCTAGACGAGTTCCTGATCCACGCTCTGGCGGAATACGAACCATGGTGCTTCTGTTGTCATAACCCCAGTTAGCCCGGTAAGGAGCGAGGGTGTCAGGACCCAGCCTCTTGAAGGCGTTCACTGTTGGGTTGGTGAAAGCAGTAAGCGCATTAGCGTTTTCACATAAACCTGCAATCATCTGTTTAGCTACTTCGCTAAGTTCAGCTCCTTCGTGCATGAGATTCTTGCCCTGCTTATCTGTCACTGATAAGTGCAGGTGGAAACCTGAACCTCCCTCATCACTCCAAGGCTTACCTAGGAATGTTGCATGCTGACCTTCACGGTTAACAATGTCTTTGATTGAAGTCTTGAACAGGAAAGTTCTATCAGCTGCATCCATAGCTTCTGAATGCCAAAGGTTTATTTCATACTGTGCAGGTGAGAATTCATGGTTACCTGCAAATGCACCAATGTTTAGTTGATCAAGCATGCGCATCAAGTGCAGGAAAGTTCCCTTTGGGTCGACTAGTGAGCCGGTTGTGTAGGCTCGACCTGCTCTGACTAGAGATCTCTTGAAGCCTCCGCCCTCAACTCGGTCTGCAATATAGAATTCAAGCTCAGGTCCAACAACAGGAACCAAACCTAATTTTTCATATTGAGCAATAACTTTTCTAAGCACAGTTCTTGGTGAGAACAAATTCGGAGACATGTCTGGGTTCAGTGCATCTCCAACTGCATAAGCTACCCCTGGTTCCCAAGGTAGCTCATGGATAGTGTCTGGATCTAATTGGGTGATGAAATCTTGCAGACCGTCGCCTGCGATGCCCTCAGCATCTAGTACATCACCCTGAGTTGTTGTTACCCAGATACCTTGGCAGAAGGCCGGGCCATGGCCAGCAATCTTTTCTAGCTGGCTCACCAGAATGTCCTTAGAGCGTGTAATGCCTAGAACATCTGCGTAGATTATTCTCAGGACATCGATGCCTTGCTCCTGCAGCTTCTCTCTTAGAGCGGTGAGGTTGGTGCTCATTGCAACTCCTTTGTTACATTTCATTAGGGTTCAAACGATATTTGAATGTTACTTGCTAGTAGCGTAGTAAATAGCCATCTAAACCGAAAAGTTATGAAGGAATTTATGAAAGCTCTATTTATTCAACATGACCACGTCAGTCCAACCGGTTGGGTGGGTGAGGCCCTCGCCCGCCACGGCTTTGAAAATACTGAGGTTCTTGTGGTCCCAGAAAGCTCCTTTGAGAATCCAAATGTTTCCTTCGAATTCCCAGACTTTAATGATTTTGACCTGCTCATTCCCCTAGGTGCTCCTTGGGGTGCTTGGGATGATGCCTGCATTGGTAATTGGCTGCAACCAGAACTTGACTGGATCAAAAGAGCCTTAGAAGCTGAAAAACCTGTCCTAGGTATCTGCTTTGGCGGTCAGCTCATGGCAAGGGCTCTAGGCGGCTCAGTAGCACCGGGTACAAAGGGCGAAATTGGTTGGACAAACATCTGGTCAGATAGAAAAGATCTAGTCAGTAACGGACCTTGGTTCCAGTTCCACTATGACTGCTGGCAAGTGCCTCCTGGAGCAAAAGAGATTGCCCGTAACCCAATTGCATCGCAAGCATTTATCTATGACAGATCTTTAGCTGTTCAATTTCATCCTGAACTAAATGCAGCAGCGCTAAAGGGCTGGCTGGATTGGGGCGGTGCAAAAAAAGTTAGTCAAGATGGTCAAGATCCACAGATCTTGATGGCTCAAACTGTGGCTGAAGATGAGGCATCGAAGCAAAGAACCTTCGACTTAGTTGATGCCTACCTAAAAGATATTGCGAAACTTATCTAAGAGTTACCTTCACCGGGAATCTCTTTATTCCATTTACGAAGTTTGAACGTAAGTGATCTATGTCGCCAAGTCTTTCAACCTTGTCAACTCGAGATAAAAGATCTTCAAACATAATTCGAACCTCTAGGCGAGCTAGCGAGTTACCCAAGCACATGTGAGGTCCACCGCGACCGAAAGCCATATGCTCATTAGGGTTTCGCTTCACATCCATCTTGTAAGGGTCAGTGAAGATGGCTGAGTCTCTGTTACCTGAGGCAAACCAAGGAACAACTTTTTGACCCTTCTTTATTTCAGTGCCTTGAAACTCAACATCCTTAGTAGCTGTTCTTCTGAAGTGATACACCGGGGATGCAAGGCGAATGAACTCTTCAACAGCCCACGGGATAAGTGAAGGATCTTCCTGCAGCATTGCCATCTGCTCAGGGTTTTCAATTAGGTAGTTCATGGTGTGTGAGATGGTGTGACGAGTTGTTTCGTTACCAGCTACAACTAGAAGCAAGAAGTAAGTGTTGAAGTCTCGCTCCGATAAAGGAATACCGTCTGACGGAACCTGGTTAATCAAAGTTGAAACTAAGTCTTTACCGTCTTTACCTCTGCGTTCATTGGCAAGGTTCTGACCGTATTCAAATACTTCAAGAGCTGCTGGAGATCTAAATGGAACCAGGCGATACTTCTCGCTTTCAGGGTCATCTAACAAAATATCTGCGTGTTCAGGATCTGTGTTACCGATCATCCTGTTACCCCACTCAATCAACTTGTCAGTGTCATGATCTGGAACATCTAACATTCGAGCGAGAACACGAATAGGGAAATCGGCAGCAACTTCTTCAACGAAGTCGAAGCTACCCTTAGCAAAAGCGCTATCGAGAGTAGTTGCGGTTAGTCCTCTTAGGAATGTTTCATAGCCTGAAACCGCCTGGGGAGTGAACTCACCTTGCAGCAATCGTCTAAGTGCTCGGTGACGAGAACCATCGGTTTCTAGAAGAGATCTTCTGGCTTCTTCTTGTTCAGCATCAACTTCTTCTAAGTTGGTGAAGTGGGTAGAGGTAAAGGTATCTGGATCGCGAAGGACCTTGACAATGTCTTGATAGCGAGTGACAGACCAGAATCCGCTGTTTGGCTTCTCCTCTGCGTCCCAGTGAATTGGGGACTCAGCTCGAAGCTTGTCAAAGATGTGCCAAGGAGCGCCACCTTCGAAAAGGTCTAAATCTGCAAGCGTTAGGTCTGACAGCTGTGTCATTGTTTCTCCGATTGTTAGGATACGAATCATTTTTAGATTACAACGCAAAAAGCCACAAAACGCCTTTGTGCCCTAAAAGTTATTTAGAACCTAACGATTGGTGGAGAATAGAAGAACCTATTTAGGAGGTAACCCATGGCCGGTCCACACACCCTCGCCGAAACAGAACGGCAGGTAAATGAGAAGCTGGTTCACAAAAACATCAACTTCGAGGCCATGGCCGTTACCTCAAACCTTTTTAGAGCCGCTAACTCAGTAAGAAACCACCTAGAAAGAACAGTGCTAGCCAAATCAGACCTATCTTGGACTGCTTTTGTGGTGCTGTGGGTTACCTGGATCTGGGAACCAATTGAGACTAGGCAGATAGCCATAGAAGGCGGTTTCTCTAAAGCAACTCTTACCGGCGTTTTATCGACCCTGGAAAAGCGAGCACTGATTACTAGAAGCAAGAGCAAAGACGACGGAAGGCTAGTAATTGTTCAGCTGACCAACAAGGGAAGAAAACTAATGGATACCCTATTCCCTGCTTTCAACGTCCAAGAAACTGCAGTTGCAAATGTTGTGGCCCAATCAAAACAAGGCCAACTAGCAGATCAGCTAAGGGCAATAACTAAATTTGCGGAAGCTAATTCTTAGCAGATTCTGAAACAAACTTTGTAAACAACTCCATTTGCTGCTGGTTTGTTGTGTAGTTGTCTTCTGGATGCCATTGCACTCCATATGACCAAGCCTTAGCTTCAATCTTGAAGGCTTCAACATGACCTTCTTCGGCTCTTGCCAATACTTCTAAGCCTTTGCCTAGTTCTTTGATGGCTTGGTGGTGGAAGCATGAACATTCTAGGACTGGGTTTGTTAGACCAAGACCTTCTGAGTCTTTATCAATCTTGACTGAGTGAATATGGTGTCTGTGATCTTTATCCATGTGTTGAACAAGTGATCCACCCATGAGCACATTGACGAGTTGGAAGCCTCGGCAAATAGCCAAGACAGGTATTCCATTATCAAAGGCGTATCTTGCGATAGAGAAATCATTCTCGTCTTGGAGATCATCGACTCCGTAGAGCTCCTCGGTATCTGGCTCTTCGCCATACCACTTTGGGTCTATGTCTCCACCACCTGGGATTAGCACTCCTTGAATGCCTTGGAGTCTTTCTGCCCAGTTAGGGTTCTCAACCGGTAGAAAAGTTATTGGTTCCCCTCCGGCTGCCCAAACTGCCTCTAAGAGCCTGCGGGCAGAGACAACGCCAAGGCTTCTGATTGCAGATGCATGATCTGTGAACCTGCCAACTATTGCTATCTTTGGGCGAGTAGCCATGGGTCTTACTCCTTGCACGAATCGTTATGAAACATGGGGTTTATACCCCTCAAGTATGCCCTAATATTAATCGTTAGTATCCTAATGAATAGGCAAATTAAAGGACTAGACCAGTGAACACCGTAGAAGTTGTTGGCACACAGATAGACACCCGCCATTACATTGGTGGACAAAGAGTTGCCTCTTCTCAGACCTTTACTAACACTTCCCCAGTTGATGGCTCTGTCCTTGGTGAAATATCTAGAGGTTCTGCCCTAGAAGCCGACCTAGCTGTTGCTGCAGCAAGAAAAGCTTTCCCTGCTTGGGCTGCACTTGGCCCTAAAGGCAGAGGTGAACTTCTCTTGAAACTTGCTTCTTTAGTTGAAGAGAACATTGAAACTCTCGCTCAGCTTGAAACCATGGATAACGGTTCACTACTTAGATCGCACCGCCGCGGAGTTATGCCAAGAGTAGCGATGAACATTCGCTTTTTTGCTGAGTGGGCAATCAACGAATTACAGCATCCTGATTTTGAAACACGTGGACATACCAACAAAATCTCTTGGGATCCTTCAGGTGTTGCAGTTCTGATTACACCTTGGAATGCCCCCCTTATGCTCGCTACCTGGAAGATAGGTCCAGCGCTTGCATCTGGTGACACAGTAATTCTTAAACCTGCTGAATGGACTCCATTGAGTGCATCTTACTTTGCAGATCTAACTAAGCAGGCTGGAATACCTGATGGTGTTTTCAATGTTGTTCAAGGTTTTGGTTCTGAAGTTGGAGCAGCACTGGTAGCTCACCCTGGTGTCTCTCGTATTTCATTTACTGGTTCTGTGCCAACCGCAAAGATTATTGGAAGATCAGCAGCAGATAACCTAACTCCTGTTTCATTTGAACTTGGTGGCAAATCTCCTTGTGTTGTTCTAGAAGATGCTGATGTGGATTTAGCGGTTGAGCTGGCAGTAGAACAATATGACAATGCGGGTCAAGTTTGTTTGTCGGGAACCAGAATTCTTGTTCACGAAAACATCGCTGAAGAGTTTGCTCTCAAGTTCAAGGAGAAGGCTCTGCAGATTATTCAGGGTGATCCAAGAGATGAGGCAACTCAGATCGGTCCTCAGATTCACCAGGTTCACTTCGATAGAGTCAAGGGCTTTGTTGACAGAGCTAAAGACTCTGGTGCCAACATCGTTATGGGTGGTGAGCCTAACAGTGACTTGGGTGGCCTGTATTTCCGTCCAACTTTAGTCATGAATCCAGACCCAACCTCAGAGATTGTTACAGCAGAGGTATTCGGGCCAGTTCTTTGTCTTCAGACTTTCAAAACCGATGAGCAAGCGATTGAGATGGCTAACTCAACTGAGTTTGGTCTTGCTGCAATATTGGTTTCAGGTAACAGAGTAAGAGCAGACAGGGTTGCTAAGGAATTGGTCGCAGGAACCGTTTGGGTCAACTGCTTCTTTGTCAGAGACCTAAGAGCACCTTTTGGTGGCTCAAAGAAGTCAGGCATTGGCCGTGAGGGCGGTAACTGGTCCTTTGACTTCTACGCAGATGTGAAAAACACAGTGGTATCACCTAATGGATGGAAGGAATAGATCATGGGAGAAGTAGTAGGAGCCGCTTTATTAGCTCACGTACCAACAATCATGTTGCCTGAGGCAGTTCGATACGACATCAATGAAGGTAAAGAGCTATCGCTAGTTCCAGGACTAAAGAAACTTCGCAAAGATGTCTTTGAAACTTTGGACTATGACACCGTTGTTGTTCTAGACAGCCACTGGGCAACAACAGTTGAGTTTGTTATCACCTCAGCCGCAGAGAGATCAGGTTTGTTTACCTCTGAAGAACTTCCAAGAGGAATGTCTCAGATTCCTTATGCGATGAAGGGTGATCCTGAATTAGCAAATGCCGTTCACAAATATGCAGAAAAGAACGGCACCTGGGTCACACCTATCGCTGACCCACACCTACCAATTTTTTATGCAACAGTAAACCTTTGGCACTACCTAGGTAGAGGCCTAGATGACAAGAAGTGGATCTCCATGTCTGTCTGTCAAACTGGAACACACGAAGATTTCCTTCGTGCAGGTCGTGCACTCGGCGAAGCAATTAGAGACAGTGACAGAAAAGTACTTCTCCTTGCCTCTGGAGCGCTTTCACACACTTTCTACAAACTTCGTGATCTACGCAAGCACGAGGCATCTGACCCTAAGCACATCTATTCAGATCTTGCTCGTGAGATGGATTACGAGAGACTCGAGTGGATGAAGAACGGTGAACACGGCAAGATACTTGAAACCATGCCTGAGTTCTCCAAAGTTAAGCCGGAAGCTAATTTCTACCACTGGCTAGCAATGGCAGGTGCAACAGGTGAAGAACTAAACACAGCTAAGGGTGTTTTGTACTCAGAGTATGAGAACTCCATTGGTACCGGTCAAGTTCACGTTTACTTCCCTAAGCCAGAAGGTGGCTTCCCTAAGGCTAAGGACTTGGTGCTATCCCGTGACTGAATATCGAAGAATCCTGATTGATGGATACCCGACCCTAGTTGAACGCAAGGGTGAGGATCTAGTTGCCGGAGATGGTCGCGTTGTGGCTATCAAGGATGCAGTTCACTTGTCTCCAGTTGAGCCAACAAAGATAATTGCCGTGCACTTGAACTATGGCTCTAGAACTCAGGAGTTCATGACCAAACTACCTGATGCTCCAACTTACTTCCACAAGCCAATCACTGCTCTTAACTCACATAACGGAGCTGTTGTTCGACCTGCAGGACTTAAGTGGTTGAACTACGAAGGTGAAATCGTAATTGTTATTGGCAAAACCTGCAGAAACATCTCTCCTAAGGAAGCTGGCGAATATATAGCTGGCTACACCATAGGTAATGATTTTGGTCTTCATGACTTTAGAGATACCGATGCAGGTTCCATGCTTCGAGTTAAAGGTTCGGACACTCTAGCTCCAGTTGGACCAGGTCTTGTTACTAACTGGGACTTCAAAAACAAATTCATAAGAACATATGTGAATGGAGTTATGAAGCAAGAAGATAACACCGACAATATGGAGTGGGACATGCACTACCTAGTTGCTGATATCGCTAGAACCATAACTCTGGTACCGGGCGATATGTTGTTCTCAGGTACACCAGCTAACTCAAGACCAGTAGAGCCAGGTGACGTTGTAGAAGTTGAGGTGGAAGGTCTAGGAAAACTAACCAACCACATTGTCGAAGGACCAACAAGCATCCGAACAGATGTTGGGGCTCAGCCTACTTCTTCTGAAGAAGTTGTTTCAACCGCTCTAGGTGGCGACTGGGAGTTCAGAGGAATCCGAACTCCGTCTAAAGATCTTTATCCGTCGACCGTCGTAGAAAAGGAATAGCAAATGATCAAAGTAGAAGTCGATATGTCTAAGTGTCAGCACTATGGGCAGTGTGTATTTGAAGCACCAGACATCTTTCGTTTGAATTCTGACGACAAGCTCGAGTACACGGCAGAAGCCGACGATTCAGAGCGAGCAAACATAGAGGCAGCGATTGATGTTTGCCCTATGCAAGCAATTCGTATCGTCGAATAGCTAATGAACCATCCCGTAGTAATCGTTGGTGCATCCATGGGTGGATTGCGCACAGCAGAATCACTACGACGTTTTGGTTACGCCGGGGTTATCACAATCATTGGTGAGGAAGCCCATAAGCCATACAACAGGCCTCCACTATCTAAAGAAGTCCTAGCCAATGAGGTTACTCACGAAGCTGTCGCTTTTGAAGAACGAGCTGCAACAGCAGATGTGAACTGGATTTTAGGAACTAGAGCAGTATCAGTAGACCAACAACACACCACGGTCACAGACAGCTCAGGTATGGTTCATCCATACTCTGCCCTAGTAATTGCAACTGGGCTTAGACCTCGACGACTCCACCTTGCTAACGGAGATCTAGCCGGTAGACATGCCCTAAGAACTCTAGACGATGCCATCAACCTCAGAGCACAGCTAACTCCTGGTGCTGATGTCGTAATTGTTGGTGGAGGCTTTATTGGTTGTGAGGTAGCAGCAACGGCAGCCAAGTTGGGTTGTGATGTGACCGTGGTGCATAACTCTGCACATCCAATGCTTAGACCTCTAGGCACTGAACTTGCTCGACAGTTGCAACTTAGACATGAAGCAGAAGGCGTCCGTTTTCTTCTAAATCGTTCTGTAGTTGGTCTCTCTGGAGATAAACGGGTCCGCGAGGTTCATATTGATGATGGCAGCAGTATCAAGTGTGATGTCTTGATTGAAGCCGTTGGCTCTCATTCAAACATTGAATGGCTAGAAGGCACCAGCATCGACCTAACTGACGGTGTCTTAGTTGATAGCGCTATGAGAGCCATCAACACTTCAGGAAGTGTTATTCCTAATGTCTATGCAATCGGCGACGTTGCGAGATTTGCTAATCCAATATTTGACGATGTCCCAAGAAGAGTAGAACACTGGAACATACCAACAGAAACTGCTAAACGAGCTGCTGCTGTGATAGCCGCTCAACTAAGCGCAGATGAGAAGTTTGAGTCAATAGTTAATGCCCAATTCAAGCCAGTACCATCGTTCTGGAGTGATCAGTACGACATCCACTTGCTGGCTTTTGGATCACTTGGGCTAGCCGATAAAGTGACTTTGGTTGCTGGCGATGCAACTGATGAGTGCGTTTTTGAATATCATCGAGGTGAAGATTTAGTTGGTGTTTGTGGAATTGGAATGAGAAGCGTTGTTCAAAGTTATCGAGCTAAGTTCATTTAGGAGAAAACCATGTCAAACGAATTCGATTTAGATGTAACCTTTGAAGAAGTCGAGCCTGACCTTACTCACTTGTCCGCATCCCAACTTCAAGAAGCAGTAAATCACTTACCGACTTCCCTTCGTGGCGTTGCTCAAGGACTCCTGATTGATAAGAAGACAATGAGCGACGTGTCACAAGATTTAGGAATTAGGCAAGCAGAGCTGGTTGCTCGACTGCACAGAGCGAAAGTAGCTATCGCCAACTCTTCCAGGTAACACTCACTGGAGCTACTTGATTAGTCCCAGTCTTCGAAGACGGTTCAATGCTCCATTTTCAATAGGTGAATCAGGGCCAATTAGTGATTGAAGGCTTCTAAGAGCAACTCTTGTCACTGGAACAACAAGCCACTTAGGCAAGGTTCGAAGACCTAACATCTTTCTGTGCTCAGGTCGAAGAGAAACTACAGCTGCAGCAAAGAGCAATCTGTAGATTGGTCTAACTAGAAGCGGTAACCCTGGCTTTCTGATGAACTGAATAACTTTTCTGGTGGTGTCATCAACTCGTAGTTCGTTGCGGTCAAAGAAACCTTTGAATTCAGCATCGAGCTCTGCTTTGGTGTGTGGCACTCTGGAAAGACCAAGCGGCTCAACGGATCTTGCCCACTGATCAACGTAAGCATCAGCTCCACCAGGAATCTCTCGCCAAGCATAGTCAAGGTGGCAAGTTAGAAATGAATCAGTGAAAGCAACGTGAACCCAAAGAAGCAAATCAGGGTCTTTGGCTTTGTAGGAGAGAGTTTCTCCTGAAGTCTTTGTGTACTCACCTTTGACACGATCATGAAGCCTATTTACTCTGCTGGCTTCTCCAGCAACTGCTTCGTGAGAACCAAAGGTAGTAACAGTAAGCCAGCGGATTGTTCCTGCAAGTCTTCCAAGTGCATCTTGTTCATATCTTGAATGCTGAGCAACTCCAGCAAGAGTTCCTGGGTGAAGTGCTTGCAAAAGTAAAGCTCTAATCCCGCCGACTAAAGTTCCGAAGTCTCTATGAACTATCCAAGGTGCATCAGTTGGCATAAACAGACCACCAGTTTCACCTTTAGCAATGACATCTAGCCAGGGTGGGGTTCCTGTTGGTTCGTTTGAGAGAAGTGCTCTAAATCTTTTGGAATACGCTTCTTGAAATCGATTGTTTGGCATTGGGCCTAGCAGGTCTTTTCTGTTTTAGGGAGTTTGCCATTGATTAGGAATTCATCGACGGTGTTTGAAACACAACTGTTTGTAGAACCGTAAGCTGTGTGTCCTTCTCCATCGTAAGTCAGAAGGTAGCTCTTCTCCAAAACCTCCTTGGCAAAGTTCTTTGCTTGAGAGTAAGGAGTAGCTGGATCGTTTGTTGTTCCGATCACCAACATTGTCGGTGCACCTTTGGCAGAGTAGTCGCTTGGTCCTTCCACAATGTCAAACGGCCATTCGTTACATGCCAAGCCGCCATACTGCCAATAACGTCCGAAGACCTTGCTGGTTTGCTTGACCAGGTCATTCTGGGCCTTCATATCCTCTGGCTTATCCGACTCACGGCTATCAATGCATGAGATAGCTTTGAATGCCTCATTTGAGTTAGCAGTGAACTCTTCTGAATCAGGGTTGTAGGCGAAGTATGAATCAGCTAAGACTAGGAAAATCCTGCCATCCGGCTTGGTCTTACTGAAGAACTCGTTGAAGGCCTGAGTCAGATAAGGCCAAGACTGGTCTGAATAGAGCGCTGCAATCATCCCGGTAAACCCAGAATTGAGAGTTAGCTTTCTATTGCCTTCAGAGGTGTAGACAGGCTTCTTCTCTAAGACACCGAGGAAGTCTGTCCCCACTTTGTCCATAGCCTTCTCAATAGATAAGCCCTTAAATGGACACTCTTCATCATTGTCAATGCAGTCTGTTAGGTATGATCGCATGGCTGATTCAAATCCGATTAGTTGGTTGAGTGAATCTTGTGAAGGAGTAGAAGTTGGATCAACAACTCCATCTAGAACAAATCTTCCAACATTCTCAGGGAAATAACTTGCGTAGGTTGCACCAAGCAGTGTTCCATAAGAGAAGCCAAGGTAATTTAGCTTGTCACTTCCAAGCACTGCTCGAATGATGTCCATGTCTTTAGCCGCTGATGAAGTGTCAATGTGCCCAAGAAGTGGTCCGGTGTTCTCTAAACAGGCTGCACCAAAGTCAGCAATAGATGACTTTGAGTATTCAAGATCTTCTGTGCTTGCATACTCGTATGGAGACTGGTCGTAGTAGAAACTGTAGAGTTCCTTATCGTCATAGCATTTGACAGCTGAGCTCTTGCCAACACCTCTTGGGTCAAATCCAACAATGTTGTATTCAGCTCTGAGTTCTTCTGTCCCTAGAGAATCAAGATATTCAGTGACCCACTCTCTACCGCTTGATCCAGGTCCACCAGGATTCATCAGTAGGTAAGGAGAATTCTCAGGATCTGTTGCTGGGTTTATTGCAACAGCAATCTTTATTCCACCTTGTTCAGGTTTATCCCAATTCAAAGGAACCTGAACAAAACCACACCTGGCATCACTGTTGCTTCCTTCACAATCACTCCACACAGGAGTCTGCGAATAGAAACCCTCAAGACTTGTTGGTGTTGCTGTGTCCTCTGGATTGGTTTCTGAGGGCTTTGAGCCATCAAATACCGAAGGGAAGATTATGGATGTTGCAGCAACAACACCCGCAACGATGCTCAAGGTTAGAACTGTAGTATTCAAACGGCTCATTTTGAGGCCTTTCTTCTAAATGTCACGGCTAAAGAATCCAAGAGGTAAATGTCTCTTACGTTTCGCTCCATGCGGTTTCTAACTTTTTCAATCTCTTCAATGTTGTGAATTGATTGTGCTTGGGTGCTCTCGTTGGCAAGTTTTGTAATTTCCTGAACTAGATCAACGTTGATTAGCGGTTCTCCTGCACCTAGCTGAACTGTTAGAACATCTCTGTAGAGCCCCATTAGGTCAATGAGAATACGGTCTAAGCCATCACGTTTAGATCTAGTAGCTCTTCTCTTCTGAGCCTCTTCTAGCCTTCTAAGTTGGGCACGAGAACTTGGATTGAGTTTGCTCTCTTCACTTACCCCCATGGCTAGAAAGAGTGCCTTCCTTTCAGCTTCATCCTGCTCTGCAGTTAACTGAGCCCCATCACTTTCCGCCAACTTAGCTAGGGAGTCCGACACTGCCATGGC
>Ga0209356_1000040_pt1 | contig 45345 bp, 55 predicted proteins | sample LauGreFaBDMM15SN_2_FD_188213 | JGI IMG/M metagenome (GOLD analysis project Ga0209356, IMG submission 188213) | Freshwater lake microbial communities from Lake Michigan, USA - Fa13.BD.MM15.SN (SPAdes) (version 2) | ecosystem: Environmental > Aquatic > Freshwater > Lake | place: Lake Michigan, USA...
AACTTACTGTCTCTGATAGTTGCTCATCATCAGTCTGACCTGAGGTGAGTTCTTGTAGGGACTTGACGAATGTTCTGGCACCGCCAGCGATACCCGTATCGACAAGGGGCGAGAACGCTTCCTTGATAAATGTATCTGCAGTGAGCTGGTCGTAGCCCTTCCTCGATACCGTAGAGATTGACCGTCGTAGCCAGCCCGGTACGCCAACCCCGATGTCGTCAGGGTGTCCAGGGATTAGTTGGGCCAAGAAGAACATGTAGTCTGGTCTCTCTGTGCCCTGCTTCTCGAAGTCAGGCGATAGGCCCTCTCTGCCCAGGTACTCAACAAACTTGTTGTATGCCTGGTACCCTGCGCCTGGAGCGATTGCACCGAACGGCTTCCAGAACAGGAACCTGCTGATCTCTGGAAGGACCTTGCCGAACATGTAGGAGAGTGGGTAGAGACCGAGGAACTGATGATTCATGCTGCGCTCGATCATGCTCCTGTCTGGATTGAAGTAGTTGATCTTATCCATTGCCATTGCGGTCTCTTGGTATCTGTATCTTGAGGCTCGCATGAGCGCCTCTTGGGCACCGTGCTTCTCAATCATTCTGATAGCAGAACTGGATAGAGTTCTGGCGATTCTTTCGGTTGAGTTACGAAGGGTTGTCACTGCCTCAGGGGCGTCACCGACAGATTTAGGGTTGACGATGTCTTCGATCACCTTCTGGATACGAGTGGCCCTTTCCTGCTGGGTTAGGTTAAGGAGGCTGTCTCCGCCTGCGCGCTCGTATACTTCGAACATGACGTTGTTGATCGGTCCGAATTCAGAGCCGTATCTCCTACCGCTTGACAGTGCAGTGATAACCTCGTTGAAGGTAGGGGCTGCGACCGACTCCGGAAGGAACCTTTGGTAAAGTCCCTGGAGGATCTCTTCGTGGGTGTTGGCAAGGGATGACTGCCTTCCAGTCCCTACCACCGCCTCTTCCCTGAAGGACTTGACCGCAGCGGTGTAATCTTCTAGCTCGTCAGATCCCTTAATGGATGAGAATCCTTCGGACTCCATCTTCCACTTAAGTCTGGATCCAGTCTCTTCCACTACGGATAGTCTTTGTCGAAGCACTCCCGAGCTGTAACCGGAGAGCCTGGCCTCGTCCACTACCTTAAGCCTTGTCATTCTGAAGACGTCCGAAGGTCGGTTGTCCATGAGTGCTAGTAGACCGTCGTCAGAGAGGGCAAACTCCTCGAACGCAGAAGCCCTCTCCTGCACCCGTGCGAGTCCTTCTGGAGATGGCTTTATGGCCCAGCCGTAACCAGCTGGCCTGTACTGTCCGTAAACATCCTCAACGGCTGAAAGCTCTTGCGTACGTCTGTATTCGTTAAGGTGTCCAAGCAGGAGGTCCAGCTCTGAGGCATTGTCTCCGTACTGTGATCGCAGGATCAGGTACTCGTGCGGCCTAGACTTGGCGATGTCGTTTGCCCATCTCTTTGCAAACTCGGATAGGGCCATAATATCTCGGTAGCCTTCTTTGAACTCGGCGATGGTGTCAACCCTGTCCCCAAACTTTGCTCTAAGCTTGTTCCAAACGTTCTGGAACGACGTGACATCCGCCGCGTTGTTAAGGGTGGATGGGATACCGCCTCTTGTGGAGATCAGGGTACCGAATGCCGCCTCGTTAAGGTTCTTAGCGATAGAAGATGTGCGCTCGCCAAGCATTCCACGAAGCTCTTGCGGTGTAAACCCAGCCTTCTTTAGGGACGAGAGCACTTCTTGAGTCCTAATCCCCCTGCCCTCAGCAAAGAACGGAGACTCAATGATCTCCTGGATCCAGAAGATTGGGTTGACTGAGTACTTAAGTGTTGGGTAGAATCTCTCAGTGAGTACTGCGATAGACTTACCCATCCCAATCCCTGGGATTCCCCTGGCCTTAATCTGACCGGTAAGCCATTGAGTTACTCCGGATGAGGAAGCATCTCCAGCATAAGCCTTGAGCAGGAGTGTGTCAATATCCAACCCAGAAACTCCTTCCTTACCAGCTGCGAGCATCCTGTCCCTTAGGCTGTCCCCGCTTAGTTTTTGGATTATATCGTTTGCCGCCTTGGTAACCTGCGAGTCGCTACCAGTGGCACTCACGAGACCGCGTACGCCAAGGCGCTGCTCAGATGCAATGCGATTGATCTCTGAGTCGAACTGAACGATCTCGTCTGGTGTCATCCACGGTGCTAGCGAGACCAGAAGCCTTTGCCTCGCTCCGCCTTGGATTCGTGACTGGTCGACAGGGGCAAACAACTTCTTTAGCATGCCGTTAAAGTACCCGACCCTAGGTCTCTTGGCCAGGCCTTGGAACCCGTCTAGGAAGTCAGAGGTAACGTCAACGAATGGCTGTACGGTCCTGATAACAACCGTCCTAGGCCCGGCAGCGTCGGCTACAACCAGCTTAACCGGGACGGTTATTAGGTTGTCGACTGGGGCAATGCCCAGTCTGTATCCGCCACGCTCCGTGGACCTGATCAGGTCGTCAATCTCATCTGCACTTCCGCCAACGGTAGACCAGATCTGACGAAGCCTATCAAGGTCCTTTGTGGTAGCGGCTGAGTGCATGGCGTCGTTTCTTACGGCCTCGTCAAGTACATCCTTGACGGTTTCGTGGGAAGCCCTTGGTAGCCCTCGAGTCTCGATGTTCCTGATGTCTTCGAACTGCCTTGCCGCTGCCCGTGCCCACAGCACCTTGCGCTTCAGGACGGCGTCAGCTACCCCGAAATCCCCATCTGCCTTCTTTGGCTTTACAGATGCCAGCTCTTCTGCAAGATCCTGCCGAAGACCAACCTCGACAAGTTCCTCTGCAGATAGTTCTGCCTTATCCAGTAGACCGTAGGACTTCTGGTAAGCGATAACATCAGTATCAATAAGCCCGTCGTCACGTAGGATTGTCAGTCTTGTAGATTTTTCATTAGTCAACTTTGATAGTGCGCTTACATCCTGATCGCTTACTGGCCTGCCTAGAGTCTTTGAGATCTCTTTGATTACCAAGGACTTTCTCTTAGGGGTAAGTTCGTCAAATCCTTCTGAGATAGCAATAGCCCTTCTGATGTTTCCTACCCTATTTACCGTGTGCCCATACTGAGTGTGGCGAATACCTGCGATCCTCTGGACAAACTGCTTGGCAAGCCTCTCGTCAGTAGTGAAGGCGCCGTACTCGTCGAAGAACTTTCCGCCAACGATCTTGCCCTCCTTTATCGTTCCACCACCTGTGAAGACCTTCACCACGTGTGAGACCTGATCTGGCGCAGCCTTGATCGGTCCGGCGGATCTGGCCAAGTCGCTCTTAGTTGCCCCTGCAAGTGTGTCCGCGTATCCGCTGAGGGCATCAACTAATATTGGTTGGAAATCGTATGCCCCGGTGACTGAAGCCTCCCTAGTTACTTGACCAGTCATCAGCTCCGTCAACTCTTTCATAAGGAGTCCGTCGTGTGTTTCAAGCATACGCGTGGCCTCCCTCTGGATGTCCACACTGGATCTTCCTGTTTTAGTAACTTCCTTAGTATTTAGAGCAGCAATTCTTCTTGCCTTCCAGATCTCAATTTCTGGGTAATCGCTTCCTGCGATACGTCTTGATTTTGGCCTATTGTTTAGGATCTCGGTGATCTGGTTTACATCAGCCTCAAGTTGAAGGGCGGATACGCCGTATCGTGATTCGACGGTTGCACCCTCTGGAACATTTTTTAGAAGGATTGACCCAACGGAATCGGTCAGGCTATCTGCCGCCTTTAGTTTTAACGCAGTGAAATAGTCTGATACAAAAAGTTCTGTCGTTGTTGCGTTCGAGTTGGTTAGTGACTTGGCAACAATGTTCCTGGTTGCAGATAGGGCAGCAGACTGAGTAGCCTGTCCCATTCTTCGAACGTTGATCTTGTTCGTTCCTCCTGGGAATGCAGTAGCTGCCTCTTCGTTAAGATCGAACCAGTCGTCCCCGTACGAGATAGCCGTACCGTCAGATACCTTGAGTCCGAAGGCAGCCTTTACTGTTGCGCCGATGCCGCTAGTCAGGCCGAACAGTCCGTCCTGAATGTCAACAACGGACTGAACCCAGGGAGCCTCTGTGACCTTCTCTTTAGCAAGTATCTGGGCCCGAACCAGCTTCGCCCTATCGCTTAGCCCGTATCCCACCTTGGTCCTGAGAACTTCTGGAAGCTTGGAGATGATATTGCCAGCAGCCTTATACCCAGCGGCTCCGCCAACCGCAACGCCTACGCCCCCGGCAGCCGCCCCGACGCTAGCGCCGAGTCCAATACCGCCTACCTTAAGTGCGGCTGGTAGTAGAGCAACCTTGCCGAATAGGAATGGAGTTAGGTTAAGTGGGTCAAGGATAAGCGAAGCCGCAAGGTTCATTGTCTTGTCGTTAGTAAACGAGATACCCTTCTCTCTCATGTACTCGATGGCAGCTTCTTTACCTTGTGAATTGAGGACCTGCTGTACGTCAAGCGGAAGATCTTCTGGCTTGTCCAGCCGTAGACCTGAGGCAATGTCCTGGACGAATCGGCCCGGGCCGCCAATCCAGTCAAGGATCGTCCCGCCAATCTCGCCGATAGGCTTGCCAACGGTCTCACCGTACGCCTTTACTGGGCCAATGCTGTTCAAGAACTCTGATAGTCCGCCAATCGCACCGCCAACCCCCTCAGCTGCAACTCCGATTCCTCGGATAGGTGCGCTTGCGGCGAAGCTTACTAGGTCAGGTGAGCCAGCAAATTGACCCTCATCCCTAAGTGGGTTGTAAGAAAGCTCCTTGCCCAGGTCGGCAAATCTACCAGTGTCGATAGCCATGCCCTGGGCAGGCTTGACACCGATCCTAAGATCGCGGCTATTGATTGGATCGTACGGATCTGGTACCTGACCAGGGATAGACCTAAATGGCATCTATTACCTCAGACTGAGAATTTGCTTGGGCGGTTAATAAGTGTAGGGCCGCTTGATGACTGTGGTGTATTGATCTTTCTAAAGAAGAAGTCACTACCCATAGGAGCACTAAGATTTGGCATGCTAAGTTGATTTGGATTTGCGTATCCAGGAAGGGCACCAGGATCAAAACCAGTACCAGTTACACCAGGAGTAAGGTTCTCCGGCCCGAACGTCGGCGGTGTTACCTTAGGAGTGTAGAATGGGTTCGCGCTATTTCCGTAGTCTCTTCCTTGTGGGTATACGTTGTAGTCCCAGCTTGGTGGCGGAGGTGGTGCTACTGGTTCTGGCTTTGCTTCCCAAGGAGGCGTTACGCCTTCTGGGATACCGCCGCCTCGACCGCCGTTACCGCCGAACTGAGCATACCACTCCCTGCGCTCCTGGCCAGTGTAGATGATTGGGTCCACTTGGGAAAGGATTAGATTTGTTAGCATTCCCGTCTTGTCAGTGATCCCATCCCCCGTAAGAACCTGGGAGACGATGCTTGACAAATCAACAGACTCACCTCTTGACTGTGCAAGCGGTGTGACCTTGGCAACGTAGGATGCAACCAGCGCTTCAATGGCGCCTGTACTACCTAGATTCCCTCCTGTAGCGTTGAACTTGCTATCAAACCAAGCCTGACCACGTCTCTGTGACTCACTGTATAGCCATGAAGTAACTGGAGATGAGCTGCCTGTGCCAACAAGGGCTCTGTATGTTTCAGGTGTGATTACGATATCTCGTGCATCCTCTGGGCTAACGACAGGCGGAAAGATTGATACTCCGCTGAACGTTTCAATATCCTGAAGATCCTGTAGCGTTAGCTTAACGCTAGACTTACCAATATTGAACTCAAGGTAGTCGTTGCTGTCCATCCCTGCCGCCGCTCCGGCTCCGAAAGTTCCCTCACCGCCGGGCAATGCAATGAGAAACACGTTGCTAGCATCTGAGTTGCCTCCACTTACCTTTAGATTAATCCTTTGCAGATAGACAATCTCTTTACCCTTGCCGCTTCCAGTGTATGGAATGTAGTTGTTAGTGTCGTTCTTAACGTCAGCCACCGAAGCAACCCTGAAGCCAGTTGTCCTTGTGTTTGCATCATACCGATAGACATAGACAAGGTTGGGATCTGCGTCAACGACTCTGGCCATCTCTGCTTCGACAGCATACTGCATGACCTGCCCCCTAGTTAGGCCACCAATAGTCGGGTCGATTGGGCTCAGTAGACTACCCACATCTAGACCGTTGTTCTGAACCCATCTGCCGATTGTGGTGTACAAGGCGTCCTTCGACTCCCATGCGGCTTGGCTTCCTGATAGAAGATTTGCCAAGGCAATCATTACGTTCTGCTTGTCATACGCTGGGTAGGTCTTGAGGATCTCATCAATCACAGACTTTACCGAACCGTCGCCTGAACCTAGGCTAAGGTTTCCGCCGGCAATCATAGCGGCATCGTCCGCCATATTCGCGTCGTTAAATGTTGGATCGTCTGCGATAACGCCTACCTCAGCTGCATACTCCGCTAGTGCGGTTACTGTCGCGTATGGGTCAGATGTTCCAGAAACTCCTACTGTTCCGCCAGTTGCTGCGATGGCATCCTGGAACTTCTGAGCAGCGCCACGTCCAGCAGATTGGAATCCACCGTCTGCGGCAGCCTGCGAAAGCTGTCGTGCAATTGCGAGAAGGTCCTTTGACTGCTCTGGATACAACTGTGCCAGTCTCGTTGCCTCGGCAGAGAACGTAGATGCTGACTGTAGAAGTGTGGCAATCTGCTCTTGGCTATATCCAGCAGCGGCTGCGGCGTCGTAAATAAGTTGGGACATTCTAATGCCCGACTCTTGCATGGCCCCGCCCAAGGCGTTGAGGAACCCAGAGCCGTCTCCAGTAACTGTCGCGCTAAGAGCGTTGACTATTGACTGGGAACTGAATCTCTTCGGAAAGATAGGGAGTAGGAACTTCTGCAACGCCTGAGCGACAGCGAGCTGCTCATCCTTAATGCCATCAACGACAGCCTTCGTCTTAGCGTTCGCGGCGTCAATCTCCCCTGCCTTGATGTACTTGGACCTAGCATTGAGGATGTTTTGGTACAGTTGACTATCGGTCGTGATGCCTGCTGCTCGTGCCCTCTCCAACTCCTTGTCGTAGAACTTCACAAGGTCATCGGCAGTCTTCGTACCTTCGTCGTACTCTCGACCGAGTGATCCAGATGTAGAGGTAAGCTGAGAGGTAAACAGGGTAAGTCTGATCCTGCTTCTGTCTGCATCGGTAAGTGATGGATTGTTTGCAAGATTGGTCATGAGGGTTTCAAACTGTCCAAGCTCAAGTGTTCCAGACCCAGTACCACCGAACAGAGAGAAGTCGATGCTGGTGCTGTTGTTGAATGCGCTAGATAGCAGGGCCTCTTGGTCGCCAAGTGAGGCAATCCGGAACTCCTCGGCACGCTGGATAAGGCTGTTATATCCAGCGTTGTCTCCGGACTGCCGAGCAAGATCTGCCTGGCTAAGGTACCACTGGTAAACGGACGCAGCGGTTGCAGAAATAGTCGTGCCACCAGAAGAGAACGTGTTTGTAGATACGCCACCGCGCATGTTGTTGCGGTACGAGCGAATCATCGTGTCCTCTTGATCGTTCCTCTCTTCACGAAGAAGTGAGTAGATGAGAGAACTTAGGTTCTGGCTACCAGATGTTGATCTACCGAATCTACCTTGACGTGCCATTTATTGTCCTCCACCAAGTGCGGCCAGTAATTCAGGCGGCAATTGCTCTGCTGATACTTCTCCCTGAGGGGCGTTAGGCATTGCTGATCCAGCGTTCTGCGCGTTTCCAGGCATCATCTCTGGAGGTAGGTTACCCATCTCTCCACCGTTCATCATCGGCTGGCCGCCCGGTGCGCCCTGCTGACGGTAGGCGTTCATCGCGCTTTCCTGCTGCGCCTGCAGCTGCATCTGGGCCTGAGCCTGCTGCTCCTGCATCTGCTGCATCTGGACGCCCTGAGCCTGTAGCTGCTGGAACAGGGCCATGAGGTTACCCATGGTCATGACCGCTGCTGGGTTGAGGGTTGCGTCAGTCTGCTCGTCTCGGATCAGGTCCTTCTCGCCTTCTGGGTCCTCTACGCCAACGCGATCCATTGCGCGCTCGGCAGACCAGATGCGGCCCTGAACAAGGTTGAGTGCAGTCTGTGCAAGTTCAAGAGTATCTCGTGGCGTAAGTTCAGGTGGCACGATCTCAAGACGGTACTCGCCCTGGAGGATCTCTGCGATCTGCGGGTCCTTCTGTTCCCACATACGTGCCGATACTTCCCACACGCGCTTGATCCAGGAGTAGAGAAGCTTGCGCTTAGGTGCGATTCTCTGCTCGTAGTTAGCAACGAGCGAGGCAATCGCTCGGCTTGAGCCGAGAACGCTGGATGGCGCAAGGCCAAGGAGAAGGTCGTTGAGTCCCGTGACTACCGCGATCTCTCGGTCAATGCGTCGGTTGTAGTCTTCAATCTGGAACTGTGGGATGAATGGCTGGATGGCACGCAGTTCGTTTCCAGGTCCAGGTGTCGCCACGCGGCCAGGCTTAGGGATTGCGTTGGCTGGTACCTCATCCGGTGCGTCGCCTCCAACGAGCTGCCACATCTGACCGCCGACGATCGACTGGATCATCTGTGCCTGAGCAGTGATTCGCTCGTCCTTCTCTCGGAGAAGCTGCTCTACGTCGAATAGTTCTGATCTACCGTATGGGCTACCAGGGATGATGCTGTTTCGAAGTACGATGTACGGAAGGTCGCCAGCAAGTTCTGGGTGCTTGGTCTCTGAGACAACGGTGTTGCCGACGATGAGGGCGTTCATAACCATAGGCGGCGTACCAGCCTTCTGCGGTACCTTGTACCAGTAGTCAAGAACGGTGATGCGCATCTCGTCGTAGGCGGTGTTGATCTTGTTGGGCTGGCGCTGGTACTCCTTGGTGTACATGTTGGCAAGCGGGTCAGCATGGCTGGACCCGGTTGTGTATGGAGTCCACTTGTTTCCGTCGCGTACCGGCACTACGGAGATGCCGAAGTCTTCCTCTACTGCCTGTGGGCTGAGCCCGTAGCTGTAGATTGCCCAGTCGACTCTGTTGTAGTTGGAGTCACCGAAGCCCATGTAGAGGTTCTCAGGCGTGTCGATGATGTGGAGCTTAGGGATGCCGCGCTTGTTGTCCCACGAGACCTTGGCTGCCGTGTGCCCGTATAGGCACTTGTAGAGGCAGGCCTCCTCCATCCGGACGTCGAACTCGTTCGCTTCTGCCCAGGCAAAGAAAATCCGCTCTCGACGAGCGGCTGACGATCTACCCTCTTTGCTGAGGTCGGTGGCTACATAGTTGATGATAGGCTGGATAGCCTGGATGGACGATGGGATGTTGACGTAGGCAGGGTGGACGTTGACAGAGACGTGTGCCTTACCAGCCGTGCGTGCGCTTGGGTCTTCTGCCCAGTGGTCAGCACCGCCCAGCGTTGAGGTCTGTGGGTAGTAGAAGTGGTCATGGCGTCGGAACTGGGTACGGAGACGCATCATCTCCGGCTCCTGCATCTGCTTACGGCTGTATGCTTCGGAGATAATGTTGTACTGAGGGTCGGCTGTAGGGTCAATGCCACGCATCTGGAGTGACGCTTCGGCCAGACTTACTGACCGCTTCGCCTCATCCGCTAGTGCTACCTTACGCTTTGCCATTAATCAGAACCTCCAAAGTATAGGAATGACGGATTGTCAAGTGCCTTGCCGTTGTTTCTAATCGCATGTCGCAGGGCCACGGCTAGTGCCATGACTGCATCCTGCTCAATCTTCTTGTCGTCAAGTTTGTAGGAGAGTAGTTGCCTGCGGAGCCGTAGCCAAACCCCAGTCTTGGGGAAGATGAGCCTTCTCTTGTCTAGCGCTGCACGCAGGTCGGACAAGATGTCGAGCTTCTTGGCCTTGGTACCACCAAAGTCGTACCCCCTTAGCGGCTTGATGACGCTGAACTCTTCTTTGAAGAGCTTACCGCCGAAGCCAGTCTCATCCACAATGGTTAGGCAGGATGAGTCTTGATTGAATAGAAGGTGATTCTCGCGTACCATGTTGACTACCGCCTGGATTGTCTGCTTGCCGCTTCTGGCCCTAGCCCTGACACCAGTGATTCTGTTGGTCTCTGTGTAGTCCAGTACGATAGCCCAGGTGGAGTCAGATGCGATTCCAGGATCTACACCCTGTACATATCTCCTACGAGACTTGGGCTGCTCTTCTTCTGGGATGTCCATGAAGCATGCTTCAATGGCCTCAGAGGAGAAGTAAGAATCTTTAGCCTCAATGAAGAATCCATCAATGTTCTGTGCAATGAGGTAATCAGATTGTTGGCGGATGATAGCCTCAAACGTGTCCGGTGTCAACCCGTAACCTACATTATCCCTAGTTGATAGTCGGAAGGAGAATACTTGTGGGTCTCGATCCACCCTTGTAGGGTTCCCCATGTCCCACAGATCGGCGTAATCGTTGATCCCCTCGGTCGGAGTACCGATGAAGTGGAGCTGGCCCCCTGTGGACAGGCGCCGTAGGTTAAGTACCTCTTGGTAGATCTGCATAAGGTGGGGCTCGAATGCCGCCTCGTCGAAGGAGATTCCGTTCATGTCCTTGCCCAGCAGCGCCTTGGCCTTGTCCTGGGTGGTGCGGAAGTTAACGTTAGCCCCGCCGACTAGTGGGTGGAACTGTAGCCAGAGGTACTCACCCCTGTACTTCTTTGTGTGGTCCACTACCTTGCCGATCTCGGAGATCAGAGGGCAGCCCCGGCCTCTCTGTGCCGGGTGACCGCCCTCTAGAATCATCGAGACTTCGCGGTGCACCAGCTCCGCTGTCTCCTGTTGAATCCCCACGTGGTACCACTCATACGGTGCGTTCTGCCAGCGCATGGCATCCTCTGCGGTACCGTCAGGTGGCTGAATACCAAGCTTGTAGAATGCGCTATGGAAGACGGCGACTGCCATTCCTAGTGTCTTGCCAGCACGGTTGCCAGCAGAGCAGACAGTGGTTAGGTACTTAGGACGCCATCCGGACTCATCCCGTGCTGCGATACCCTCTACCCATGCAATCTGTCCAGCATGGAGTTCGATCCCAAGCCAACGCTTGGCGAAGAATACAGGGTCGTTCCTGCCAGCAGCCAGGTCTCTGGCCGCATCGCTAGTTACATTCACTTCTTCTTGGCTGTCTTGGCTGAGTCCTTAAAGTCCTTGGCGCTAGGTGCGCCCTTGCTTCCTGGCTTTCGCATCTTCTCTCCAGAGCCGGCGGCAATCCGCTTCTTCTTAGCGTTAATGTTTGCGTATAGTCCCTTAGCCACGTTTCGCTCCCTTCTTAATCCTGGAGACGACAAGCTTCCCTGCCTTCTCCTTTACAGCCATCCCTGCGCGCTCGGTCTGAGCCTTGAGGGACCTGTACTTCTGGGCGACGGTCATCTTCTTCGTCTTAGCCATTCTTCTTCCCTTTGTTCCTGGCGCTAATCGCGGCAGCCTTCTTCTTGGCGTCGGCCTTGCTGCTAGCTCCCCATGCCTGTAGGCTAAGGAGCAGACGAGTAGGTCTTCCCTTCTCGTCTTTCTCTGGTCCTGGCATCCCGCCCATACGGGCTAGGAATGAGGCACGGCGTGGGTTGTCACCAGACTTGACTGGGGCCTTAAGGGTGCCGCCCTTGTAGGAGGCACGACCCTTGGCGTTCAAGCCGCCCTTAGGGTCTTTACCTTCCTTGCGTGTCCAGGCTGGTGTCTTAGGCATTATCGAAGGTTCTTGTTCTTGCGAACAACTTTTCGAGTTGTCGCAGCAGTGGTTCTTCTTGGTCCAGCTGCTCTGTAGTCAAGAGTCTTCTTCATTGCATTCGTAATCATATCAAAGTCCACACCGCCCGACCCACCACCGTAGTCAAACGGATCATAATATGCATCATCAATATTGACCGTCTCTGTGAATCCTTTATATCTAGTGTTTACAATTCTTCCTGAAACTGGACGAAGGAAATCTGGTCTAGTGTCATCAAGACCAATTTTTCCTCTCTTGAGATTTCTTACCTCAAAGATTTGAGCTGCTTTTTCGTACGCCTTGTCATAAGATGTTCTCAAGGGACCCCTAAAGAAGTCTTCAACTCGGTTACCGGTATTCAAGGGCTGGCTACTATTGCCAGGCTTGATGCTTGGGCCAATCTTACCCACGCCAGTTCTACCAGCTCGAGTCACAGCAGCGCTGCGCTCTGCTACGGTCATTGGTCGTGCGCCACTTAGCGCCCTTCCAATCTTTGGTGCAGCAAACCCTAATACCTTTGTTGCTCCTAAGGCGGCAACTCCAAGCGCTTCACCAAGAAAGAAATTTCCAAGTGTATTAAACGCGTCCACGCTTGAGATGCTCCGGACACCAGAAGCAGATCCAGTAATCGGTCCGCCGCTTCGGATAAGACCTCTTACAGTTTCTGCGTTTGTGATGTTCTTGTACTTATCTAGGGGAGCCTTACGACGTGCGACTCCCGATGTTCTGTTCATTTCTTTAGGCGTTGCCATCTGTAATCTCCTCTGACTGCATTTCAATTACCTGGTAAACCGGGCCTCCGCCCAGGATGCCAGCTAAAGTTACAGACAGTTCTCTGTCTGCCGACTTTTCAACACGTCGGTCGATCATTTCCTGTGCGCGCAAGCCCTCTGCCAGTGTTGGCATCAGTTCACCTGCGTCCACCATTATCATGACTTGGTCCCTGACCAATGCTGCCAGATCTCCGCTGGCTTTAATAGTCTTCTGGTTCTGCTTGAACTTCTTGATCACCTCGGCCTTGGCAGCCTGATACTCTGTGGTTAGGTGGGACCGCTTATGCTGACCCAAGGTGATGCGAGAAATGTAAGCGCCTTGTTCCTTAAGCCATGCTGCCACCTTCGTATCAGCTAGGCCATTTGACATCTTCTGGTTGATCTGATCCACGAACGGGCTGCGGCATGCAGCGCATCGCTCTAGGACAGGGGCGAGACTAGCGAGTACGGCCATACCGCGTGTTGTCCTCATCTAGCCAGCGCTGTAGTACGAGTAGTGCGGCACCGATAGCCGATGCTGCGATAGCCTTGGCGCCATCTCCGGTTAGGTCAAAGATGCTTACACCTAGACCGATGAAGACGGCGATTGCCGTAGATAGGGCTGCTTGTACAGCGTCGAGCGCTGCAGCAATGATCTGATCCTTCATTGTGTTATCTCCTTTCGCCACCTGAATTCTTGATACGATTCCCTGGGCCACCTTCATGGCAGCGACAGTATCGATTGATGTCTTAGAGATAGTCCGAACAGGAGGCGTAATAGCCACAGGTGCAGATGAGCTTACAGGCACGATCTGTGAGACCGGAGCCGCAGTTGGGACAGGTGCGGATGATTTCTTCGGGACTGCCGTAAAGATCAGGCAGCGCTTGTGTGGCAGGTCGCCCTTCGAACGGGCAATCACCTTCAGGTCCGCAAGAGAGATCTCTACAGCATAGGTCTCTTTCCCCTTGCCGCTCATCGTTGGGTCCGCCCATTGTACCTTCCCTTCGCTAAGAATCGCGCAGGTCATATGCCCGTACGTCTTGCCTGGATTACGCCGCTGGTGGGACTTGTGCCACGCGCTCATAGGAACGGTCGCTGGGTAGCCCCTAGCCTGCTCTACGTTGATTCCTACGACTGCCCCAGCCTTCAGTGCCGCGACAATCTCGTCCCAGCCCTTTGGGTACTTAGGCTTGAGTCCTACTAGCGGCGCCGCCTTGACTAGTTGAGCAAGGGATGTAGGAGTTCCTTTGCCCTGTACGTCTATTCTGCCAACCTTGGTGAGGAACTTTACCCCGTCCTTGGATGTGTAGGTCGAACCGGTAAGGAAGTTGGCCGCAGCCATAAGAGCGGAAGGTGCGCAGTCATCCATCCAGCCACCTTTCTCGATGTTGTCGGTCTGGGTTACGATCTTTAGTTTACTCATTATTTCCCACCATTCATCCAGGCTAGTACTCCGCCGAGTCCGCTTATTCCAAGTAGCGCAATGACAAACTTCGCCAACCGATAGGCTCCGCGTGTCTCCGCAAGCTCTACCTTGATCTCTGCGAGATCAATCTCAATGCGGTCGAGACGCTCAAGGATCTGGTCAACGTTTGTCTTAGTCATTTTCAACACGGTTGTAGATTGATCCGCAGGCGTCGCATGTGTACCACTCTCGGTCATTTGGAACAAGCTGTCCCTGCCCATTGTTTGGGCAACCCTCTATGGTGCAGACAAGGTTCCACATTATGCGAGAGCCATCACATTTAGCTGCCAGTATGCAAGGGACAATACAAGCCCGTTAGTAGTTTGTGTTGTGCCGTACAACTTAATTTTTCTGGCACTAGTTGTATCCGCTGTCCAGATTTGGTTAAATGCCACAGTTGAACCGCGACCGCTCGTGCCGAAGTTGTCGGCTCGTCCGTAGCCAAGAGTATCTACAAGCGTGTTAGAAGAATCAGTTAGCGTTACTCGAACAAAGGTATATTGAATGGTCGCTGTATTTAGTGAGGCATACCCAGTCATTGTTACAAAGAACTGTTGACCAACAAAGTCTGGAGTAAACGATACTTCGCAGTTTGCTCCACCAATTGCGTAATAAGTACCAGCAGTTGTAACGGTAACCGTATCAGCAGAGGCATCGTTTCCAGTTCCAGCCTGATTCCAAGAAGACAACTTAATGTAGTCGCTTGCCGTGACCTGGTTAAACGTAACGTTGCTGGTTGTAGCAATTGACTGAGGAAGGCTTAGCGTAACTGCCCCAGTGCTAGCGCTGGCAACAACCTGGTTGGCTGTCCCGGTAACGGAAGATACGTTAGAAGACCATGTTGTGTCGTAGTCCGTGGCGCTAACCTTGGAAAGAACCTGACCAGTTGTTCCCCCAACCGCAACCCCAGGCCCAGTTGCCCCTGTCGCTCCAGTAGCGCCATTTGTGCCGTTAGTTCCGTTAGTGCCGTTAGTTCCTGCTGGGCCAGTAGCCCCAGTTGCCCCCGTAGCACCAGTCGGCCCTGTTGGTCCAGTAGGTCCTGGAACCGTACTGTCTGCCCCGGCTGCCCCAGTAGCACCCGTTGGCCCAGTTGGACCAGTGGCTCCTGTTGCACCAGTAGCGCCCGTAGGTCCTGGTACTGTGCTGTCTGCACCAGCGGGACCCGTAGCGCCAGTAGCTCCTGTAGGGCCAGTCGGTCCGGTTGGTCCAGGTACGGTACTGGCTGCCCCAGTTGCGCCCGTGGCGCCAGTAGGGCCTGTTAGTCCTGTTGCGCCTTGTGGGCCAGTAGCGCCCGTAGCACCAGTCGCACCAGTCGGACCCGTAGGACCAGCGGCTCCAGTAGCGCCAGTGAGACCAGTCGGACCCGTTGGGCCAGTAGGGCCAGCCGGACCCTCTGGGCCCGTAGCACCAGTAGCGCCAGCAGCCCCGGTAGCTCCGGTAGCGCCTTGAATCCCTTGGATACCCTGAATGCCCTGAGCGCCAGCAGCCCCAGTAGCTCCAGTAGCACCAGTCGCACCAGTAGCCCCAGTAGCGCCAGCAGCACCCGTGGCGCCAGTAGCGCCCGTTGGGCCAACGACAAGATTGGCGTCAAGAACTTCGACCGTATGAACGATCTGCTCTGTGACAACCTCATTCGTAGTTTGCTGTGCAGTGACGTCACTCAACGCGTGACCTCCGGGCTAATAATGATCCTCCCCTGGAGGACTCTGCGCACTACGCCTGCTGAGGTCTGAGCCTCGATGTCGTAGAACGCGGTGGCTTGTGTGAGCGCCGCAGTGTTCGCAGCGCTCACAGTGGCCGAGATTACTCCTGAAGAGTTCTTGGTTAGGACAATCGTTGGGCTTCCGCCTTCCGACGTGAGGATAGCGCTGGCTGCGCTCGGAGTCTCACGAACCTGCATGCGGACAGTGTACGTGGTCAGATCGACCACGGCACCAGTCGCGTCCTTGTAGGTCACGGTCAGCTCAAAGGTAGCGCCCTTCTCAATTACCGTGTTGTAGACTCCAGCTGCCATTACTTCTTCTTACCCTTCTTATACAGGACAAACTTACCCTTGCCCTTTTCCTTGTCTTCCATCTTCTTGCCGGACTTAGCAGCGTATTCCTTAGCCTCTGCCTTACCCTTGGCTGTGTATGCGAACTTCTTCTTACCTACCATTGGCATAGTGTTACTTCCCTTCTCTATGTTTCTTACCTAGGATTGAGAAGCCTTGTCTCCATCCTCTGATCATATCAATCTCTCGTGCAGCTTCCTGCATGAGACGTAGTGTCTCTTTTGCTGCCGCCTTGTCCACGACTCCGCCTCGGTATCCAAAGAACTGTCGGCCCCAGGCCGAGTTCATGTTTCCCAGTTCTACCCTAAGCTTTGCTTCTCGCTCTGAGTAAGTTCGGTAGGTAGGCGGAAGATCCTTATCGTCGCTAAATCTAAGCTTGCGAACTCTCGGTGCCATTACTTACCTCCGCTGTTCAACTTCTTAGGTTTAGTTTTAGCCTTCTTGGTTCCTTTGTACACGTCCACAACATAAGAGTCAAATGCATCTAGCTGATATTTTGCTGGGTCGTAACTCCCGGATGGGTACGTAACCAGTTCATCGTAGGATCGAGGGAACGCGTACCGACCTCTTCCGCCAGTTGCGGGGGTACCCTGAAGCAAGCTGGAAGACCTATTTCTAAACACTGTTGCGTCATCAAGGAGTTGGGCAATCTGATCTCTGGTTGCATCGTCAACCTGCTCCTTGCCTCGGAGATTACCTTCAACATCTCTCGGTCTAATGGGAGTTCTAGTCCTAAGGTTTGGTCTCTTAAGACTACCTGAAGAGCGTGTGATCATAGGATTTCCAGATTGGTAAAGAGTCCCAAGGCGCCTATTGAGTCTTCCGCCGATCTCTTTCCTCCAGATTTGCTGGTAATAATCGCTTGGGAACGCGTCCTCAAGCGGTACGTGCATTCCGTGGTGATGTCCAATTGCGGTGCTAGGCATTTTTGTGTTTGCGTGTCCCTTCTTACCGCGAAGCACTGTCCTAATCGTTTGACCAGACCTAATTGCCCATGCCCTGTCTCCGGCTGCCTGAGCAAGAAGTGGGTCTCTGCTCCTTAGGTTGGCTTCAATCTGCTCAAGTCTTCGGATCCTAACCGTTGAAGCCCTTCTGCCTCTTCGTGCCTCCTGCCTCTCGTTAATAATCTTTCTACCCTGTGCCCGTGCCGCAACTTTGTTTGCTGCAATTGCTGCCGTGTTTGCTACCTTGCTTGCCGCGAGCGATCTGTTGGATGCGCTTACCTTCATGCCGCTTCTAGCCGCATAGATCCCTGCTGCACCAAGAGCAGCCGACGCAGCAACCCCAAGAAGGTCTGAGGTCTTAACTGTTTTACCGAAGACGGTTACGGTCTCAGAATCCTGCTGAGCCTGGCGAGCAGCCTGGTCTTGCTGGCTGATTGGCCCACCGAAGCCCCACTTCAGAAAGCCTCCTAGATCGAGTCCCCCCGCCTTAGGCATAGCAGTAGCGCTCATCTTAGGAGTCTGGAACGCAGTCTGCTTTGGAGCGACAGGTGCGTAAGGGTTAGCGAAGGACTGGCTACGGTAGCGAGTCTCTCTCATGTCTGGGATGAAGTTGTTTTTACGTGGTGCCATTATTTCTTAATCCTTGCACCGTCTACGATGCCTCTTCTCAAAATCCTTCCGGCTGCGACAGCGTTATTAAATCCCATGGCAACTTTTCCAGGGGTTGCTCCAGCCGCTACAATTTGATCTGAGTATCCGTAAAGTTTCCTAGCAGCATTTCCCTGAAGCTTGGCAAATGATCTCAAGATAGATTCAACCTCAGTTGGTCTAAAGAGTTGCCGTACACCATCCTCAAATAGTTTGCTAGAGTACCCAGCAGGATTTGGTGCAAGGTAGTCCTTAAGGATTGTTTCAGACTCCTTCAATCCAAGACCAGCTTGTCTTTCAGCGGCTCCAATTTTTCTCGCTACTGTAGCCGATTTTGACGCTGCGCTGTTCAAGGCGGAGAACTCATCTGCACCTTGAAGTCCTGCCTTGGCAAGCTTGGCGAAATAGAAGGCAAGAGCCTTGTACGGAGAAACAGCCCCAGCAGAAAGAGGACCCCTAAGTGCCTGCCGATGATTCAGCTGAGCCGTCTTCTGTGCAAGTAGATCTTGTGGGGTAAACATAGTATTAGACATCTGTGGAGTTCGGAACGCGGTCCTACCGCTAGATCCTCTAGCCTTGCTGAAATCAAATGGGTCGTTTGTCCTTCTTGCCATTATGGAATCCTCACAGTCGGCGCATTGGCGCCTGGGTTGAATGGTTTAAACAGAGGGGTGTTGCTCTGCTGCTGTCCGAACATGGACTTCCACACTTCGTCTGCGACCAGAGAGCCGCCTACTGATCCGCCGAACGCTCCGATGCCTCCGGTGAATGCTCCTCCGAGTACACCGCCAGCAATAGATCCAGCGATGCCGAAGATCGTTCTCCCGATGTCCCCGCCTGTGGCGGCAGTTACACCTAGGGATGCTACCGATCCAATGAGTCCAGCCTTGAGTGGGCTCTTGGAGAGTAGGTTCGTTGCGTTGAGCCCAGCCGAAAGGACGGCGTTCTCTGGGGTTAGATACCCGCCAAACCCTGCCATGCCGATGTCAAAGATTGCGCCTGCGGCGCTACCACCAACTGGGCTGCGAAGCCTCATGTCAATTCCTCTTGCGCGTGGGCCGAGCATGTTGATTCCCTGGTCCGGCCTGAGCAGCGTTGCTAGCCTGCCCTGCTTAATGGAATCGTCAACCATCATGTTGAGGTCTTCATCCATATCTGGTCGCTCAAACTCCTGATCAAGGAACGCCTCCATGTCGTTTGGGTCTGGATCGACAAGGTCTACGCGCTCTCCTGTTCCGAGAATCGAGTCTAGGCCGACGTCATCTGGCATTCGGACTTCCGTTACTGGCATCTTGCCCTGCTCAATTGACCTGATGATTCTGCTGAAGTATGTACCGAACGGTCCGTGTGCGTACTTACCCTTTGGTAGGTTGGGCATCTCAATAGGCTCTGGCCTACTGGCGATTACTTCTTCTACAGACATAGATTCCATAGGGTCCGTTGGCCTATCTGTGAGAGGCGCATATAGATATAGAGCTTCGTAAAGTGGCCTTGCGATGAGGTCCATATCGCCCTTAGCCGCAACTGCAAGCATTTTTCTAAGCATTGGGAGCAGAGACTCTGCCCCGACGATGCCACCACCTCTTTTGGTGACTCGGATTTGTTCGACTTTTCCTGTCTGGCCCTCAGCAGTAACTGTTATCTGCGGCTCTGTTGGGGTTCCTTCGCTTGATAACGTAGGAAGCCTTGGCTCCGCATCTACGTACATCTTTAGCAACTTGTCTTTGAGATCTTCTTGGGGAACGTTTCTGGCAAGTGCTCTTACAAATGCGACTTGGCTTGCTGAGTCTGCAACATCTAGCATTCCAGATAGTTCCTTATACACCTCAATGAACATCTTGTCAAGGTCTTTCCTAGAAGTTGGCAGGATCGTTCTAAGGCTCTCCTCTAGGAGGATCTTGTTCATTGTAACCCGTACGCCCTTTGGGTCAATACCGCCAAGGCTGGACAGTCTGTACGAAATAAGCTTGGCTAGGAGCCTTGCGTTCCTCGACAGGACATCTGGGCTATTAGGCTTATACGGGAGAAAGTCCTGTTCGGTAAACCCTTCATCGCCATCCGATACCCACGAGTAATCATTGCTTCTCTCAATGAGCACTCCCTCTTCGGTAATGCCGTCTGCAACATCGAATGCGGTAATGTTCCTCTCTACTGGCGCAGATGAAACGGGCTTGCGAGCCTTGGCTTGGGCACGCTCCTTCTCGTCAACGGCTGCGATGGCCTTAAGTACGCGAAGCGTTGCCTCTTCTGGCGTCTCTCTTGCCAGAACCTTAAACTCAACGGGCTGTCCGTCTTCTCCTCGCAGTATCTCACCGGTATACTTAGAGGCAGCTTCCAGCTCAGCAAGGAACTCAATAGCATCTTCTGGGTATCCAATACCAAAGCCCTCTTGGACCTTGGGGTCCATGAATCCTCTTTGCTCGAAATACTTTTGGAAGAACTTAGTTGCCTTGTCTCCAAGGGCCCCAGAAGCACGCATCATGTATAGGCTAGTATTGCGACTTGTCGGCTGTACGGGAATTCCAATGATATCCTCCATTCCTGGAAGATATCTTCTAATTCTTTTGGCAGCATCAGAGGTTCCAACGACATCTCGCTGGGCCTTACCGTCAATCGTGATCCTTTCAATGCTGCCCACTGGATCCTGAACAGTTTCAAATCTATTTCTGGTGTGCTTTGGGTCAAGACCTTCAGACCAGCCGGAGTGAAGGATTGCCTTAACCGACTCTACCGCTGCACGGGCGGCAAGAAGGCCAGCGTCGTTAACCCGGTCAATCGCAGCCTCAGTGCGATCTCCAAATCTGGAGGCGGTTCCATATCCCGCCGCGCTACCCAGGTCCGCAACGATGATTCGTCTGCTTCCCTTGGCTCCGCCGTAGCCCAGCTGCGTAGCAGAATCTCTGGCCAAGCGGAATAGGAACGAAACCCCTCTCCGGATGGAGTTAATGGCAACGTTGTCGTCTATTACCGTTGGCTCTTGTGCGGATGACTCCCTATTGAGGATATCTAGGACGGATTCCACGTTTGTTCGGCTTTCAAGCCCTGGGACTCCAGGGCGCACAGCTCGAACTGCGTCTTTGACGCTAACTGTTCGACCTCGAAGGCCCCCAGCGTCCTTTACAGGAATGGATGCTAGTCTAGTCTTAGCGTACTGGGGGAATCTGTCGATCCTAATCTCGCCCCTTACCTCTCCAATGGCCCGAAGCAGCTCTGCCTCTAGGTCTGGTGCCGAATCTCCGTTGAGCGCAAGGATTTCTAGCGACTGGTAGGCGTCTAGGGCAATAATTTCTTCTAGTTCCGTAGTCAAGAAGCCAAGTTCGCTGTCATTCTGTAGGTCTTGACGTAGTTTCGCTCTGTTTACTTCCTCGTTTGGCTCTGCCTGCTCTGCCGTGATCTCGTTTGACTCGTCACTGAACAGCGCATCAAGCTTTCTGAGTATTGCCCTGGTATCCGAGCCGCGAATTCTTTGGCTTGGGTCTGTCGCTTCGTATCTTGCTTGGTCAATTTTCTCAATTTCGTATCTTCGCTCTTTCTTTAGCCCCTTTCCATCGGTAAATACGCCGCCATCTACCTCTCGGACCCTATACGGATACACTTTTCGGTGCTGCAGGAACCCCGTCTCCCCGGATCGTGCGCTTACTATTGTCCCGTTCCTGAGAACAATATACTTTGGCGACACTTTTACTGATGCGCTCAGGTAAACAGTGTCTCCAGAGTACGTAATTGCAGGGCCCAGACGGCTAAGGCTTGCTGGGATTAGGTACGTTCCAGGCTCAAGGGTAACTGTTTCTGGGATTGGCTGAATGTTTCCAAAGATCTTTGACCCCTCTTCGCTTAGAGCGTATGCGCTTGCGAAATCTTCACCGAATTCGGCAACGAGTCTGTCGTACTCGGCCCTTACCCCAGCCTTCCTGCGAGCGTCTGCATCAACAATATACTTGGGAACCTTAATTGTTGTGGTAGATTCAACGCGGATGACGCTAAACACTGTATCTGGGTCAGCTGCTGTACGAGCAAACTCCGAATCTCCGGCATCGCCGAACTGAAGAGTGGTGGCCCCAACGGTTTTTGGAGCCTGGTTGAACGCATCTACCGCTGTTCTCAGACTTTCCTGCGTGTACCCCAGCTCCTCACGTAGGGTTCTCTCGCCCAGGTCCAGCTCTATAATGTCGTCAAATGCATCGACCAGGTCGAGAGTCTCGCCAATAGTAAGATTTTCGGATCTAAACTTTCGAATTGACTCTGAGAGCCATGCCTGGATGCGACGCTTCGCCGCGTCTTTCTGGACCCTGTACTCCCCGCCAGCGGTGGCGTCAATCGCCTTGATAAGTACCTCGGACTTGTCAATACGAGCCCGAACCTCTGCTCTAACTCTCTCACGATTTACTTCGGTCATCGACCTAGGGTCGTCCGTATTAATGTTAATCTCTAGTTTCTTTTTCTTGCTGGCAATAATCAGGTTGCTTCTGTACGGCACATTTGTCTTAAAGGCGACTGGCGCACCGAAGCCGCCATCTCTCGTCAACGGACTAAGTTCGGTTACCTTTCTGATCGGGGCAAGCATTTCGTCCATCAGCAGGAGAGGAGCAAGTTCGCTGGCCATCGTTGTTCTTAGCGCAAGCCTTGACTCCTCAAGGTCGCCACGGATCGGGGTTTCTCCGCGTAGACCGCCCTCCCTCCGTGAGACAGTGTCAATTTCAAGATGCAGCGATGCCTTGTCGGTCTCCCCACCATCGAACAGGCCAGACTCGTCGAGCGCCTTCTGTAGTCTGCTGACTTGAATTTCATCAGCAACGTCAGCACCTGCCTGGTAGATTCCTGTTTGGTCAACAGCAAGCGACCTTGTCCTGGAAGGCTCCTCGCCCATAGAACTGTCCGGCACGCCAAGGATGTCTGCGGCGGCAAGCCTTCTAATGGTTGCCTTTGTCTTTTCCTTACTCTTGTCGGCATTTGTTTTTCCAGCGAATGGATCTACTGCGCCCCCAGGGTAGAACACGTCAGCGCCCTCTGAGACCGTACCGAAGTATGGGTTTGGTCTCGGCTCTGAATCCCCGTACTGGATCATCCGCTTCTTGGTCAGCTTCTCAAACATGCGACGCGTGCGCGGGTCTGCTGCGTCATGAAGGATGCGCGACAGCTCCAGGACAATCGCGCCAAGCTCGGCTCGGTGCTCTGGTGTAAGTGGGCTGTTTGGTCGATTGAGCAGCTTGATGGCGGAGATCATCTCCCCCATTACCTCAGCGACGATGTCGTTGTCTGGGACCAACTTGCCCTTTAGGAACTCGCCAGAACTTTCGTCTGGGGTGAAGCCGATTGACTGGAAGAGGGCGCTTAGTCTTGACTGGACTGTCCTGCCCTTGTCGATACCAGGAAGCATTTTCCCTGGGGACTCGTAGGATTCGCCAAAGACTCCAGAGGCTCCAACCGAGCGGTCCATCATGCTTGACGTGTTCGGTCGCCCAGGTGCGGTTCTCTTACCGCCTGTAAACCGTGACCTGCTTGCAGCCGCTGCGCGCATGTCAGCAAACTCGTTTAGCCGTTCTGCTACGATCTCTGCGATTGGCCTGGTGTCATCTGCTGGTGGATCTAGTGGCGCTCTGCGCTGGCCGTCCCCGCCTGGGATGCTGGGGCGTAGTGTGGCGCCACCGGCAGGATTCGAACCTGCGGCCAAAGGCTTAGAAGTCCCCTGCTCTATCCCCTGAGCTACGGTGGCACTGGCTGCGGCTTCCGCAGTGTCGAATAGGTTTGCAGTTAGCGTCTTACGATCTGTGCCGTCGGCAAGCGTGATCCGAGAGATCTCTCCCTTTGTTTCCCCAACCTTAACCTCGCCGTATGTTGGGTGGAATTTGGTGACGCCGTCGGGCAAATTTTTTGTAATTTCTGGGGTCACTGCGGCTTCAGTGGTAGGCATTTTCTTAGGAACAAACCGATTCTTAAACTTCAGCTCGTTCTTGATGTCCACGCCCTCACGGTCTCTGAATACCCAGCCCTTTGGAGCAAGGACTGTGGACTTAATCCCTAGTTCGATCGCGGCCATGATCCCCGCCTGATCGGCGCCAGTCTGGCCCCCAGAGCGAACGGCAACCACACCAACACCCTTCTTTCGAAGGAACGCTAGGTCAAGTGCGATCTCGTCTGCTAGGGCCTGCGTTGCCGGCATGCCGTCGGTGTACTCACCGTTGCCGGCGATGTTGATCTCAATCTCCTGGCCGGAGTACCTGTCAATGATTAGGGCGAATTCCTTTACCCTCTGGGCCTCCGTCTTGGGAAACGGACTGAGTTCAATGATAGTCTTCTGCGCTTCACCTGCCAGCCTTCTGGTTAGCTTTTCTCCGGCTGTGTCTGCCTTTACGGCGTAGGAGATAGTCAGGTCAGACCCGTCAACGTTTGCTCGTGTTCGGGCCGGGTACCCGCTCTCCTGGCTTTCCAGGAACGAGACAAGCTCAAACATACGGCGCCTTAGACGCGTTTCCGCATCTAGGCCAGCATAGTAATCCTTCTGCTCCTGACTCTCAGCCATAATCCTCCTTGGACATAGTTATCCATTAAACCCTTTAGTGGCCGTCTAACCTAAGGGTAAGGTTCTTTTACCGTCTAATATACCCTCTACTTATATGCACCTAAAACGCTTGTTTCTGTAACTAGTTACAAGATTAAGATTCCTTCACGCTTATCACAGGGGGCCTTCAGTCCAGGAGCGGCTAGGTAACCCCATATGAGCAGGCTTCCGCAGAAAGCCTGCCAGAGAGGGGGCGTTGCCCGTTGGCAAACCCCCGCTCTGCGTACAGGCCCTCGGTGGGCTGGGCGTAGAGCGCCAGCACCCGATGGCTTGTATTGGGACAGCCCTCGGTGGGCTGGGCGTAGCGATTGACTGCTACGCCGTTCCCGTGTGGTACGCTTACGGGGCACAATCGGAAGGAGATTCCTATGTCCCGTAAATCACAAGACATCCACATTGCCACTGCGGCAATCGTGGAAGCGTTTACAGCCTTGCCAAGCGGGCTCTGGTTCCTATTCCAGAACGTCCGACTCCAAGGCTCCTATGCCGCAAAGCCAAAGGACAGTCTTATGTCCGAGGCACGCAAGAGCGGCATCACCCGCATCGGTGAGCGAGACGAAGTCGGCGTTCCAGTCGACGTGCTCGTTCAGGTTGAATCGCCAAGCGCTTCGTGGCGCATTGACGAGGCAACGGGCAAGCGCCTGCGTGGTGTGAACTATCCAGCAGTTGTGTTCCGTGGAGCATTGACTGCTCAGGCATTGGCGGCTGCCAAGGACTGGGCAACCATTAGCATCTTCGGCAAGGTCGAGACCTCCTATAACAAGGAGACCAAGACGATGTCGCAGCGCTATACGGCAATGTATCTCACAGACGGTTCGGAGACAGTCTCCGCACAGTTGGCATCCGACACTTCCTTCGACATCAGTGTCGCAGGCGAAGCATCGGACACAACCGAGCAGTTGTTCTAGGCTAACGCTCCGTAAGCGTACCCAATGGCGCTCGGCAGCCAGCTCACGCTGGCCGCCGAGCGCTACTCTATTTGCTGCTTGGTAGCAATCACAGCGACGGGGATGCAAACTTTTAAAGTATTTGCAAGTACTTATACGGGGCTTACCCCCAATGCTAGTATGTTACAGTGGCAGATAAGCAGATAGGTAGGGTCAGGAAGACACAGCAATACCCCTATGCTAGCCGGCAACGGCTGGTATTTGTGCTCAGACCCGCGGTGGGCTGGGCGTAGTACACCTGCGCCGCTCGGCGTGGGGTAGATAGAAAGGAGTTAGCTATGGTGATAAGTCTTTGTCAGCATTGTGGAAGGGCTGACTATGGTTGCGACTGCTCGTCTTTCAAGACAAGTTTGTCATATCCAACCATCTATTATGGACACGCAGAAGATACAGACCTAGTACAGCTACGTCTTAACCTTCCTGCTACAACACTCTTGATTGTAGCGTTGGAAGAACTAAGACACCAGCGTAGTGCAAGAGGCGCCAAGGATGGCGGTGTTCTGCTTGAAGAATGCGATGACCTCATCGCGGCTCTTGTCACTGCTAACAAGTTGATGGCACGCTTTGTGCCAACGTGCGGTACTTGCTTGGATAGCAAGCCGTGCGAACTATGCGCATGCATCGGTTGCTCAGAAGGCAACCCCTGCGGAGAGGAGTAGCAAATGTCACAGCATATAGTACAGACAGACGAAGCAACGTATGTATACGGGTTTGACTACCCGTTGTCAGAGTACTTTATGTACGTTGAAACAGCAGAAGATGTAATCCCACTGGTAGGCATGCTTGCCTCCAATGGCGGCACGCGTGGCGATATGCTAGAAGCGCTAGCTGAGCACGGGATTACAGACCTGCTACCGAACGAGCATATCAACGCGCTTGCGTTAGACTTGCCGTTCTAATCATACATTGCTGGGTCAGCAGCCTCCCTGCTGGCCCAGCAATCCCTCTTATTCCGTGCCACGTAGAGGGTGGCTAGTTGTTGGACGAATAACCAACCGTGACGATAAGGGTGCTGCACTTGTGCCTAATCAGCAAGGGTGTCAGCAGCAACGGGCAAGCGAGAGCCAATGCCCGTCTCCGCAAGGGGATAAGCGTCAGTCTCACGAGACGAGAGTGTTTGTATTCCCCTGCCAGTAGATTGCTGGCAGGGGTAACACTTGTAGTAAGAAAGGACAGTACAATGGGTTACGATATTGTTACAGTCGAAACAGACGCAGCAGTAGCAGAACAGTTCGCACGAGAGCACGGCTATGAGTACTTGTTCGACAAGGAAACTGGCAAGTGGTGCGGCGGGGAAGAAGTATACTTCCGGGTAAATATCTGGGGTATGGGTATGCTTGCTAACTGCATGACAGTACTGCTTAGCGATTGCAAAGTGAACGCAGATACTATTAATACTCTTATGACTAAGCTAAGCTACAACCAAGGAGACCACTTGGATACAGAACTTATCACAACTATTCTTGATGCAATCGATAGCAAGTATGGCGAGACCGACACGTGGGTGCACCCGTTTACGCTGGCTGCAACCCTTGAAACGTGGAGCGAGAAGTATGATGGTGTTCCATCAGAGGAGAACGTAAGGGAGAAAGCAGACTGGGTCAAGAAGACTCTTGTAGAATGGATTGCATACCTGCGCATCGCTAAGACGATGGGCGGATGCCTAGTATGGTAAGGAGAGAGACAATGTTGTATCAGAAGTACGAGTTCGCAATCGTAAGGCAAGAACTTAACCCGCAAGATATGCGCATTGAGCGGCCAGCTGAGGCAGTGAAGTTCTTTACAGAGTTCGCTGACGCAGCCAGCAAAGAGTCGCTCTTCGTGCTAATCGTTGATGGTCGTAACAATCTAGTAGGTATCCAAGAGGTATACCGTGGTACTGCAACCGGTACTAGCGTACGCATTGCAGAGTTGTTCACGCCAGTGCTTATGCTGCAAGGTGTAGGTATGGTGCTAGTGCACAACCACCCAAGTGGTGACCATCAGCAGTCAGATGAAGATGTACGTTTAACAGTAGATGTAATCAAAGCGGCCAGGCTTATGGACATTGAGATGCTTGACCACCTTGTCATTGGCAAGGAAGGATTCACTAGCATCAGGTCAGTATTGCCTAGCACTTGGGAAGCAGAATGATGTTTAGTAAAGAAACGCTAGTAGAGTATCATCTTACGCACAATATCTTTCCACCGCTATCGCTTGAGCTAGTTCCCTATGCCATCGAGGCATTGGGGCTAGCTAGCGATGGCTTATATGACCACGATGTGGTAGTTAATGGCTACAAACTAAGAGATGCAATCACCGGCAATAGCATTACAGCCGGCCAAGTGATTGATTCTCTTAAAATGCACGACCTTGTAGAAAGGCAGGAGATAGTATGAACTGGATGCTAATGCTTCTTAAAAATAACGCAGATGCTTTAAGTATGGTCGACGGGGATGGCCATACCCTATACAATCCAGAGTATCTTATTAAGAATGGTTACCCAGTAGAGTTTGTTAAGCGCATTACAGATAGGCATGAGTCAGACTACAGCAACGGCAAGTCTACAATCTTTGGGCCTGATGGCAACCCAATAGATTCATTGCTCGCAGTTGCTGCGTTGACATTCCACTACGCAGTAGCACGTGAGCTTGAACTAAGAGAAGGTGAACACTACGAAGGGTACAATGGACGGGGGTTCCAAGCACGTGCTATCGCTGAAGCTATTAGAAAGGCGGTCAACCCAGATGTGTAAAGAATACAATGGCTGGTCTAACTGGGAAACGTGGGTAGTAAAGCTTTGGCTAGACAACGACGAATCAGTGCATGCTATGGTCGTTGAAATGGTTGAAGCAGGCAAGCAAGACGACGGGGATGGCATCACTGGTGCTGACCTTGAAGAGTTTGTATGGAATACGTTTGACCCAGATGGTTTATACCATACGCAAGCAAACTTATTTACAGACTTTATCTTTAGCAGTATGAACATGGTAAGCTGGGATGAAGTATCGTCTGCGTATAACAAAGACGGTTATTAATGTCCTAGCCCACGGTGGGCTGGGCGTAGTTGTCTCCGCCGTCTTGGGGTTGGGGGCAGAAAGGGGTTAGCATGTCTAAGCGTGGTGGTAAGCCGATGCGTTGGTGCATCGTCATCACCGAAGATGGCAATGAAGACAGGGAGTACCGCTATTACGGCGGCACTCTGGTCGATGTTGTTGTCTATGGTAACGCAGTGGATTGCATTAACATCCACGATTATACCTATGGCAAGACAGTTGGCAATGTGCAAGACCTCGTAGAGTTTATCCAGCAGTGGCTGGGGGAAGGACCGTATGCCAAAGATTAGCATGAGCAACGGGGAGTGCACCCGTAAGAAGCACACAGTAAAGATTAAGGTATACCACACAGAAGTTGTGGAGCATACCATTGCAGTAGACGATTATGAACTTACTGGTAGTGCAGAAGATATCTACACCCAGTTCGTTAACTTGCAGATTCGGAATACAAAGTCCGATGACGGCAGCACATACATCGTATGTGCCCAAGCGTGTTGCACCAAGTCGGTCGCAGCGACTGGGCTAGAACCAGAGGAGATTAATCGTGGCTAAAAAGAAGATTGCACCAAAGGTTAACAAGCCAAAGTACTCAGACCTAAAGGATGTGGTAACACAAATCAGTGTAGAGAACACAGACTTAGATGTGATTAAGTCCACGTTTAAGTACGCACTGCCAGAGATTGGTCGGCAAATCGCCAAGGGCAATGGTTACCAAGGCGGCCTGCTTACCAAGGCTGCTAGCATCTCGGCACAGATTGTTGATAAGATTGACACGGCAACGCCGTTGTATGGCAATCTTCGCAGCTTGATTGCTGAGCATCTTGGTTACACTGTAAGCAGCTGGCCAACCGGAGAAGGCCCTGGTTGCTATCAGACAGTAGACCTTGAAGACTTGTACGACAATCACAACCTTGAAGTCGAGCTTCACCTTGTGATTACGCGCAAGCCAATCGACAAGGATCTTGCGCTCAAGAAGTACGGAGTTAAGTAAGTGCTGACAGTAGACAATCGTCTACTGTACCGTCGTCAACGACTTGCCACTGCTGCTGCTTATGTCGGGACATATAAGCGCGGCAGTGGCAGGTCCCTTCTGACACGGTTCAGACAGGCGCTTGACACGCATGGTATCGACAACCTATTCCAGTTCAGTAACTGGTATCAGAAGTTCCAAGGTAGAATCAACCTCATCGCAGATGAGTACGGGCTAGACTACGAGACAACATATGCAGCAGTCGCTGCTCTATCTCCTGGTCTATCACCGGATGCTAACATAAAAGTTATGGTTAAGATACTCAACGGTATCGACAGGGTTCAGGCCTATCCCAATGCGGTGGATAAGGCCAAGAAAATCTTAGACACAGGTAACACGCTGCTGCTTGGCAAGATGAAGACCCAAGACTTCTTCCGTGCCATTCGTGCAGGTGGTGAATGTGGCAGTGCACCGATTGACAGGTGGGCTGCGCGTGAATTCAAGCCATACAACAAGAAGGTTGGTGGCTTGTGGCCAGAAGTTAACCTTAACTTCGGCTTGTACAGAAACATGCAGGCTGAGTTCAAGTATGCCGCAGAACATCTGGGCATATGGGACGCAGAGCTGCAAGCAATCCTATGGTGCGACCGTAGGGGAAAGGAATAGCATGGCTAGTAAGAACAAGTGGAACAAGACACGCAGCGTCGAGCTGCCGTACGCTATCTTCATTGCCGGCGATTGGGAATGGCGTGTGCTACGCCGCTACCAATCTATGGAGAATGAGAAGCTCAACCCAGATGCTGCTTGGCTATGTGCGGTGAAGTCACCATACACAGGCGACAGCTGGGAGTATGGAGATACATATGTTCACGATATTCCTGGTGCTTTTAGTGGCATGGATTTCGACAGCGAAACTGCAGGCACGGATGACCAGCAGATATCAATCACCATCGCAGGATAAGGAGAAAGACAATGAGTAAGGAAGCAGCAATCGATTCGCTAAAGGATTTGGAAGTAACGTTGTCAAGGTTGACAGGTGAAGTCAGCATGGCATCCGGCTCAGTCGATGAGCTGGACATTAGCTACACAGTACAGGAAGTTAAGGAGCAGCTTGAGTCAATCGAAGGCGACATCTCGCTAGTTATTGAAGCGTTGACAGAAGTACGTGAAAGCATCGGTCCTGATGCCAACGATTACACAGAGCAGAGGGATGCGCAGAAGCGTCTAGGTCGGAACATCGCTGATGTTCTTAACCTAATGTCTATCGGTGCACAACGTTACGCAACGTTGCAGCACACGGCATTCGATGACTCAGACTATACACTCGGCAGCCTGAGCGCAAGCGACATTAACACCAAGGCAGACTCAACGTACGCTTTGTACTGGATGCTCATCGACTTCTTCGGATACAGCGATGAGGATTTCCGCATGAAGCTTACGTCCAAGAAGTTGGACTATACGTTCAGAGATAAGCAGGAGCATGCCTAATGTCTGACGAAGTAGTAGAACTTGGTGTGGAAACTTGTGCAGAATGCAACAGAGTCTTTGACCTGCAAGATGTAGTCCAGGCAATAGAGTTCTTCTTTGGTCATGACTGCGAGCCTGCAAAGTAAAGCTCACGCTAGCAGAAACATAATAGCCCGTGTGCCTGACGGCACACGGGCTATTTTTTTGCTATTCACTTACGGCGTAGGGGCGGGGCCGTCCTTTGTCTCGGCGGGGTTTCATCCTCAAACATGTACACATGCACCCCATAGAGCGCCCCCCTGGATAGCGGGGCCAGACTCATGAAAGCGGCGGGGCTCAGGTCGATGTATCCTCCACCCTTTCTGCTGCAAAGACAGTCCCTGATTGTGACGTTGACGCACTTGCCTTTGTAGCAGACCAAGGCTTTGTATGGCTTGTCCCCCCACTTGAACCCAGGTACAGCTGCGTACATAACTGTCTCGCCCTTACGGTAGGGGGCGCACGTGTTGCGGTACCCACCGTAGCATACCTTGCCGTCCGTCCGGCCATACCAGGTGGCACGCACGCCATCTGCTGCAGGTGTCCATATCATTGAGATGGACAGCAACAGGGCGATCATTACATCTCCCACTCTTTCTTCTTCTTACGTGGGTCCTTGCGCTTGATCTTCTGCATCCGTTCGGCCTTCTCGTATTCGACGGGGAACTCGGTGCTCAACATCTGCTTGAGTGACTGGGATACTGATGCCTTACCGTCGTCGTACCCCTTGAGGTACACCTTCTGGATGACACGCTCTATCTCGGCAGACGCATGCTCGCACAGCCCGTGGTCGCACTCGCAGTCGTACTCAATGGTGATCTTCTCTACTGATAGTCCCATTAGATTACTCCTTTAAAGGTTGCGGTCGGTCGGTGGAACATAAGATCTGCCCTACCGGTTGGACCATTACGGTGCTTCGCAATCTTGCAGTGGACTGTCTCTACCGCAAGGTCAAGCGACACATCGGTTGATCGCCACAGCATGAGCACCACGTCGGCGTCCTGCTCAATGGCGCCTGAGTCACGCAAGTCAGAGAGCTTAGGCTCATTGTTCTCACGGTACTCAGATGAACGACTCAACTGTGAGAGCGCAATGACTGGAACATCTAGTTCCCTGGCTAGCGCCTTCAACCCACGGCTGATGTCGGCTACATCGTACACCCTGTTGCCATCCTTGGTCTGCTTGTCTGGTGCCATGAGCTGAAGATAGTCAACGATGACTAGGTCAAGCCCATGCTCAGCCTTCAGACGCCTGCACTTGGAGCGCATCTCTGATGGGCTTGAGATAGACGAGTCCTCTACCCTGAGGCCGCTATCCCTAATGCTCTTGGAGATGTTGAGTACCTCGGTCAGCGAACTCATGTCCAGTTGCCCGTGCCTGATGTCATGGAGGGATACCCCAGACAGTGACGAGATGAGTCGGCTACCGATCTCTTCCCTGCTCATCTCCATTGAGAAGATGGCGACGGACTTACCCTGCTGAATCGCTGCGTTGGCTGCCATGCCTGTGGCTAGGGCTGTCTTGCCGATGCTCGGCCTGGCTGCGACAACCACTAGGTTGCCACGCTGCCACCCGCCTACGATGCTATCAATGGCTGGGATGCCAGAGGAGATACCGCTAGCGCCGCCAGCCTGCATGAACTGAAGGCGGTGGAGTGTCTCGTCCATCACCTGCTGCATGTCGGCGAACTTGCCAGCAGTCCTTGACTTGCTGATCCCCATGATGAGGCGCTCTGCCTCTGCCATTGATTCCTCTGGAGTCCTAGCGCCGGACGACAGCTCCGCTACCTTGGTGGCTACGTTGCGTAGCGCACGGTAGGTTGAGTTGCCGATGACAATGCCCATGTATGACTCATAGTTCAGACTGTTGGGTGTGTCGGATGACATAGCAGATACGTTGGCGTACCCTCCGGCATCTTCCAACGTGTCGGATGAGCCGAGCTTGTCCGTGATCGTGATGATGTCTAGTGCTGTGCCCTTCTTGACTAGCTCCTTGATAGCAGAGAACACAACCCTGCACTCACGGTCATCAAAGTCTTCTTCGCTGACGCGGTCGACTACGTTCTTCGCAGCCTCGCCATCAATGATGCACGCCCCTAGCAGTGCCCTCTCACTTGCTCTTGGTGAATTCATATGCCTCCTCTACGGTCCATGACCATCGCCCATCTGGTACGTAGTGTACCTGCTGTAAGCATATCAGACTTCCTGAATGCATGCTCACCATACCCCCGTGCTCGCTGTCTAGCGGACAGTTGATGCCGCTATTCCTTAGCGTAGAGGTACGGGTCTTCCGTTTGGTTCCAGGCGTCTTCTGGGTCTCGGCTGATCTCTGGGTTGTACTCTCCACACTTCACCTCTACTACGGGTCCGGAGACCCCTTCCTCTGTAGTGATGCTGCACATTGCGATGCACTTATGATCACTACACCACAAGAAACTTTCCGTCTTGTCGTCGAAGTCTATCATGGGTGAGTGGCCCAGGTCAAGTGCTTTCGTGATGGAGTCCATCTCCATCTGCCCGATGGCGCTCTGCCTGCGTGTGTTGGCCCTCTTCTTGCCCAGAGCGTTGTTATAGATCTGAATCGCTTCTGGATTTGCTGGCGGTCGACGCATGATTTTCCACCTCATCTATTGGTACTGTCTTAATAGGATTGGGGAACCCCGTTAGATCGTGATAGTCAATGCCCATATCCTTGCAGTACTGCCGGAGGGATTTACCCTGAGACCTGGCATCAGCCAGGAAGAACTTCAACATGTAGTCGCTACCCATTGGTGATACTCACTACCTTTCTCATAGCTGGGTACATCTTCCATGCCTCTACCGCAGATGCCTTTGCTTTAGCGATTGGCATGAACTTGCCCATCAGATCAACGTATGACTTAGCCCACTTGATGCTGTGCTGTCCCGGTACCATGAGGTGCGCCACCTCGTGAAGGAATGTGTCTTCGTCGGTTGGGCTGCAGCAGAGGGTAATCACACCCTCTGCTGCTTCGCCCAACGAACACTTACTAGTACCGATATAGTCTGCGTGCCAGTGAACGGACAGCTCAGTCAACGTAACCCCCGCATAGGCGGTGTACTCCCTGATCCTATCCGCAGTGGCAACCCAGACCCTACGGTACCAAGAGGGCGTGCCTTCAGGGAAGGTCAACTTAAATGAGACCCTTCTTCCTCTGTGCTTCACGCCACTCATTCGCAAGCTCCTCTATCTTTGCCTGGGCCTCATCATCTGTGAGGTCCTCAGTCCCTTTGCCTAGCCTGTCGGGAACCCCTAGGACTCCGACATGTGCAGCCCATCCCCTCTCAGTGTAGAAGATGATGGCCTCAGCCCCCTTCTTCTTGCCGATGAGAATGCCGACGGACTTGAACTTGGCCATTGTCACAGCTCTGTCTGGAACTCAAAGTAGTTTACGAACCCGTCGTTCTCTGGCTCTTCACCCTCTGAGTCATTGACGAACCCCTCGTCTGCGTGATGCCCACGTGAGATGCCGGACCACTGATCCTCACCGAGAGACACTAGGATCAACGCGTAGTTGGCGATGTCAATGAGAGCATCGCGTACGCCTTCGTTGTACCAGTCCTCGTTGACGCGAGCCTCACCGTTGACGATGACGCCGTTCAGTGCGTTGGATACTCGGCTGCACTTGTCCGAAGACAGGCGAGAGAATACCCCGTATGCACCTAGCGACTCAATGTTCGTTGGACCGTAGCCCTCTTGGCGCTCCACCATGATGGCGAGAGCCTCGTTGTATAGCGCCCCGAAGTAATCGGAGAATGATTCTGGAACTTCATTATCCCGCTCAATCGTGAACTCCATCTAGTAAGTCCTCCAATTCCATTGCCACTAGTTCGGTCACAACTTGAAACCGTACTAGAAATCTTCGTCTGCAATCCTGGCAGACATACAGGCGGACCGCTTGCTCGTCGTTGAACACGTACTCCGAACGACGGTCAGGTCGTACATTGTAGCGTCCGCAGCTCGGGCACGCAAGTCCTAACCTCATCGCCGCTTATCCAGCAGGGTGAAGGTCAGTAGCGCCACGCCTAGCGCCAGGGCCAGGTTGGTGGTGCTGCCAGCCACGACTCCAAAGACTCCCGCAGCAGGAACCGCAGTGTCCCTAGTGCGCGGGTGCTGCGATACCGTACGTACCGCAGACACGACCCTCGCCCTAAAGCCATCGTCTTCCTGCTGTTGCTCAGTTGGATTCGTCGCCATCAGCGAGCTCCGTAAGCTTGAGAGCAACACCTGCGGCAAGCGCCACGATGTTGTCGATTGGTACGTTCACTGGGTTCTCGTCGCCCTCTGGCCGGAGGTTCGCATACTCCGCCAAGAAGGTTGCGACAACCACGTTGAACGATTGACTCCACTGCGCAGTGGACAGGGCAATGCTACGCCCCTTCTTTGTTGGCTTCGATACTGCCATCTAGCTTCTCCTTTATCACGAGCCAATCGTGCTCGTCCATAACCACCACTGTTCGGCGTGGTGTGCCCGGCCCAGGTGCGTCCCCGATAACCAGGTAGGCTACCTGATCAGCGTCTACAATGATTGCCTTGAGCCAGCGCCAATACTTCTCGCTGAACATCAAGCCAACCTTAGTCTGGATCTTATACTTACCGTCAACAGTCACGTCGTCAGGTCCACCGTACATTCCGGTTCGCCTACCTCCGTGCTTTTTCGCGGTCTCCCTCTCGAAGGCGTTACCCCTCTGCCTGTTCCGACGTCCCATCCGTGCTAGGTTCTTCTCCTCTATGTCCTTCTCCTTCATCGATCCCATCTTCTACCTCCAGATCTAGCCTGAACACTGGCATCCCAGGTCCAATAAATTCCTTGGTCAGTCCATCAAACACTTCCCCTGCAGCCTGAGCCGCAGCAGGTAGGTCATCCGGACTGGCTGTTCCGTTGTGTCCCTGAATAAACTCAAGAGACTTGATGATCTCTTCGTTCATGATAATAGACTGGCTGTAGATTGCGACAACCCTGATCTCACCAGCGTCGGTGACCTGCTCGCCCCAACCGATGACTGCGTAATCGTAGCCATCAATCAGGACGGGCAGCTCATCTCGCTTGTCGGTAAGGCTAGGCCTTCCCACGCAGGGGTCCCCAGATCAGAGGGCTCGCCTCATTGACCAGAAGGATGTATCCCTTCTTGTTGCCATCCTTATCGGACTGCTCGCTCAGTGCGCCGATGATGTGGATGTGCTGCCGTGGATCATTGGTCTCCGCGTTGACCACCTTGTCGTAGATCTTCTGAACGTGGCCAGCCGTGCTCTCGTCCATGACGTAGAGCGTGACCCGCTCGTAGCGCTCTGGCGCTGGGCCAGTGCGCTGATCCTTAGGCGCTCCCGCCCAGTAGTCGTAGGCGTACGCCTGCATGCTACCGAAAAACTTCCACACATCCTTGCCTGCCTTGGTCTTCTCCTTGACTGGGCTGACCTTGTCTGTCAGCCATAGGTCTACACGATCAAATGACATTAGAACTCTACTCCTTCCCACTCACCTGTTGCCTTGGCTGCCTTCTTCTCTACTGGCTTGACCACATCGCCAAAGATCTCCTTGGCTGCGCTCGCTACAGCGGCATCGTTCTCTGGGTCATCACCCGTTGGGATGAGGAACGCAGTCAACAGTGCGTACTTGATAGCGCCTGTGGTTGCCTTGTACGGTGCCTTGTCCCCTGAGTCAGCGCCAGTACCGATGGACTGGAAGTCCAAGGTCTCGCCGCTGTCCCCGTCAACGAAGCGCCACGTGAAGCGGATGGTAAGCAACGACTGCTTCTCGCTTGGAGTACGTCCGCTTTCTACGACGTCAGCCCCAACCGGAAGCATGATGACGTTGTGCGCCGCCAGCTTCTCTCGCACAGCATCAGCAACCTGCGATGCCATGACGTACTTGTACCCCTGGGCGGAGTTCGTACCGCCCTTGGTAATGCGACCGATCTCTCCCATGATCTCGGCCAACTTGGATGCGAGCTTCTTATCGCTCATCATTCACCCCTGCACTTTGTGAGGTATTCACAGTAACCACACGGAAACTTCCACTCCCCAGTCTTCTCGGACCTAACCTCTTCCTCTGGGAGCGCAGGAGGAAGTGTATCACGGTACTCGCCATTTAGCAATGCCAAGATGGAAAGTGCCTTGTCCCGCCACTCGTCCTCGACGATGAACTCGCTTGTCTCAAGGTCATCTGCGCGAACGTAAACAAGCCTGGCACCGTACCGCTCGCCACGCATTCGGCTAATAGCCTCGGCGTAGATCGCTGCTTGTACTTGATGCTCAGGCTTGGGAATATACTTCCAGGCAAATGCCTTGACGGACTTATACTCCCAGACTTCCTTAGTGTCGTCCAACCATGTGACGACAGCGTCCGCATTCCCAGCGAAGTCAAGCTCTGGGATCGCTAGCGGCACCTCCTCTTCGTATGACTTAAGGAACTCAGAGTTCCTAAGCCTATCGTTGAGTGAGGTACCAATGATATTACCGCGCTCGAATGTGCGCAGTACGTCTTCTGATCTTGGGTTGCTGACTGGCTCATTGTTGGCGTAGTACGCCTGTTGGCGCATGCACCCGCCTAGTAGCGACCCACGCCACTTGGCTTTACCTGGCCTGTCCTTTCGTGCCTTGGCCAGCTCATGCTGGTAAAGATCCCCTACGAGTTTCTTCATAGCCCCCTCATGCCCCTTGCTGTAGACCCCGGCAGGAGGGGCGCCCTGCCGGGGTGTCACCTATTCTAGGTTGAGGATGGAGTCTACAATGTCCGACCAGTTGTTGTCAAATCGGATGGCCTTGTCGTCAATGTAGGCCTTGGCAACAGGCTTCCCAGCCCCTACCCAGATCTCATTGTAAGGCACGCCCCACTCGTCAAGCATATGGCGCATGTCATCTATCCGCTTGGCCCTATCTGGGAACTCTTCCCATGCCCGAGCCGAATGAACGATAACCTTATACCCGTTTGCCCTCAGCCGTTGAAGAGCCTCAATGACTCCCTCTGCTGGGAACACTGTACCGAATGCTCGGACAGAGATAGTGTCGTCAAAGTCAACACAGATGTTTACCTTGGCAGCATTGTCCCCGTCTACCATTATCGGTGGATGCTGCTGAGTAGTGGCTTCATCTTGGCGAACACGTCACGCAAGACAAGCACGTCAGCTTCGCAGTGCTCTACGATTGTACGGAAAGCCTGCTTGCCTTCCTTGGTGTGTCGTCGCTCGGCTTCCTGCCACAGGCGCACGTCAAGCGGAGTCTTGCTGTTGTTGGTACGGAAATACTTGGAGATGTTCTCCAGGCTGCGGCGACCCGCACGCATGTGCCGGCCTGTCGCATACCACATCAAGTCGATGTGCATCTGCGTACCGATAGGGCGCTGGCCTGTCTCAAGCAGACGTGCGTTGATGATTGGAAGGTCGAACATCTTCGAGTTCCAGCCAACAAGGATGTCGTACTGGGCGAGCTCGTCGGCAATAGCCTTAACGAGTTTGCTGTCGTCCATCCACGTCTTCCCCTTGTGTGTCTCCAGTGACAGGGTCTTAACGTTACCGTGCTCGTCTGCAACGCTCATGCAGAAGATCGTAGTCCACGATGAGTACGTGGTCTCTAAGTCATAGAACGCCATCCGGAACCCAGCGTAGTCACCCTTCGGTACTGACTTAACTACCTGAACGTCCTTCGGTGCATCTGGGTGTGTTGCTGCGTAACGCTTATGCAGCTTCTGGGCCTGGTCCTTGCTGATGTCCAACTGGGCAGCGATCTCCTGGAAGGAGAGCCCCTTTTCTTTGAGCACGGCGATGCGCTCAATCGCTCCATCGTTTGCCATCTTGCCTCCATGTGTAGGCGGGAAGTCCCCGCTCCGTGGATGTTAACCTACGAGAGTGGTCAGGGTCAAGGACTAACCCGCAACTGCGGCGAAGTACTTACTGTTAAGAAGTTGTAATATTACATCCTCTGCCCCGTCCGGCCCGACCTTGTATGTTACACCCGCAATTATATAAATACCAGTCAACAGGTCAAGGTAGCCGTCAGTAACGTTAACACTATCCCGTCTAACAAACACCCTAACCGCATCTCCGAGAAAGAAGTCTTTAAAGGGGTTTAGTATATCGCGCTCTAGTGCGAGCGTCAATGTAGAAGCTACATCAAAGTCCTTACGCTGCTTGAGGAGCCTAATGGCAGCCTTCTCGGCATCGCTCTTGTCAATGAACCCCTGTTGCGCCGTAAGGATTGGAGCCAACCCGTAGACCTCTTGGGAGGTTAGATCAACCTGGGTCTCCCCTTGGAGCCTGACCCCTGACATGTTGGTGTACCCACCGCTGATGTAGGCTGTGGATGGGATTATCCTAACGTAGTTCCTTAGCCTTCTGCCATCTGCGTTGTACCTAAAGGACCCGATGTTTCCAGGGTACTGTAGGGTAAGGGCTGGTTGATCCACCATGTTGGGGTTGATGTAGAACTTAGATCCGTCAGCGGCAGATCCGTCAGACCTTCTGATCCCAACGAAGTTGAACACCATCCTACCCGGAATATTCACCCCCTCGATGCTGACATCTGCGTTAGCCGACATCTGCTTGTCCCCTATGTTCCGCAAGAAGTCTGTGATGTTTTCTCCGGTTGTGAAGTACCTAAGGGCATCTGCTGGCCAGCCAGAAGAGTTGACGTTCTCCACGGTAGCCCAGTTAAGTCTGCCTACCTCTACCGTACCGACAGCCTTTTGGTCAAAGGCTCCCTTGTCTACGGTGGTCAGGTACCTGGACACGATGTTCTGTAGCGTCTCAGTCCTTAGAGACATTGGCGACTTGTCTTGATTGTAGGCGCTGATCAATGGCGTTCTCAGCTCGTGGTTACCACCAGTGTCGCTGATAGATACTGTAGCCATTACTTGGAACTCGTAGGCCTGGCCGGTTAGGAGGATAGGAACTCTGTACTGCGCCGTTGTTGGGGCAACGTACCTGGTCAGCCCCCCTACGATTACCGCAGATACGGTGTGATCGACACTGCTGTCTGAGGCCGGAGCGGTAGGAGGGTCAACCTTGTTTAACGCCTGGTTGCTAAATGGGAATACCTCTACCCAGAATGGTAGCTCAAGAGACCTATGCGGACTAGCGCTCAGTGCAGCGTAGCCGTCAGCCGTGTTGTCCTTCTTCCATAGATACACAGAGAACAGCTCCCCACCTGGTGATGAGGAGAAGTGAAGTACAACATCGTTTACCGTGAAGTTAGCATAGATAGATGTGCTGTTGATGTAGTCGGACCATCTGTTAGTGGTGCTGTTTTCCTTGGAGCGTTCGATCCTAAGTATGCCAGTTATGATGTACTTCTCGTTGACCTCATCGTACTGAACAACGAACCTGTTCATGTTGGTGTCTGTTGTTGCGCCAGTCGTGGTGTTGGTATTATAGTCTTCTGACAATGTATTGTTCAATGGGAAAAATGACTTCGTAGGCCAGTAACTTCCGTTACTAAATAAGCCGCTGCTCTTGTCAAGGAAGTACATAGAGATAGGGGTCCGGTCTGCTAGGGCAGAGGTGGATGTGTTCTTGCTTAGTAGGGGCTCCCTACCAGAGATCCTAGGGGTAGATACGTAGGTCTTGGTCTCGGTGGTAGCCTTGAACAGACCGTCAATATCGTACGCACCAGTCGTGGCCGTGTCCGTCTCGTACTCGACGAGTAGCTTTGGTCGGTAGGCTGTGGTGGTGTACCCAGTGCTGTAGAACGTAATGCCACGGTAGGATGCAAGCTCGCCGCTGTTGCTAATGTGGAAACCGTGGTTATCCTTACCAGCGCCGCCAGTCTTCCATTCTTTCGCAATGTCAGTCACGTCAAACTCATACAGAGTGTTGTTGACCACACCGGTAAACGCTTTCGTAACAGCAGTCCCGGTATAATTGCTGAACATTACTGATGAGTCTGAGTTTGGGTTAGTTGAGTTTCCCCATACATTTTCCGTGCCAACGTTACTGGTGTCTCCGGTATACCAGTCTACTGTTGACACCCTTCTGATCTGAAGGTTTCTGGATGTTGTCGATGATGGGCTGGCGTGGCTAGTAGTGCTGCTGCCATACAGTTTAAGGGTTGCCTTCTTGATTCTTGTAGAAGTCGACCACTCTGGATTAGCAGTTAGATCAAATCTAAGAAGTGACCGATGGGTGTACCGCATGGCGGTTACTGTTCCACCACCAGTGAGGCTCGACCCTGAGGCGCCAGCAGTTCCGATTGTAATGGTGCTAGTCGTTGCTGTTAGTATTGTATGGGTTCCATTGATAACCGAGGATCCCGTTCCAACATAGCCAGAAACTGTCACAGTGTTTCCTGCGCCAAGAATGTTTGTTGCTGAAGAAAGTTTTAACTCAAATGAGGAAGATCCGCCAGCAACGCCAGTCATAGACTGGATGTACGTATCTGTGCCCGTGGGCAGATGGTCTTCTGATGCGGAAACTGGAGATGTTCTTCCGTTGTTGTTCCAGTTAGACGTTGGGTTGCCATGAGATGTGCCGAGTGTCAAGAAGCTTGCCGACCTAGCCACTCCATTGGTGGCGCTGTCGTATGTGTAACTTCCCGGAACAGAAGTAATGCCGCCCGTCACATACTCAAGTGGTGACGTAGCGGCAGTGGATGCCCCAAGAACTTCCGTGTAGTAGGTGTTCATGATGCTCATGTAGTCGCTTCCGCTGAAGACGATCTCATCGTTGGTTACATCTGCCCCAGTCAAAAGACCTGCCCCTACTAGGTCGTAGGAGCTTGTGTCGTGGTTCAGGCGTTCAATCTTGTAGTGTCGTAGTAGCGGCTGGAACTCGTTGATGAGTGCGTGGTTGATCGGTAGTGTCCAATACGCTGAGCCCTCATCGTTAGCCATGACCTCTGACCCGATGTTCTTTGCGTCGTAGACAACGGCAACCTCATCACCTGGTCCACGGTTGGCCCCGATGCTGAAGAGTCTAATGCGGGTTTGAGTTAACCCTACGGTCAAAGCCAACCCTCCCTGAAGCTGACGGTCAGAGAGCCGCTCGAGATGGCAGTGGCACCTGGGTATACAAGGAAGTCACCGCTTGTTGCTGCGTGGTCTAGGCGGCAGTTAGTCAACAGCATCCGGTCTAGCTCGGCGGTGAAGGCGCCAGTGGCGGTAGGGATGATCGTCACCGTGCTGGTCTTGCCGCCTGAGGTCCAGGTCACAGCGACGGGAGTGGCTGCCGTACCAGTGCCACTCACAGTGGCATAGGAAGCCTCAGAACCCCTGTTTGTGCTCGGAACGGACCTAGACGCCGTATGGTACTTTCTTGGGTCTGGGGCCAGCAATCCAACGGTGACCCTCTGGGAGAAGCCGCCCGTCTCCATTCCTACCGACATAGTCCTATTGGCGGTGAACTGAAGGAGGGTGGTGGGTCGTACTCCCAGCTCTAGCTCGATGCCGTAGGGGAAGTCGGCCCCCTGTGATCTGGTGGGCTGAAAGAATCTCATTGGACGTACGCCGTAGGTAGTGGTCCAGTTCGTAGGCATGGGGGAGAGTGCCTTGGAAAGGATGTCGCACTGATCCCAGAAGTCTCCGAGCGTTTCGCCGTACACACTGACGGCGATCTGTACTGGACGTGCCCCAAGGAATGGCTCGGTGTAATCAACGCCGTCACGAAGGGCACGCTGGTCTAGGTACCCACGTACCTGTGATGTGTTGTAGGCAACTTGGTCTACGCGGAATCCAGTAATGGGTTTAGGCCCACGCAACGTTGTTGCTAGGCTGTTGATGTCAACGTATTCGGTAGTCGAAGTATAGATGCGTACGGGCTTTGTGAAATCCATCAGCCCACCTTCTTAACTTTGCGCAGTCTCCCCATGAGACGCTCGAATCTTCCGCGAGCAACTGTGTAGATCTGGTTGGCTGCTGGCACCGTGACGTCGGTGTTGCCAGGGTTCACCTGCCACTGCTGGAACATGGATCGGTCAGTCACTAGCTTGTACATCCCCTCTGACTGCACGAAGTAACGGACAGCCTGCTCTGCATCTGCGTCTAGCGTATCAGTGGTCCAGTTGCCGTAGCCCATGATGCGTAGGTGCGTAGTGCTGCCGCTGAATCTATTCGGCTGCAGGTACACGCTGCCACCGTGGATCTCCCAACCTCCGGCTGGACCTTCGCCCATGCTTGGGTCAATGCGGTCTACTAGGTCGTACCACTGCACGGCTGGGGACACCGATGAGTCAATGTTATTCTGTAGGCAATCGATCCGGTAGATGGTATCGAAGCCTGCTGGTAGTGAGATGCTGGTGCTGTGCTTCGCGCTGAACGACTGCGGGATAGCAACGATGTCGGACAGTTCCTTTGGGTAGATCCTAGAGATCTCGGCAAGTGCAAGCTCAACCAGGTCAGTGAGTTCCTGATTCGTGAACGCCCTATCGTAGCCGTCGGACGTGCCGGTATCGCGTAGGTCTCGTCTAAGCTTTACGATTAGCGTATCAATTGCTGCCATTCTATCTCCTTAGTGAGGGCCCCCAGCCGACACATGTCGACTGGGGGTTACCTCTAGCCTATTACAAGGCGGTTGCGCGGGTCTCAAGGCGCAGGTAGCGGACCTGGCCAAGGGACGTCTGCGGAACCTTGTTCTCAACGAGACCCGAAAGTCCGGTTGCAGAAGTCGTACCGCTGTTTGCCACGGTCACCGTGAAGGTGCTCGAGGTTGGAACGGTTGCGACCGTAAGGTTGCCTACCGAGGCGTAGTTGACAAGCGCGTCAACGTCTCGGATCTTGATCGTCTCACCGACGAACAGGCCGTGAGGGCCAGACGTGGTGATGGTACCCGTGGTCGTGCTTCGGGCAAACGTCGTAATGACGGCTGCCTTGTCACGTCCGCTGTACTCGCTGACAGCAGCTTCACCCATGATCATAGCGCCGAAGCGGAGCTTGTAACCAATGAGTGCACGCTGGCTGAGCGGGTCGGTGTGGTCGCCACCAGGAGCGACGAAGTACGTCTGCATCGTCTGTGAGTCGCCGACGACGAATGCGTCAGGACCAAAGAAGAGTGCCGAGTAAATCGTGATGTTCGCGGCAGCGGTGTTCGCCTGGGTGAACGTCTTCGCGTCGTTAGCGACGAGGAAACGTACGCCTGAGTAAGCACCGATTTCACCCGACAGCATGTCAAGCGGCTGCGTGTACTTCGTAGCTTCAAGGAAGCCGTGACCCGAAGTATCCGTCAGCAAGTCGAACTGCTGGTTAGGGTGAATGATGCAGCGATAGAAGCCATCCGGGAACGGAGGAACGTTCGCTGCCTTGAGTCGGGCAACAGCCTTCTTAACTTCAAGCCCGTTGAGCTTGTAGTCCTGTCGGGCTGCACCTTCGCCAATGTTGCTGAGTGTTGCGTCGGCAAGGCCGAGACGGGTTGTGACCGCCGTGCCATCCGAAGTCTTCGATGCGTAGTAAACACGGGCCGAGCCAGCGTTCATTACGTCACGGACGATGCCGTCCATCGACTTTGCAGCTGCGAACGAAACTCGCTCTGCTGCAATGCTGACCAGGTCGTGCGGCGAGTCAAGCTGAGCAAGGTCAGAAAGGCTCGTGTACGAACCGTACTGCTTCACCGAGAAGTACTCGCTGGTAACCGACAGGTTTACTGTTGGCTCTGGCGTGACACCTTCGTTAAGCTCGGTCAAGCTGTGTGAAATATCTGGATATCGCACGTAGCGAATCCGGTCTGTGCCCTTGACGAACTGCCCTGGAACATAGTTCCCTGGCACAAGGTGCACCATGCGGCTCCGGAGTTCCTGCGCAATCTGCTGAGACACCAGTTCCTGAACGAGCTTCTGGAAGGCGTTAGCCTCCGTGCCGTTAAAGGAGTTCAGTGTATTCAGTGCAGGACCGGAGAGAGTTGTGGACGTAGCCATACTTTATCTCCTAAAGTTCTGCCCAAGGATTACCGATGACGCGTAGCGCCTCTTTGATATCCTCAGGGTTCATTTTCTTATCCTTCGCAACATTCTTCTTAGGGCTGTTGGCGTCGGATACAGTTTCGGTGGAACCGCCACCGATAGCGGATTTCATGAACTTTTCGAAGGCGGCTGCCTGGGCTTCCTGATCCAGTTCCTTAACCTGCTCCGCGAATTCGAAGTAGGTTGGGTACTTGGACTTCAGTCTCTCCCGCTCGAACTCGGTCTTGGTAGCTGTAAGCTCCTTCTCGAGTTCTCGCGCTCGGCGGTCCATCTTCTCAAATTCTGACAAGGAAGCTTCCTCTTGCGAGGCCTTCCACTTTGCCAGCTCTTCGTACTTGGACTTGAACTCATCGGCTGCCTTTTTTGCCGAAGTGAGTGCTTGGTCCTTTCCTGCAAGACGACGCTTCCAAGTGGCAATGTCTTCCTCTGGCTCAGTGGCCTGTGGGTCTGGAGCGGGCTGCTCCGCCACTGGCGACTGATCCTTGGTCGCATCCGCGACTTGATCTAGCTCGGCCATGCTTGGCTCTCCTTTTCTAAACTATCGTGACCCAGAACACCTGGGTCATCTTTGCAAACTTACTGTCTCTGATAGTTGCTCATCATCAGTCTGACCTGAGGTGAGTTCTTGTAGGGACTTGACGAATGTTCTGGCACCGCCAGCGATACCCGTATCGACAAGAGGCGAGAACGCTTCCTTGACAAATGTATCTGCAGTGAGCTGGTCGTAGCCCTTCCTGGATACCGTAGAGATTGACCGTCGTAGCCAGCCCGGTACTCCAACCCCGATGTCGTCAGGGTGTCCAGGGATTAGTTGGGCCAAGAAGAACATGTAGTCTGGTCTCTCTGTGCCCTGCTTCTCGAAGTCAGGCGATAGGCCC
>Ga0209356_1000043_pt1 | contig 43533 bp, 42 predicted proteins | sample LauGreFaBDMM15SN_2_FD_188213 | JGI IMG/M metagenome (GOLD analysis project Ga0209356, IMG submission 188213) | Freshwater lake microbial communities from Lake Michigan, USA - Fa13.BD.MM15.SN (SPAdes) (version 2) | ecosystem: Environmental > Aquatic > Freshwater > Lake | place: Lake Michigan, USA...
CCATTAAATAATTGTGTTATACTTAGGTACTACTTCGCAAAACCAGAAGTACTCATCTAATTTTACTTTGAAAGGTATATAAAATGTCAGAAAGCGTATTTTCGTTTCGTCTATCAGAAGACTTTGTAAGCAAGTATCAGTTCACTCCAGCACCATTTGGATTTTCAGATGCAGGGTCTAACTCACTTGGAGAGATTACTTTTATTCGCACATATTCTCGTGTTAAGGAAGACGGTACCAAAGAACGCTGGCATGAAGTATGTCGCCGTGTAATTGAGGGTATGTACTCAGTACAAAAGAATCATGCTAAAGATAATCGTCTACCATGGAATGATAACAAGGCACAGAAGTCTGCACAAGAAGCTTTTCAAAGAATGTTTGAATTAAAGTGGACACCTCCAGGCCGTGGTCTTTGGGCATTTGGCACTCCTATGACTATGGAGAAGCGTAACTCTTCATCCCTTCAAAATTGTGCAATGGTATCTACAAGAGACCTTGACCGTAATGATCCTGGTGCATTATTTGCATGGGTAATGGATGCATTAATGCTGGGTATTGGAGTTGGATTTGATACCCTTGGACAAGACAAGAAGATGGCAATCTATGCACCTACAGAGCCAGAAGCAACATATGAAATTCCTGATACTCGTGAAGGTTGGGTTGAATCAGTTCGTATGTTGATTAACTCGTTCCTACGCCAGAATCAGTCAATTCAGCTTTTCAACTATGACCTTATCCGTCCTCTAGGAGCCCCTATTAAGGGCTTTGGAGGCGTTGCTAGCGGTCCAGCACCACTTATTGATCTCCATACACGCATTCGCAATGTAATAGGCTCTAGAGCAGGAGAGTTCTTGGATAGCCGTGCTATTGTAGATATTGTTAACCTTATTGGTACCTGTGTGGTATCAGGCAATGTTCGTCGTTCCGCTACCCTTGCACTTGGCACAGCAGAAGATGATGGCTTTATTAATCTTAAGAATCCAGAAGTATTTCCAGAGCGTAACTCCTATGATCCAGAAAAGCCAGGTTGGGCATGGATGTCAAATAACTCTATCTCAGCAACAGTTGGAACAAAGTATGAAGACTATGTAGATTTAATTGCTGATAACGGAGAGCCAGGATTTATTTGGCTGGATGTTGCAAGAGAATATGGTAGATTAAAAGATGCACCAGACTATAAGGATTCCCGTATTATGGGATTCAATCCTTGTGCGGAGCAGCCATTAGAGTCATACGAACTTTGTACACTTGTAGAAGTGCACTTGAATCGTCATGAGTCTAAGGAGGACTTCCTCAAGACATTGAAGTTTGCGTATCTTTATGGAAAGACTGTTACTCTTATGCCAACACATTGGCCAGTAACAAACGGTATCATGCAAAGAAACCGTCGTATTGGAACATCTTTGACAGGTATTGCATCATTTGCAGACACATATGGTCTTCCAACAACCCGTGAATGGATGGACGAAGGCTATGAAAAGATTCGTCACTACGATCATAAATACTCAGAGTGGCTATGCGTTCGTGAATCAGTTCGTGTAACAACAGTTAAGCCTTCAGGATCTGTATCACTTCTTTCTGGTGCAACTCCTGGAGTTCACTGGGGACCTGGTGGAGAGTTCTACCTACGTGCAATTCGTTTTGGAAACACAGATCCAATGCTACATCTTTTCAAAGCTGCAGGGTATAAGATTGAAGCAGATCTAGTATCAGCAAATACCCAAGTAGTATACTTCCCAGTTGCTTCAGGACACAAGCGTTCTGAAAAGCATGTTAGCCTATTTGAGAAGATTGGTTTAGCAGCAACTGCTCAAAAATACTGGTCAGATAATGGTGTTTCTGTAACACTATCATTTGACAAGGAGACTGAGAAGAAGTTTGTTGCTCCAGCATTGAACATGTACGAAGGTCAGCTAAAGGCTGTATCCTTTTTGCCAATGGGAGACAAGGTTTATCCACAGCAACCTTATAGTGAGATTTCAAGAGAGCAGTACAACGCATACGTAGGAACAATTGGTAAGATTGATTGGTCTGCTATTTATGATGGTATAGAAAATCTTGAGGCTGAAGGAGAGAGCTACTGCTCCACAGACGCATGTGAGATTAAACTGTATTAATGGTAACGCACTGTTCACTTTAACACTTTTATGGTATACTTGTGGTTATGACTACAGCAAATAATCCATTAATTAATCAAAAGACTGGTCTGCCTATTGTAGGAAATGTCCGTAAAAAGGTCATTGAAAAGAACTATGACTGGGGGCTTTATGTATACAAGAAGTCAACTGGAAAGTGGTTTACTGACGGTAGCGGTAACGTTTTAAACATTGAGTCAATGCGTAACGACTTTAATAAAATTGCGGAACTTAAAAGTGCAGCAAAACACTATGGTGATCCAGGTGATGGTGAAGCAGTATTCGTTCCTGGATTAACACGTATTTCTGATGAAGAGCATTCAGAGCAAGCTGACAGAATGTCTAGTGGTTTGATTCCTTCAATGAATGACCTTGGAGCATGGAAAGCAGCACAGGACACACTGAAGGTTGCTGGAAGAGAGGCTTTTGATGAGTGAAGATATTGATTACACATACATTTCTGCAAGTTTAAATACTCAGGATGAAAAGGCTGATGTTTTTAAAGAACAAGATCCTTTTAACAAAACATGGGATTCTTTAAAAGATTACTCTGGACTAGATCAAAACTTTCGTCGTAGAACAACAAGAAATATTGGCAAGGCAGAGTATTCATCTGGACAAATATCTAGCGTAGATGTAAATAGCCAGGCATATCTTGACTCAGCTAACGCAACTCCAACAGGTGTTGATGCTTCATCAAAGCAGATCAATCCTGGAACGGTATACAGAAATGGTTATGGACTATTTGATGTAATTACACCTCCATACAACCTATACGAACTTGCAAACTTCTATGACACTTCATTTGCTAACCATGCTGCTATTGATGCAAAGGTTGCAAACATTGTTGGACTTGGATATTCCTTTGAAGTAACAGACCGCACAATGCTTTCATTTGAGGGTAAAGAACAAGGCGCTACAGATAAAGCACGTAAGCGTATTGAAAGAATGAAACTTGAAATGCGTGACTGGCTTGAAGGTCTAAATGATGATGATTCATTTACAAAGACAATGGAAAAGGTTTACACAGATATTGAGTCTACTGGAAATGGATACATTGAAGTAGGTCGTACTGTAAATGGAGAGATTGGTTATATTGGACATATTCCTTCAGCTACCATTCGTATCCGCCGTTTGCTAGATGGCTACATGCAGATCATTGGACAAAAGGTTGTTTATTTCAGAAACTTTGGAGCAAAGAATACAAACCCAGTAACAGCAGATCCACGTCCAAATGAGATTATTCACATCAAGGAATACTCTCCATTAAATACATATTATGGACTTCCAGATATTGTTGCAGCACTTCCATCTTTAGTTGGAGATCAGCTTGCATCACAGTACAACATTGACTACTTTGAGAACAAGGCTGTTCCACGTTATGTCGTAACCTTAAAGGGAGCAAAGCTTTCTAACGAAGCAGAAGATAAGATGTTCCGCTTCTTGCAGACAGGCCTCAAGGCTCAGTCACACAGAACTCTTTACATCCCACTTCCTGGAGATACAGATCAAAACAAGGTTGAGTTTAAGATGGAACCAATTGAGAATGGTATTCAAGATGGTTCATTCAAAGAGTACCGCAAGCAAAATCGTGACGATATTCTTGTTGCTCATCAGGTCCCAATTTCTAAACTTGGCGGTACAGATTCAGCAGCTATTGCAGCCTCTATTGCACAAGATCGTACATTCAAGGAACAAGTTTCACGTCCTGCACAGGGTCATCTAAATAAGGTTATTAGCAAAATCATCAAGGAAAAGACAGACATTCTTGAGTTAAGATTCAATGAGCTTACACTCACAGATGAAATTACTCAGTCACAGATCCTTGAGCGTTATGTTAAGACTCAGGTAATGATGCCAAATGAGGCTCGTGAAGCAATTGGACTTCCTCAACATCCAGATGGAGATACTCCATTTATCATGTCTCCAAGACAAGCAACAGATGCTGCTGCAAATCTTGCGGGGAACAGACAAAGAGATTCAGAAAGAACCAATAGCCAATCTGATGGTACTGCAACTACAACAGGACGCAATCCACAGGGTGAAGGCAGAGCGTCTCAATAATTGAGAAAAGCATAAAAAGGTTTGGTATAATAGAATCGTCATGAATATAAATAAAGCACATTGGACAACCACTGGCGACCACGTTCGTCTATCTATGCCTCTCACAAAGGTTGATGAAGGACGTAGAATTGTCTCTGGTTTTGCATCTTTGGATAACCTAGATAAGCAAGACGACATCGTAACCACTGAAGCTTCTATGGATGCTTTTGCTAAGTTCCGTGGAAATATCAGAGAGATGCACCAGCCATCAGCTATTGGCAAGATGGTTTCATTTAAAGAAGAAAAGTATTTTGATCCAGAAACAAAGAAGTTCTACAAGGGCGTATTTGTTTCAGCTTATATTTCAAAGGGTGCACAAGATGCCTGGGAAAAGGTTCTAGATGGAACTTATACTGGTTTTTCTATTGGGGGACGAATGAATAAGTGGGACGATGGTTATGACGAAAAGGCAGATAAGCCAATTAGAATTATTAAAGAATATGATTTGATAGAGTTGAGTCTTGTTGATTCCCCTGCTAATCAGTTCGCAAATATTATGTCAGTTGAAAAAGTTGACGGTGTAGATACAATCACAGGATCATCAGCAAACACAATTGTTGAAAATGTATTCTGGGATTCAGAGTCTGGCATTGTTACTATTTCTGAGAACGAAACAGAAGTAAGCCCAGTATCTGGTGAAGAAATGAAAAACATTGGATTTGTTGAAAAGAATGATTCAGAAAAAACCACAATGATAAAGTTCTTAGTTGATAGTGCAAAAGGCATTAGAACAATTAAGATAGCAAAGGAGGATAATCCTATGACAGAAAATACAGAAGTAGTTGCAGAAGCAACTCCAGAAGTTAATGAAGTTGAGGTTGCTCCAGAGGCTCCAGCAGAGGCAGTTGCAAAGTCACTAGAAGTTACAGAAGAAGTTGTAGCAGAAAAGTCAGATGCAGTTGTTGAAGAGGGTAGTGCTCCTTCTATTGAAGAAGTAACAGAGAAAGCTGATGAAGCAATTATTGAGGTTGCGTCAGCAACAGCAGAAGTTGCCAAAGCAGTTTCTGAAATTCAGAACTCTGTAACTAATGCCTTGAGCGATCTTGCAGCAACAGTAAAGGCTATGCAAGCCAATGTTGATGCAATTACAAAGTCTCTTGAATCCGTAACAGAGGAAGTTAAGGAAGTTAAGGGAAGCTTTAATGAATTTGGAAAGACCGTAGATGCCGTAGTTGCAGATACCGCTTTCCGCAAGTCTGGCGATCTCGGCGAGATTGTACAGGAATCACCTAGCGTGATTCAGAAATCCCTATGGGGCGGACGTTTCCTCAAAAATTCCGACCTATTTAACTAAAACAAAATCACTAGGAGGTGAACAATATGTCAGAAACAACAAACACAGATCTTCAGAAGTCTTTTTCTCACCCAACTGGTGACGGCGTTGCCGTATCAGGTGGAATCGGAGGTGCAGTAGCACGAGGACCAGCTGGAAATCTTTCTCCAACAGATGTAATGGGTAACATTGCAACTGCAAACTTTGGAGATTTTTCTGGACCAAACGCAGTAAACCCATCTGGAACTCCAGGCGGTATTCTACTACCAGAGCAAGCTCGTCGCTTCATTGATTACGTATGGGATGCAACTGTACTAGCTCAAGATGGCCGTAGAGTTACAATGCGTGCAAATACAATGGAACTTGAAAAGGTTAACGTTGGAGAGCGTGTCATCCGTGCAGCAGCACAGGCACAACCTACATTTTCAAATGCAGGTGCAACATTCTCTAAGGTTGAACTTACAACCAAGAAGATTCGTCTAGACTGGGAAGTTTCAACAGAAGCACTTGAAGATAATATTGAAGGCGGAGCATTGGAAGATCATCTAGTTCGCTTGATGACAAATGCATTTGCTAACGACATTGAAGACCTAGCCATTAACGGCGACGGTTCAACAGGCGATTTCCTTTCAATCATGCAAGGTTTCGTTTCAAAGGTTAAGGCATCTGGTTCAGGTGCAAACGAGTCAATCGTAACCGTAGCAAACAACGCATGGACAACAGATGTAATGCAGAATATTATTCTTGCAATGCCACGTAAGTACCGTGCAATCAAGTCTAACCTAAAGTTCTACGCAGGTACAGATGCATTCCAAGGAATCATCAAGAACAACGGTACACTTGCAGACGCAGTAGCAGAAGCATTTGCTAACCGCCCAGCAGGTACACCTGCAAACCGTCAGGCATACCTTGATGGCGCAGCACAGACATTCGGTGGAGCACGTACAACACGTGTTCTCGGTGTTGATGTTCAGGAAGTTCCTTACTACCCTGCAGGTTATGTAGATCTTACATTCCCTTCAAACCGTGTATGGGGATTCCAGAGAGATATCACTGTAAACCGTACATACCAGCCAAAGAAAGATACAATTGAATACACAGTATTCGTTCGTTTCGGTCTTCAATGGGAAGAGCTTGATGCAGTTGCTTACGCAGACGCAGCATCAGATTCATAATCTCTGATTATACGACGAGGAGGGTAGAGAAATCTGCCCTCCTTTGTCATATTCTGATATAATAGCAGTGGAGGTCAATCATGTCATTAGTACAAGAATTAACAAAGAAAACTGTCTTTGAATTAAGATCATACGCAAAGAAGAATAATATTGACCTATTTGGGGTAAGTACAAAAAACGATATCCTAGAAGTAATATTTAGCTTTGTACCAAAAGAAGTAAATAACACAGTTGTTGAGCCAGAAGCATCAAAAGAAAAGGTTGCCATATATTCAGTACGCAACCTTAGCTGGATTGGCGTTGGGGCTCTGACTGAGGGGTATAACATAGTCACTAAGGAGGATGCTGATAAATGGATAACAAACAAGTCCGTACGTACGGCTACTCCAGAAGAAGTGAAGAGAGCTTACGGTAAATAATGGAAATCTTAAGAATACCACCATATCCAATTGTAGCCACTTGGACTTTGCCAACAGCAAACTATAGCTATAAGGTTTCTGTTGAGGACCTTATTGATCACTCTGTAGAAGAGAGTACGCTTGTTTCTAATGCACAAGGAGTAGTTACGTATTCAATTCCACTAGCCAACCTTGAGTATGATAGAAAATTTTTTATTAAGTTTTATGATACAGCGCGAGTACGTGTAATCTATGAAGAAAATTTAGACATAATTAGACCATATGTAAACCCATCTACACTTGGAACAACAGCATCAGAAATTGCAGAATACAAGATGCTTGAGCTTGTTTCAAGATCAATTATTGATTCTCAGGTAGTTGATGGTTTTTATAATGAAAAACATATTGTACAGGCCTCTGGCCTAGGATCAGACTACTTCCCAATCTGGGAAAATTTAAATAAAGTCTTAAAGGTTTATGAAAACAACGAACTAGTCTATGATGTTGCTGATGCAACGGTGGGAGATTATGATTATAAGGTTACCCTTGACAATTCAGCCATACAAAGAGTTGAGGTAGATAGATATAACCGTGCAGAAGCTAAACCTATCACGCTTCCAGTTTCTCCTGGAAACCTAGCTTTTTATGGCTATGCTGGAGTAGCCTTTCCAAATGGATACGACTACGCACTAGTTCTTGATATAGGATATAAAGCTGTACCAGCAGATATTGAGTATGCAACCAAGCTATTGATTGATGATTTAAAGTGCGGAAAACTAGATTATTACAAGAGATATGTGACATCATACAACACTGATCAATTTAAGATTCAGTTTGATAAGATGATGTTTGACGGTACTGGTAATATGATTGTTGATAAAATCCTTGAAAAGTACAAGAAGAATATAACTAAAATAGGTTTAATTTGATGCAATGCGAAACAACAGACTTTATCTACCCAATGCTTGCAGACATATACTATCCTGTCGTTGAACAGGGTGCATATGGCAATGTAAAAAAGCAATGGATTCTTGATAGATCTGTAGCCTGTAACTTTGCCCCTTCAGGCAGTTCAGGTAAAGAAGAAGTAACTCCAAATGTCAATATAACAAAAGAAAATATTTTAGTTGGAAGAACAAAAACAGACCCTAGAGTAAGCTCAAGCAATGCGAGAAACTCAGTAACTAATGTTTTGATAACAAACATAAGAACAGCAACAGAAGAGTCTGTCTATCTAGAAACCTCTGGGCAGAGAGATGGAAGATCAACAATTTATGAAATTGGAACTAACGAAGCAATAGTTGGACCTTTTGGTAATATTGAGTATTACAGAATTGTCCTAAGACGCTCAGAGAACCAGGCAAGTGATCTATAATGAAAGTTATTATGAACGATGCCATGTTTAGAAAAGATATGAAAAATATCATTAACTATTCAGTTGGATTTTTAGAGGGCGTTCAGACAGGAAAAGTTAAATTTTTAAACAATGTGGGAGCGCTAACCAAAGAACTTTTAGAAGACTACATTGATTCAAATGCAAGGGTAAATCCAAAAGCACTACACCATATCTATGAATGGTATAAAGTGGGAAGTCCTGATGCAAGACTATATGATATAAACTACACTATAAGCAACCTTGGCCTTTCGTTTGTGTCAACCGTGAAGCAATCAACATCAATTAAAGATGGCTCATCAGTACCCTTTTATAATAAGGCTAAAATAATGGAAGAAGGAACTCCAGTAACCATCAAACCAAAGAAGTCAAGCGTCTTGGTTTTTGAAGATGGTGGAGATACAGTCTTCACTAAAGGCAAGGTTGTAATAGCAAACCCTGGTGGAAATCAGGTTGAAGGATCTTTTGAAAGAGTAGTAAATACATTTTTTAATAGATACTTTACACAAGCATTTTTATCATCAAGCGGTATCCTTCAATATTTTAATAATCCAACGGTATACTCAAAAAACTTATCATCAGGTAAAAAGATTGGTAGATCAAAAGGACTACAAGTAGGATATAAATGGATAGCGAATGCGGGGCTTAGATAATGGCGAATGACAATCTATTAAATACACCAGTTCTCTGGATTAACAAGTATCTTGAATTCCAGATACCACTATTGACAAATATTGAGGTCCCCCTGTTTCCATCAACACCGTCTATTTTAGATGACCTAACAGGATCTTTTCCAGCAGGTGGAGCAATGGGTACATGGGACAGACTAATTAAGATGAACCGTAAAGGTTTTCCACACATAAAGTGTGAACAGATACTATATTATTTTTATGCCACAGCAGAAAATACCATAGAAAATATGGTAAAAATACAAGAGTCAGTCCTAAGACTTATGGACCGTTTTGATGAAAGCGCAGAGGAGATTAATAATTGGTGCTCAAATACACAGATCAATGTTGGATCTGCTGGAGTTCCTGAGTATGTTGATAATATCTTCCATTTTCATAATTTTAAGGTTTATCAGCTTGAAGAGACCAGAGATATTATAGACTTTGGCACTGCCCGTACCTACGGTGGTAATAAGATTATTATTGATTTTGACTACCATCAACAGGCAGTTCTTGATGCTAATGGAAATGACTCTGTAATGAGATCTAACTGGGCTCCAGAGTTTTTGGCTTCTAAGCGTCAGATTTAAGACCCTTTAAAAAGACTGTTATAATTGACTTGAGGAAACACAACGCCGTACAAATTAATATCTATTTTTACAGAAAGAGGTGAAATAAATGGCATATACACGTGGAACGTCTAACAATATTATTGTTGGAGCAGCAGCATTTTTTGTTGCAGACACAGTCCTAACTCCAGCTACGCTGGAAACGCCAGTATCAAGCGCATCAATGAAGACAACTTTAGGTGCTGATGCAGATTATACTAACGTAGGATACACCATGAATGGTCTTGAATTACAGTTCCAGCCTGACTTCGGCGAAGTACAGGTTGACCAAGTTCTTGACGTTGCTAAGCTTTATAAGCAAGGAATGCAAGTTACACTTGCTACAGCATTTGCTGAAGCAACACTAGAGAACCTTCTATTGGCTCTTGCATATTCAGATTCAAAGTTAGCAGGAACTAAAACAACTTCTGCAGGTCGTGTACTTGACCTTTCTGCAGGAGACATTGGCGATGTTGCATTAGAGCGTGGTATCGTTGCTGTAGGCCCAGGAAGTGGAAATGCAGCAGTTGCTGCAAACACAGAACGAGTTTATTCAGCATACCGTGCACTTTCAATTGAAAATGTAACAGTATCTGCAAAGCGTGATGAGGCTTCAATGTTTGAAGTTACATTCCGTCTTCTTCCAGATGACACTTCTGCTTCATATGGCAAGATAGTGGATCGTACCTTTACAACAGCTTCATAACAACAACTTAATAATACGACTTGGCCCATCTCATAACGAGGTGGGCTTTGTTGTTTTTGTGGTAAACTTAATACATAATGGCAACTAAAATATATAAAACAAAGCGCATCTATTTATTTGACGGTACAGAGATAGAGATAATGCCTCTTAAGATAAAGTATCTAAGAGAGTTTATGGACGTATTTGATACCATCAAAGATACAAAAAATGACGATGAAGCAATGCTAGTTTTACTAGAATGTACAAGAGTAGCCATGAAGCAATACTTTCCAGAGATATCAAAGAATATAGAAGATCTTGAGAATAATATAGATTTGCCAACAGTCCATGAGATATTAGATTTAGCAGGAAATATTAAAATTGGTGAAGACTCAGAAGAAGATGTAAAGACACAAGCACAGAAAGGCGACCCAGGCCCTTCATGGGAAGACTTTGATTTAGCAAAGATAGAGTCTGAAGTGTTTTTGCTGGGTATATGGAAAGACTATAATGAGTTAGAAGAGTCACTATCCTTGTCAGAGATAATGGCAATTATATCTAGCAAGAGAGATCTAGACTATCAAGAGAAAAAGTTTTTTGCAGCAATTCAAGGTGTTGATTTGGAAGACTCTGGAAGTCAAGATCGTGGTCAAAAAGAATGGGAAGATTTAAAAGCAAGAGTGTTTAGTGGTGGAGCAACAAATGACAGTAATGATATTCTTGCATTACAAGGACAAAATGCAGTAAAGGCAGGGTTTGGTATTGGAATGGGTCTTGATTATGAAGACACCAGAGACCCAAACCTTATGATATAAAATAAGCATAAAATAAGCGTTATTATGCTATAATTGATCTAAACCTATGGGAGGGATCAACATGGCAACAACTGTGCACGAAGCGCATAAGATCAGTCTAATTGATGGTACAGAAATAACCTTAAGACCACTTAAGATTTCACTTTTACGAAAGTTTATGAAAAAGTTTGAGGGTATTGCAGCAGTAGTAGATGATAACGATAAGTCAATCAACCTACTAATGGAGTGTGTACTAATCGCAATGGAACAATATAAGCCAGAGCTAGCAGGAGACCTTGCTGCACTGGAAGAGATTATTGACTTGCCTACCGTTTATGAAATTGTTGAAACAGCATCAGGAATCAAACTATCTGACGCAGCAACAATTTTTAGCGGTAACGAAGAATAATAACTAAATAAAGAGGTAAAGTGAATGGCTGATGCTCAGTCCAATATTAAAGTAAGTATTGATACTACTGAAGCACTAGCCAGTATAAAAAACTTACAGAGACAGATATCAGCTTTTCACACCTCAATGGCCAAGAGTGGTGCTGCAGCAAATGCAGTCACCTCTGGCATGCAACAGAATTTACTTAATTCTATAAACGCTACTGGCAAGTTCTCTGGCCAGATGAAGACAATACGAACAACCACTGAGTCCTTTACAAACTCTTTAGAAAAAAACAAGTTCTCAATGGGAGAATACTTCCGTTACGCTGGTGGAGCATCCAAGAGCTTTGGCAGACTCTTTAAAACTGAGTTTGACACAATAAACAAGGTAGCAAGAGAAAACGTAAAAGACCTTCAGACTCAGTATATTAAGATGGGTCGTGATGCTAATGGAGCAATGAAGGCAATTGCTGTTAGACCATTAACTCTTGACATGAACAACCTTGCAACAAAGACAATGATTGCTTCTGAAAAGCAGGCATTACTTAATCAGCTTTTAAAGCAAGGCTCTACAAATCTTCTAAACTTTGGTAAAAATACACAGTGGGCTGGTCGTCAGCTTATGGTTGGTTTTACCATTCCTTTGATTGCTCTTGGTTCAGCAGCATCAAAAACATTTATGGAGATGGAAGCACAGGCAATTCGCTTTAGAAAAGTTTATGGAGACCTATTTACACCAGCATCAGAAACACAAGCAGCATTAGATGGAATCACAGAACTTGGAAGACAATTTACAAAGTACGGAGTTGCAGTTTCTTCTACTGTAGGTCTTGCAGCAGAAGCAGCCGCAGCAGGCTTTAAAGGTCTTGATCTTCAAAGACAAACTGCAGCAGCAACCAGACTTTCTATTTTAGGACAAGTTGATAGTCAAAAAGCACTTGAAACTACCATTGCTTTACAAAATGCTTTCTCAATGTCTTCTGAAGACTTAGCAGGAAATATTGATTTTCTTAACGCTGTAGAAAACCAGACAGTATTATCACTTGACGATGTTGCAACTGCAATTCCAAAAGCATCTCCCGTTATTCAACAGCTTGGTGGAGATGTTAGAGATCTAGCATTCTTTATGACAGCAATGAAAGAAGGAGGAATCAATGCATCAGAAGGCGCTAACGCACTAAAGTCTGGTCTCGCATCTATGATTAACCCAACTGGAAAAGCAGCAGCAATGCTTGAAGGTTTTGGAATTAATATAAAGAAGATTGTTGTAGACAACAAGGGTGACTTAAAAAAGACTGTAACTGATTTTGCAACAGCTTTAAATCAACTTGATCCACTCAACAGAGCACAAGCTATTGAGCAGATGTTTGGTAAGTTCCAGTTTGCTCGTTTGTCTACATTGTTTGCAAACGTAACAAAAGAAGGAACACAGGCATCTCGTGTACTTGATCTTGCTGGCTCATCAGTACAAGACCTAGCTTCACTATCTGAAAAAGAATTAGGTATGACTTCAGAATCTGCCATGGTTAAGTTTAAAGCATCTATTGAAAACCTTAAGCTTTCACTTGTTCCGCTTGGAGAAGAATTTCTAAAGGCTGTAACTCCAATTGCTGAATTTGTTTCAAATATTTTAGATAAGTTTAATAATTTAGGTAGTGGAACAAAAAAGATAATTGTTACATTAACTGCTGTAATTGCAGGTTTAGGACCAGTGCTTCTTATGACATTTGGTTTGCTTGCAAACGGAGTTGCCAATATAATTAAGGGCTTTACAGCAATGAAGACCTTGTTTAATAAGGCTGGTCAATCATCTGCAACACTAGGCACTGAAGTCAAATACATGACAGTTGAACAAAGAAATGCAGCAGCTGTTGCAGCATCTCTTGATCAAGTGCACAAAAATTTAGCACAAACATTTACAGCAGAAACCACAGCGGTAAATAAGCTAACTGCAGCATATGCAAGATCCATTGCAGCACAGAGAAGCTTTATGCCTACTGCAGTACCTATGGGTCGTGGACCAATCAAGAAGAGAGCAAAGGGCAAGCCTGCAATCGTTGGCGGTACAGGAAATAAAGATTCAGAACTATCATTACTACAACCTGGAGAAACAGTAATACCAACAGAGATGAGCAAGAAGTATGGTGCTCTAATCAACGGAATGATTGCTGATAATATTCCTGGATATATGTCTGGTAAGTCTTTGGCCTTTGCTCATGCATCTATGCCTTTTGAAAGTAACACTGCTCAATATGCAGAAGGAATTAAAATAGCTGGACTTGAAAAGTTTTCACAACAATTCCCAGAAATGATTAAGGTTGTATCAAACCTTGTTGCAGAAATACCACAAGCACTTAATGTTAAGATGAAGACTGGCGCTGGAATAGGAGAGTTTGAAAAAGACTATGCTTCAAGAACTGGAAAGTTCCTATCTTCTGGCATTCTTGGTGGAATTGATTTAGCTAACAAAGATGAGGTTGCTGCATTACAAAGACTTGAAGATGAAATTGGAAAAAGAACAGTTTCAATGGCAAAAGCATCTAAAGATCAACTAGTAACAGATGACTTATTTGCTGTAGCAACAAGAGAAGTAATTGATGAACAATTAAAGCTTAAGGGATCAACAAGAAAAGCTGCACAAGCACTTGATACTGTTTCAAAGCAGGTTGGTCAAGTTCGTGTTAGCGCAACGCAAAAGGGATTAAGAGAAGGACTTGCAAGTGGTAAGTTTAGAAGAACAAGAACAGCAAATCAAACTCAAAACCAAATCATGTTTGATGATGTTAACGTTGGAAGAGAAAGCTCTTCAAAACCTGATTCATTTTATTCTGGCAATCCAACAACACCAAAGGGAAGCTATAGAAACGCAAAAAAGAGATCTGTTGCAGTTATACAGTCTCAAGCACAACAAGATGCTGCTATTTACAATAGTACAGTAGAAAAAAATACACAAGATGTTTATGTAAAGAGTAGAAAACGTAAAAGTCCACATCCACTTGCATCTCAAGATGGTAGAGATGATGCAGTTGCTTACTCAACTGCTGTTGAAAAATCAATAGCAAGACAAAATAGAAAACTTGCTAAGCAAGGTAGTTCTTCTGTTGGTGGAAATGTTGGCGGTGGATCAACAATATTAGCGGGACCTTCAAGAATGTCAAGAGCAAAGGGTGCAGCAGGTAAGGTTGGATCAAAGTTTGCAGGAAAAGCTGCGGGATTGGGAATGGCAGGATCTGCAGCAATGATGGCAGGATCATTCCTTCCTGGTAAAGCAGGACAGATTGCACAATCAGCAATGCCAGTAGCATTTGGATTACAAGCATTACAAATGGCACTTAAACTTCCTATTCCTCACCTAAAGGCTATTGCTGCTGTTGCGATAGTAACGTATGGTGCATTTAAATTCTTAAACTCTATAAGAGAAAAAGAAAGACTTGCTATTGAAGGTCTTGGAGATGCAGCTTTAATGTCTCAGAAGAAGATAAAAACTCTTGGAGATTTCTTTGGAATAGTTCCTACAAATATTGACTTCCTTTCAAGAGACAATGCCGTTAATAATACTGGAGTAAATACACAGCAGCAAAATGCTATTGATAAATTACAAACAGATGGCAATTTCCAGAAAGAATTTAAGAATGATATTACATCATTAAAAAAGGGTACTGACGCACAAGCCAAATTAGTATTTGATTCTATGGCTATTCAATTACGTGGTTCAGGATTTGCTAAAGAACAGATAGACCTTATCATTAAAGCCCTGCAGGAAGAATCTGGTAAGACTAGCTTTAAATTTGATTTTGCTAATATTGACATGTCTACAGATCAAGGTATTTTGAATTTTGATAAAAACTTTAACGATATATTAAAAAATGTTGATAAAGCTATTACTCAAACAGTTGTATATGGAAGATATCAAAACCAAACCAATGAAATAATTAATCAGTTTGGCGAAGGAGCTAGAGAAAACCTTAAACTTGCAGCCGATGCTGCAACAGGATTTATGAATGGTTTAACTGGACAATTAAAAAATGGTACTATTTCTGCAGATCAGTTTGTTCAAGGATTTGCAAGAATAAGCTCTGCCATTGCTGCAATGCCAAAGCCAGAACAACTTTTAGTTTTGGGAGCGATAATTAAGACATTGCCAGCAGAGTTACAAAAAGGTGTTAATGGATTATCAAGCTTTAATGATAAGATGTTAGTTATAAGAGCACAAGCAGTTGGACTAACAACAGACCTGACAAAGGTTATGGTTGCTATGAATTTGATAGAAAGCAATCCTACAGGGCCAAATGCTGGAATGAGATTAAAAAGAGCAAGAGAAGTAACTGCACAGTTTGCAAAAGAACTTGCTGCATTTGAAAAAATGTTTGCAATAAAGCCTGCAGGTGGAGGTGTCACTCCAAATCCTTATGTAGATCCAGACGATTCCTCTGGTGGTAAGAAGTTAACTGCTGAAGAACAATATCTTAAACTTTTAGAAAAAGAAATTAATATACTAGAAGCAAAACGTAATGCACAAAAAACAGCAAATGAAGAAGTACAAAGACAAATTGATTTACAGATGAAACTTCAAGATCTTGCTAGTCAGGCAGTTCAAGCTAAAATTTCTGGTAACTATATACAGGCAGCAATGCTTGGTCAAGAGTCACAAAATGTACAAATGGAATTTAACAAGGAAACAGAGATAAGAAGGAAAGATGCTGTAATTGACGCATTGAGAGCAAGATCTACTGAAATTAAGGATGGGTCTAAGCTAACCAGTGCTGAGAAGGCAAAACTCCCTAAGAAGGCCAATGGAGGGCTTATAAAGGGTCCTGGCACAGGTCGCTCTGACTCAATTAAAGCAACAATGGGATATGCAGGTGGTGGATCAATCCGTGTTTCAAATGGAGAGTTTATTGTAAAGGCTTCATCCGTTAAAGATTATGGTGTAAATGCTATGAATGCCATAAATAATGGTACTGCAGATATCACTACAAATTCTGGCGGTACCGTGTATAATATAAATATGCCTATAACAAGTAATGCTGCAAGTCCAGAAGGAGTTGCAAACGAAGTTATTAGACGACTCAAGGTTGAAATTAATAAGAATAATAAGAGCAATAAGGTTGAAATCTAATGGCATACTTACTTGAGTCTGGAATCCAAATATCTTTAACAGGTGCCAATGGAACATGGCAAAAACTAACAGACCACAATAGAAGTCCAATACAGGTCTCACCAGAACTTATTGAAAGCCAATCAAGAATGGCTAACGGCAAGATGAGGAAATATGTTATTGCTCAAAAGAACAACATTTCTGTTTCATGGAAATATGTCCCATCAAAGCAGACTCAGTGTGTTGATGGTTTTTATAGTGCTGCTTGGCTTGAATCTTTTTATAAGTCTAATGCAGGTTTGCCAATCTTCCTTAAAGTTGTATCTTCAGAACTTGATCCAGACCCATCTTTTGGAGCACTTCCATCTGGAACTTTTGCTACAGCACAAACTGGATTTAAAATTTATAACGTATTTATGAATGATTTTTCTAAAACAATTATTAATAGAACACAGATTTCAGACTATGTTGATATGAATATTGAATTTACGGAGATATAATGCTCAGTAGTGTTAGCTCTTCTGTATTTACTGACTCAGATTCAATTAAATTAATACCAGTAGTTTCTGCTGAGTGGAATCATAACCTATTTAATCAACCATATATAACCACAGCAGGTACTGGAACAAAAATATCTGGTACTCTAACTTCTGGAACTGTTGCTGATGTAACTTCTGGAGCAAAAGAAAACTTTACAACAAAAAGCTTTACAATGTCTAGCGGTACTGGATCAGTATCTTATACATTTTCAGGACTATCTGGTAAAGCATATAAAATAGTTACATATATAAAAACAAATAGAGCAACTCCAGTTATGGTTACAGCATCTGCTAAAGGATCAGAAAACCAGTATGGAACAGAAAACATAGAGGCTGACTCACTTGGTTGGACCAAGGCCATCACCTACATAGGCTCCTCTGGAACATTAGATACAATATCTTCTTTTGTATATAAGATAGCAGCCAATACTCTTAGCAGTGCTGAGACAGATGATCTATCTACTGTTGTGCGCTATACATTACCAGAAGTATATGAAACAACAATTTTTGACTTTTACAATAATTCTCTCTTTCCAACTGAAAGTGCTTTTACATACTTCAGACCAGGAGAGTCTTATGTTTCTTCTGGAGATACAAAATATTCTTTTCCCTCTAACTACAGAAGAATAGCCTCAAAGCTTCTAAGTACTGAGTCTGCAAGTGGAGGATTCTTTGGAAACAAATATTCTCCAGTTAGCTGCATTGTTCAGAATCCAAAGTTTTTCCTTGCATCGCCACCAATAGCAAACATCAAAAATGCCTTGGCATCAGACATTGCACCATACAAGTATTTTGTTTCTGACCCAAGCTCAAGAAGTATTACTGCTATTTATGAAAAGGTAGTCCTAACAAATAAAATTGTTTTAAAGTTTAACACTCTGATGACAATTCCAACCATTAGCGTTTCTATAACTACAGTCACAAGTGGAACTGAGTCAACAAGCTCTCAATCAATAACTGTAGGTAGTAGTGGAGTCGTTGTTTTACATTGGACAGGATCTGCTTGGAGTACAGACAAATGGTCAACAATGCCAAAATTTGATTCCGCTGGAGCACTTTCTCTTTCAAGAAATGTAAAAAAAATAACAGTAACTCAAACATCAAGTCAGACAAACTCTGCACTTTCAAGTATCACTGGAATATCAAGTCCTACCTCTAATATATCTTTAGACTTAAGCAGAATGCACCTAATTGAAGTATCTCCAAGACTTGAAATAGATCTCTCAGATTTTGTACAAAATGTAAGCATAGATAAATCACTAGACTCTGGTAAAACAGGATTGCCAATTTCTTCTATAAATACTAATGATGCAAGAATAACTTTATCTGGAATACCAGCAATTAATGGATCAACATTAGTTCCAATTTTTTCTAGTCAAAGCAATCAGGCATCAACAATACTTGCAAATATTTTAAGAAAAAATATTAAGTTTTATATTAACTTTAACCTTATTGAACATGCAACTTTGGGAACAACCCCATCAGCTAGCTCAAGCACATACATCCCAGGTGGAGTTTTTTATTCAGACTCATGGCAAGAAAATGATATTGAAAATATTAATATTCAATGTTTTGATATCTCACGCTATCTGCAGTCAACACCAGTTCCAGACTATGTAGCAAACTTAAAGAGTGTATTTGAGGTAATAACAAATATACTAGACCTTGCTGGATTTACAGACTACGATTATGACTCACTGTATAGAATATGCAATAGTAAGTCAGCACCATTAGACCTTTCATATTATTACTGTAACTCAAAAGATACAACAATTCTTGATGCTTTAAGTCAAATATTTATTGCATATCAAATAGGTGCATATATTGACGAGTATGGAGTTATGAAGTTTTTAAGTCTTCAGGATATATTGTCTTCAACAGGATCTGCTATTACTGTTTCAGATTCAAATATCCTAGAAGGTGGCTTTTCAATATCTAATAACGCTAAACCAGGAAAAATATCACTTAGGTATCAAACACCTAAAATAAAGCAGTCTCCATCATTGCAAAATGTTACAGACCTAGAGATTAAGAATTCTCCATCATTTATTTATACAACTTCAAATGATGTTGTCTGGCAGCAACAAACAATAGATTCTGTTGGGTTTAACTATCTTAATGCAGATATGTCAGAAAATGCTAATGTATTTCAAATTAACAACAATGATTTGCTAGATATTTTTCATACATTTAATATGAACAACGAAGGTTACGCATCTATTGAAAATGAAATTGTATCTTTTGTCTACAAAGAATATGAGCTTACCAACCTTGGCTCTAATCTTTCAGAAAAAGTTTCAGTTAAAAATAATCTTGAACTATCTTCAGAAATAAATAGATTTGTAAAACAGTACGGCGCTGGACTAACACAAAAGTCTGCAACTGTTACTAATGCGGTAGGTGATGGTGTAATAACAACATACACTGCAGCAAATAATTTCTCTGTTGGAGATAGAGTTAGCATAAGCGGTATGCTTCCAACACAATTTAATATATCTGGAACAATTATTGATGCAGATGCAACTAGCTTTATATTGCTTACAACATCTTATTCTCCAAATCCAGTAACTAGATCAGGAGCTGCTTTTACTGCATCATCATCAGACGTTCTTATAACACCAACAGGCAAAATAACAAATGTAAAACGTGGAATGTTTGGAACCTCACCTTCTGAACATAAAAGAATTACGTCTTTAGCGTTAAAAGGTTTATCTGAAAAAAAGATAAACTATTTATACTCTGCGATATCTTCATCAAACACTGCTTCTATTATTAATAGCAAAACTAATACTGGTGCAATTACTGATAGCTTGCCAAGCATTGATAAAATTAGAGTTCAAACAAGCACCAACAATAAAACAATTATTTATCCAACAAATCAAACTGATATAGGATACCAAACATATTCAGTTAAATTTGAAATGCCAGATCAAGCAGTTACAACTGCAGGCTTATTCTTTAATATGAAAGATGCAACCTCAACTGATTGGGCATACTTTGTTGAGCTTATTAAATATAATGTAATAGAGCCAGGAACTATTACTTTATATGATCCACCAAGATATAGATATGCCTTAACAATAAGAACTGATGGAGAGATTGTTGCGTGGTCTGATGTAACTGGAGAATGTCAGAGTATAACAAATAATTTTGCTAAAATAATAAATAAAACGGAAGTTGACAACAAGTATCAATATGACTATATTACTGATAATACTTTTAACCTTAAAGTAGTTAGATCTTTGTCAGATGGCTCTAATGGTGAAGACGGAACAACATCCATTAACAGAAATATATTATCTGTATTTATAAACAATGTTGAGATTAGTTCATGGCAAGTTCCTGGAGAACCATCTGATCCAGTAACAGGGGCATCAGGATATAAGCCAACAAGCATTAACCCATTGACTGGAATGAGAAGAAAGCCTTCTGTAGCCAACGACATGGTTCTTGAAACAAAGTTTGGATTTGTTTCATCATCAACACCAAACCCTATAGATGATCTTTATCCAGCATTACCATATCCATCTTCTTCATCAACACATGCATCATCTTTAAGAGAAATACATGCAACTAAAAAACCTTTAAAAGAAAGAAGTGTAAGTTATTTTTATCAAGATAGGGAATTTTTAAATGGCTTAATACAAAATCAAAGCTTAGCAAATCTATCCCCAAGCTATATTATGCAAACAACTCCAGAAATTTCAGGAATAAATGTTTATGATGTTCAGTATACTACCCCAGCAGCAGTATCTGTTGATGTTTTACCAATTGAATACATGTGGTATTACTTTCCAGGCAATACCCCACAAGACCAGCAAAACTATCAAAAGAAAATTATTGACGAATATTCTTTGTCTTACTCAACACCTATAAATACAGGATTTAGAGCAAAGATAGCAATTGCAAACAATTCTCCACACATGGTTTTTTTGCGTAAAGAGTCTGATGAGCTTAACCAATTTACCATTAACTTTAATTTATGGACTCATGAAATTGTTGCCCCATCAGATCCAGAAATTATTGAAAAGATTCTTGATAAATCAAATACTTCAGAAGTGCTACAGCTAGACTCTGAATGGATTCAATCCAAAGAGGCAGCACACAAGATGTTAAAAATTGTTGAGATGGGTCTGGAAGGTTTTGCTAAAACTGTTTCATTGAATATATTCGGTAACCCATTAATTCAGGTTGGAGACATCATAACATTAAACTATTCCTTGAATGGAATCAGTGGCCAAAGATATGTTGTTCAGTCTGTATCGCACTCATTTGACACAGGTCTTTCTACATCATTAAAAATGAACAGGCTTGAATAATCCATGGGCTGTGGTATAATTGAAATCTAGGAGATCATAATGGCATACATCAAAATATCAGATCCAAACGTCATAGACCTTGCTGCTTGGCAGCAGGTTATTAATGTTGTAAACCAGCATAGCGATAGCATCACTGCAATCACTAATAATTTTGGTATTCAGGGAACTGGAGAAACAAACTGGAACGGTGATTCTGACCTATCTCATGAGTATGACCCAGGATCACAAAAGATTGTTTATGGAAAAAATAAGTTTGATCCAGCCTCATCTCAAATAACCTCTACGCTAGCAAGCAACAACATAAAGTATGTATATTATGGAGATGTTGTTTTTGCAGACGAAGTATCTGGAGCAACATCATTTGACGCAAAACCAATTATTACTGCAACTCTTCAACATGGAAATGCTACTGAAACGCCAAACAACTCCCACATTGTGGTAACTGTTGTAAAGGTAACAGAGGCAGGCTTTACTTATAGAGTCACAAATCCTAATAGTACATCTTCTGTTGGCATAGCAATATCTGGAACTTTTTATATAAACTGGATGGCAATTGGGCCAAAATAACTAAGAGGCCAAAATGAAATCAAAATACACAAGCGGTAAGTCAGTTGGTAAAAACCAAACGGTACCAATTGGTGTTGACGATCCAAGATTAAAGCCAGGCAAAATAGGACAAACAAAAGCACGACAAGGTGCAGAAATTGATATTGTTGGTCTTGATGGAAAATCATTAATCAATGGAGGAAGAAGTCTAAACAATCCAGCAGGAATAGTTGCTCCATCTGTAAGGCTTCCAGATACCGTAGATGTAGTAGTTATTCCTCCAATGGGAAACAAACCACCAGTAACATACCCTGGAGGTTCAGGACCAGTTATTATTGTTCCAACAGATCCAACAAATGTTTCTGTAGTATGGTCTGGAAACGATTTAGTAATAAGCTTTAACTGGGATTATTCAAATAGCCTTAATCAGACAATTTCACAGTTTGTGGTAGAATTAACTTCAGGCGGGGTAACAAAAAGAACTCCATCAAATACATTTGTACCAAATACAACACAGACTGCACAAACAATTACTCTAACTAAATCAATTATTACTTCAATGTTTAATGTGTTTAGAACAAGCTTTTCTGCAGTATGCGTATTAACTGGAGATCCACTAAACAATATAAGTAATAGTATATGTGCACCTACTGTTCCAGGCTATGTTTTAAGTTTACCAGTTCCAGTAATTACTGTTTCAGCAATAGCAAGTGGATATAGCGTTGCTTATACAACACCATCACAAGATGTGTATGATGCAATTGACATTGTAGAATATGAATCAACAGACTTAACAGAGCCAACAGGTGTTACATATACAAGAACATATTTAGGAACAATTAATCCAGCCATTGTTATTTCTTCAGGAACAAATAAACGATGGGTAAAGGCAAGGTTTTCATCAGATGCTGGTATTTATACTGCATTCTCAGCCGCACAAGCAGTAACACCAACAAGTCCAGTCGTTGCTGATAATGATGGTCCACCAAACGTTACAACAGTCACAACATCTGGCGGTATTGATACAAGTGGTTATTTAGGATTCAATGCTTATGCAGATATATCTTGGTCAGCAGTAACCGCTGGAGATATACGTGGATATAGAATTAGATTTAGTAATGATGGAGGAACAACATACTCTTATGCAGATTCTCCAGGAACAGGAACTACCTATAGACTTGGGGGTCTTGCAGTAGGTTCAACATATAAAATAGCTGTTGCAACTTACGATCAATACAACAATACATCAACTTCTTATATTTCTGGAACAGATGTTACAGTGTCTGGAATACCTTCTGTTTCAAATTATATTACAGCAGGACCATTTGAGTTTGGTGTTGGAGTAGGATCGGTTGCAACCAATAAAGGTTTATATTTTGATGCAAGCAATTATTGGTATGTTAATGCAACAAATAGTGCAAGATTAAAAGTTGGTGGAAGCACATCAAACTATTTATACTGGGATGGTAGCGATTTTTTAATTGATGGAAATATTTCTGCAAGAAAAGGAACCTTTAGCGGCAATGTAACAATAGCTCCTGGAGGATCTCTTCAATCATTTATTACACCACCAGGGGTATTTTCAATACATATTGTTACATATACTTCTTCTGAAGTAACATACACAACAACCGCAAGCCATGGATATATTGTTGGAGACGACGTACTTGTATCTGGGTTATTGCCAGAAGGATACAATGGAAAGTTTAGAATCACAGCACGGACATTAAATACTTTTACAGTAGCCAATACAACTAATGCTATAGTTACAGACCCACTTGGATCAGTGATATTAATTACAGGAGCTGGTTTTGTATTAAATAAAGATGGATTAGCTTTTAACTCTTCAATAACAAGAGATATAACTACAATTAATTCAGAAACTGGTCTCTTCACCACAAAGAGTGCAAACATTGGTGGATGGAATGTAGACTCTTCATCTATATCAAGATCTGGGACTGCAAATATATCTTTAAACTCAACAGCAGGAAATATATCAGTAAGTGCACAAAATGTTGCTAGCTACACATCTGGAATTAATGGTCCCTATGTTTCAAGTGGATCAACACTAACAGATAATATAAACGGTACTGGAGTTGGAACAGAAAACGTATTTTGGGCTGGTACTGGTGGAGCAACAAGTACATCAAATGCATTTAGAGTAACACTATCAGGAAACCTATATGCATCAAATGCTAAGATTACTGGAACAGTGTCAAGCGTAGGTGCATTAGGAACAATGACTATGGATGGCGAGCATGGATACATGTCTCTTCAAACAGCAGGTGTTGGTGCACCTGTATCATATCTAGTTCCAAGAAATAATAATATTTATTTAACTGCTCCAAGTACAACAGCTCCTTGGTCAACTGGAAAACAAATAGCTTCCTCTGGACCAACAAACGGTCCCTACATTTCTGCTGGATCAAGCTATAAAGATTATTGGGGAAACACAACAACTGGAACTGGAATATTTGTAGGTGCCTGGGATTACTTCTCTACTGGAGCAAGCAAGCCATTCATTACTGCAACAGACACTGGAATTCAACTTTCTGTAAGTCCAGACCTTGGATTATTGTTGGATCGTGGAGATGCTACATTAACTGGAAACAAACTAAATCCAGCTATTGCAAGCGGTACACCATCAATGCTATTCTATACAGCAAAACAATCTGGTGCACCTTATTCACCTACTACGGCATACGGAGCATGGGCAGCATTTACTAATAATAAAATAAAGCTAACTGCAGCAGAGACAGTCTTTGTTAATGTTGATGGAACTGTAGGGTCTGAAAACATTGAGATAGCCTCAACAGCAAATATTTGGCAAAAGTTTACATCTACTGCAATTCAAATTAGTGCATCATCAACAGTTTGGCAGAAGTTTAACTCGTCTGGAATTAGATTACAATCAACAAATACTGTCTATCAAGAATTTGATGGTACATCAATAACTCTAGTATCTGGAACTACAGCAAATACTCCTAGTGAGATTAGTGCTTATGGTGGTGGATCAAAGATAACAGTTAACGGAACAAAGGTTTCAATCACTGGTATTCCAAGAGCTTCAGCATTTGATATGGCTGATTATAGAGTTGGAACAGCAGGGGCAGGAAGTTATAGAAACGCCTCACCACTTGGATATCCACCTAGACAAAGAATGGTTATTGAAGATCCTGTAAGTGGTGAAGCACAACTTGGAATGGCTGTTTATTATCTTGATAATACTCAAGTCAATACCACTACTCCATCAAATACAATGGGTGTTCAAGGAGATTTAGTGGTGGTATTCTAGTGGCACTTCATGTAAAGAAGTCCACGGGGTGGACAACAGTAAATAGTTTTTATGTAAAAAAATCAACTGGCTGGACATCTGTAACTAAAGCTTTTGTAAAAAAAGCTACAGGATGGATACAGTTTTGGCCCAGCGCAGGACCAAGCATAGAATTTCCTTTAGAAATAACCAGCAGCAATGCTTCCTGGCCTTCAACCCTTACTGGAAAAAATTATCATTGGGAAAATGCATCTACTCTTTCTTATAAATTTCAATCATCTTTAACAAATACAACTACTGATTCTGCATGGACAGACCTTATGTCTTACACAACTATTGCTAATCCAGCCGTTGGAAACTTTAATACACAAACCTTTTCAATAACAAGTGCTAATTTTTCTCCAACGGTAAGAAGCAAATGGTTTAGATTTGTTGTTAGGGCAACAGATTCAGCTACAAGCACTATTACAACAGAGGTTAGTAATAATGTAAATATTAGCAAAAGCGCTTTAGTTGGAACTGCAGGAACTGTCGTAATCGCCAGAAGCTCAGCAAGCTCATATATTTATAGCGTAACAAATAATGGAACATGGTCTAGTACACCTGTAAGCTATTCTTATCAGTGGCAACAACTATTAAGTGGTACCTGGACAGACATATCTGGAGCTACATCAATTTCAAAAGACATGACTTCTTTTGTTCAAAAAGATGTTAGATGCCAAGTCTATGCAGTGGATGATTTAGGAGCAACATCTCAACTACCAATTACATCAAACTCTTTGTTTGTTGATTATGCTCCACCAAGCGTTACTTCTTTTACTGCAACAGGTGGAGTATCAAAAATAACATACTCATATGTTGTTGCATCAGATAACCAGTTCCCAACAATAACATTAAAGATTGAAAGGCTACAATCTGGTGGAAGCTATTTACAAACAAACTTTGTAAACTTAACTCCTAAGACAGGAACAAATGTTATTGAATTAATAACACTTTCAGGTACGTATAGAGCAACGCTCACAGCATCAGATGGAATAAATCCAGATAGCTCTATAGTAGTTAACAATCTTACAGTTGCAAATCTAAATCGTACTAACGTAGCAATAGCACAAACAACCACTAATCTATCTGGTGCGTCAAACATAACATTTTCAAAAACAGGAACTGGTACAGGTCAAACAGGAGTAATTGGATGGACCAACGGATCTGGTGTTCAAACTTCAGATGTTTCATGGTCTGGTAATTATAGCGGTACTGATTTTAATAAAACTATTTCTGGAGCTACCCAGTCATCATCATTCTTATTATCAGCAGCAACTGGAACTGCATCAATTACAGCAACAGTTGTTCAAAAGGCGCAACCACAAGTAACAATATCCTGGGACCAAACTAATGCACAAAGCTACAGAGTAACATATAGAGTATCAGCAACAGCAAATCCTTCAGCATTTGAAGACGTTGTTCTTAGTGGAAATAGCTCTGCATCTTCTGTTTCTTTAATAAGAAATGCAGCTGCTGCAACTGTAAAGGTTTTAGAGGTTATTGTTTATGAGTATGTAAATCAAAATGCTGGTCAGTCAGGTGGTTCTACTATTGGAAACTTTACAATTACTCCCGCAGTTCAAGTAACTGTAGGAGCAACTCAAGATTTCTCTATTTCTGCATCAGGAACTATCACATATCTATATGCTCCAACAAATGCAACTAGACCAACTTGGACACTTTTGTCTGGAACTGCTGGTGTTACTGGTGCAGCATACAGACTAAATTTTGGAACATGGAATAATTCACCAACTTCTTACAGGTACGAAATAGCATATAATAATCAAGCTGGAACAGTTATTTTTAGTGGAACAACAACAAATACATTTGTAGATAATACTTTTAATACAGCAAATGCAAACTCAATTACAGGGTTTGTTTGGGCAAGCAATAGCACAGGAGAAAGCTCCGCTGCAACAACAACAACAAGCATTGGACCATTTTCTGCACCAGTGCTTGCTCCAACTAATGCATCAATACCAACACTTTCACCAACCTCAATCTCTGTAGGAACTCTTTTAACTGCTGGAATTGGAACATGGAATAATACTCCAACAGCTTATGATATAAGAATTTATAGAGGCACTGCAAATGTTTCTACAGGAGAAACATTAGTAGCTTCTGGAACAAGCACATCTTTAACCTATACAGTTACGCTAGCTGATTACAATTCTGGACAACTATACTTTAGAACATATGTAAATGCAAGTAACTCTGGAGGATCTTCAGGCTTTGTTGCAGGACAAGAAAGAGGACCTATTGCTACACCAGTCAGTGTTCCTACAAATTCATCTATCCCAACAACAAGTGGTGGCTTGGCCGTTGGCTCAGTAGTTAGTTTCGGAGTAGGTTCTTGGACAGGATCTCCAACAAGCTATGATTTAAGACTATATCGTGGTACAGCTGGAGTTGTTATGTCAGAAACATTGGTAAAGTCTGCAGGAAACGTAGCAAGCAGTACATACACCATCACGGCATCTGATTTTAGTAGTGGTCAACTATATCTAAGAGCTTATGCATCAGCTACTAACTCTGCAGGAACATCTGGCTTTGCTGCTGGCCAAGAAATTGGACCTATAACTTCAGGAGGTGGTGGAGGAGCAGCCCCTGTTCTTATATCATTAACGGGAAACAACTCTCTTGCATTAGGTGGTACATTTTCTTGGAGCTTTAGCAATTCTCCAACTGCTTACTCTATTTTTGTGACTGGCCCATCTGGAACGGTATACACAACATCTAATGCATACACATATACAGCAACTACTTTTAGACCAGGATATGATGGAACAGGCTGGCAAGGCTCAGGAAACTATACAATATATGTAAGTGCCACAAATGCCTCTGGCAGCTCTGTTGTATCTAACGTTACAACATTTATGAACTAAAGGAGAATCATGGATCTTACAAATATAGAAAAACAAGAACTTTTAGAAGCTCGCATAGCTTTTTTAGAGTCAATTTATTTATCTGAACTTAAAGATTTAGATAATCTAGTTAGTATAAATAGTCATAAAGTTAGTAGTGTACAGTCTGATATCTTAGATAGAAGGGCATCAATTGATGCTTTAATAGAAGAGTTATATAATATAACCACATGAAGGCTTAGGCTAAAACCATAGAATTATGCTATAATAGAATAGGAGGAAAACCATGACAGTAGAACTAACAGCAGAAGAAAAGACAACAGTTGTAGAACAACACTTAAAAAATGTTGCTTATGCACAGTATAATGCAACTTTAAGTTTGGCAGAAGCACAAGCAGTTTCAACTCCAAATACAGAAAATGTTGCATCTTTAACAGCACAACTTGCAGATCTCGCAGCACAAAAACAAATTTTGGTAACAGAGCTAGCGTCTTTATAACAAATAAAAGGGTGGATTAAATGGATAACAAAGCAGAACTAGTTATTATGGCTTTACAGCAACGTATTGGTGAATTGGTTTCTAACTATGAAACACAGATTGCTATACTTAGAGCTGAGATAACACAGAATTCTCAGGAAAAAGAAGAAAAAGAAAAGGCCGCAGAAGAATACTCTGCAAGCCTAAAAGAAAAAACTTCTAAATAAAGGACATAATGCTAAATTGTAATAGATGCAAAGGTCGTGTTTTTGTAGACAGACAGTATACAACTTCTGAACACTTAGAGACAGCATGCATTTCTTGTGGAAATAGAGTCTTCTATCATCCACCTTCAGCAACAAAAGAGGGAAAATGGATACTTCAAAAGGAAAAATCCAGAGCCAAGCATACAATAACGAACCTGTAATAAAAGGTAAGGTTAAGGTATGGTTTGTTAATGGTGACCTTGTTAGGGTTTATCATAGTTCCCGTTCAACTGGAATGGTTACGTTTTATAATATAACTAAAGATCGTCTAGAAACATGCTTGCTTTCTGACTTTAAAAAAAATCGTGAGCGTGCATATAGCGTAGCAGAAACTGCTAAGCTTATTAATAGACATAGAAAATATATTCCAAGTTTAATTAAACGAGGAGTGATTCCTCCACCAATAGGTGCACAATTAAATGGGGAAAGAAAGTGGCAAGTAAGAGCTTACTACTCTGAATCCCACGTAAGGGATATCCGTGCTATACTTGCAAGTATACATATAGGACAACCAAGAAAAGACAAATTAATAACGAACAACATGACTCCTACAAGCCAAGAATTGACAAGGCGAATGGGAGACGGTATACTTACATATACGAGAACAGAAGATGGACGATTTATTCCAGTGTGGAGTGAGTCTATATAATTTATGAATGGGTGGGGTAATGGAAAACGAATCAACAAAAGTAAATGTAACACTAGGCTATACACTTAATCTGGGTAACTTTCAATCATTAAGACTTGATCTAGGTATTATAGATAGTAAGCGTGATGGAGAATCAACGGCTGAGGCATTTGATCGTGTGTATAAGTTTGTAGAAGATAAGCTAACTGAAAAGATTCAAGAAGCTAAGTCTGAAATCTCAGAATAATGGCAGAACGCAAAGACCGTATGGCTTTGCTGAGTAGATACTCAAAATTACATACAGCAAAGTATGAGCAGAAGCCATCTTTAAACTTAAACGTAGAGCAGTGGGCAGCAGACGGACTTGTTGAGTCTTACGGAATGTCACAGTGCTACGAGCTATTAGATTATTATTTTTCTGTTGCACAAGAAACAAGCTGGAACTATTTTGCTTATAATGCAGAGAAGATTCTTAATGGTAAACTAGATGTAGAGCAAGACTTAAAAGACAGACAACAACGCAGGGCAAAAGCAAAGGAGTGGCTAAGTGAATAATACAGAAGCTAAAGTAATTTCAGCGGTATTACAAGACAAGCAACTTCATGTACTACTACAGGCTAATGTAGAAACACTATTAAGAACACACAACGACGTATGGAACTTTATTCGTTTATATGCTGAAAACAATGGAACAGTCCCACCATCATCTCTAGTGGTAGAAAAGTTTAGAGACTTTGAAATTATTAAAGAAATTGGCGCAACAAAACATCACCTTGAAGAATTACAGACAGAATATTTAAACGATACCCTGAAAGACATTCTAAGATCTGCAGCAACAGAGGTTCAGAGTGGTCAAGGACACATAGCCCTTGAAGAACTAATTACCAAGACCTCTACCCTAAAGAAAAATACATCATCTATTCGTGATATTGATGCAACAGATATTGACTCTGCTATTGCATACTTTGAAAATGTTAAAGAGCAGAACGCACTAGGTCAACGTGGAATCAAGACAGGATTGCCAGGGTTTGATAACTACCTACCTTCTGGAATCATGCCAGGCCAGCTAGGAGTCTTTCTAGCATACCCAGGTATAGGAAAGTCATGGATGGCTCTCTACTTTGCTGTACAGGCCTGGAAACAGGGTAAGACACCACTTATCATCTCACTTGAAATGAGTGAAACAGAAGTACGTAATCGTGTATTAACAATTATGGGTGAAGGCCTTTGGTCTCACCGCAAACTTTCAAATGGTGAAATTGAACTTGATATGCTAAAGAAGTGGCATGAGAATAAACTTAAAGGTAGACCACCATTTCATATTATATCCAATGACTCTGGTGGAGAAATAACTCCTTCTGTAATCCGTGGAAAATTAGATCAGTACAAGCCAGACTTTGTTGTAGTTGATTACCTTCAGTTGATGAGCCCAAATCAAAAGGCTGATAACGAAACGGTAAAGATGAAAAACCTTTCTCGTGAACTAAAGCTAATGGCTATTAGTGAAGAAGTACCTATTATAGCTATCTCATCTGCAACACCTGATGATGTAAAGGATATGTCAACAGTTCCTACCCTTGCACAGACTGCATGGTCAAGACAGATTGCCTATGATGCTGACTGGGTTATGGCTCTAGGTCGTGCTAGCAATAGTGATATTATTGAGTGTGCCTTCAGAAAGAACCGTAATGGTTTTATGGGAGACTTCTTAGTCCAGTGTGACTTTGACAAGGGTTACTATCGTTACAAGGATTTTGAAGATGGCAAGTAAAGACATTTACACAGAAGAACAGATTCGTCGTGTTCTCAATGGTGCAGGTTTAGATATTGAAGCTGAGTTTGGAAATGACTTTATCATCTACTGCCCATTTCACAATAACACTAGAACACCTGCTGGAGAAGTAGCCAAAGACAGTGGTTTGTTTTTTTGTTTTGGATGTCAGGTAACAAAGAATCTTATTGAGTTTATAATGTTTACTTCAAATAGATCATACTTTGAAACTGTACGATATATTAAAAGCAAAGAACAGCAGTCTGATATTCAAACCATTGTTGGCAAAGCACTATATGCACCACCTGATTTTGTTCAGTATGATGAATTACTTATTAAAAGATTAAATAAACAAGCACTTGATTCTCCAGTAGCAATGAATTACTTTAATGGTCGTAGAGTAACAAAAGAGTCTGTAATTAAGTTTGACCTTGGATATTCAGAAAAACAGGGATCAGTTACTATTCCAATCTATACCCCTGATGGAATGTGTATTGGCTTTGTTGCTAGAACCATTGAAGGAAAAGAATTTAAGAATACCCCAGGACTTCCAAAAAGCAAGGTGCTGTTTAACTTGCATAAGGTTAAGAGTTCTAGTATAGTTTATGTAGTGGAATCATCATTTGATGCTATCCGCTTAGATCAAGTAGGTTTTCCAGCAGTTGCAACGCTGGGTGCTAATGTGTCTGTATCTCAGATTAGACTATTAGAAAAGTACTTCAACAATGTTGTACTAATTGCAGACAACGACGAAGCTGGTATGATTATGAAAGACAAACTAATTGAAAAGTTAGGGCATCTAGTAACAGTAATCAGCTTAAACAAAAAATATAAAGACATAGGAGACATGGATGATGATGAGATTAAAAAGCTGGAGTTCCAGTTTGACAATTCAATCATATCTATGCTAAAATAAAAAACAATAAGAAAAAAGGAGCAGGACAAAATGGCAATTGTAAAAGGATTAAAAAACATTAACGCACTAGTAGATAAGCCAAAGTTTGAAGGCACAGGTTCAAAGGTTCGTTGGTTCAAGATCGCTGACGGACAAGCAGTAAAGATTCGCTTCATTGAAGAACTAGATGAAGACTCAGCAAACTACAACGAAGTACGTGGCCTTGCATTAGTTGTATCAGAACACACAAACCCAAAGGACTACAAGCGTAAAGCTGTAGATACAATGGAATCAGAAGGTCGTGACTGGGCAGAAGAAATGCACCGTAAAGATATGAAGGCTGGCTGGCGTGCACGTCTTCGTTTCTATTGCAATGTTCTTGTAGATGATGGCATTGAAGCACCATATGTTGCAATTTGGAACATGGGTGTTAGCAAGCAATCTGCATTTAATACTATTCGTGAGTATGCACTTGAAACAGGTAGCATCTCAAATCTTACTTGGAAAGTAAAGCGCAACGGTCAGGGAACTGAAACAAGCTATACACTTATTCCAAGTTCTCCAGATGCTGCACCATTTGATTGGGCAGAGTTTGAACCTTATCCATTGGAGAAGGCACTTAACAAGGTTCCATACGCAGAACAAGAAGCCTTTTATTTAGGCTTTGATACTCCTTCATCTTCATCATCAGCAAACACTGATTGGTAATTAGATGAACTATGTTGGCTTGCATGTCCATACTCACTACTCCTTAATGGATGGTGTTGCTACTCCAGAAGAATACGTGAACCGTGCAGTTGAGTTAGGAATGTCAGCATTGGCAATTACTGACCACGGTACTTTATCTGGGCATAGGGAACTGCACCGTATTGCAAAAGCAAATGGAATCAAGCCAATACTTGGTGTAGAAGGCTATATGACGACTAGCATGGTGGACAAGAGAGCAAAGGCAGACCGCCCAGACCCTCTTGACCAAAACTATCATCATATAGTTCTTCTCGCCAAGAACCAAGTTGGACTAGAAAACCTTAACAAGATTAATGAGATTGCTTGGACAGATGGTTTCTTTAGTAAGCCACGATTTGATTTTGAAACATTAAGCAAGTACAAAGAAGGTTTGATTGTAACCTCTGGATGTTTAAGTGGTTGGATTGCTAAGGCTGTTGAACTTGGTGAGCTTGCAACAGCAAAGCGTCATATGCAATGGTTTAAAACTGAATTTGGTGATGATTACTACATTGAGGTAATGCCACACAACTCTGCTGAAATTAATAAGGGAATTATTGAACTAGCAGATGCCATGAAGATTAAGATTGTTGTTACACCAGACTGTCACCATGCTGACGTAGATCAAAAAGAAGTCCAAGAACTTATGCTTCTTTTGAATACCCATGCAAAACTACAAAAAGATGTTACATATGAGAAGTCAAAAAAGTATGATACATTCATGGAGCGACTAGATTACTTATATGGCGCAGACCGTATGATGAGCTTTAATAGATTTGACATTCATTTGCTTTCTTATGAGCAGATGAAAGATGCTATGGAAAAGCAGGGTATTGATCGTGAAGACATGTTTACATCTACCATTGAGATTGCTAACAAAATTGAAGACTATGACATTAAAGAACATCTAGACCTACTACCAGTTCAATACAAGAAGCCAATGAATGAGCTTAAGAAGCTTGCTCTTGAAGGTTTGTCTGAAAGAGGTTTAGAGGCTAATGAGGAATACCTTGCAAGACTTGATGAAGAATTAGAAATTATTGGACAGAAAAACTTTGGACCATACTTTCTAGTTGTTCGTAATATGCTTAACTGGGCAAAGGGTGAAGGAATAATGGTTGGCCCAGGACGTGGATCTGCAGCTGGTTCATTGCTATGTTATACGCTTGGCATTACAGACATTGATCCAATCAAGCATGGCTTACTGTTCTTCCGTTTTATTAACCCAGACCGCAATGACTTTCCTGATATTGACTCAGATATTCAAGACACACGTCGTGATGAGGTAAAAGATTATTTAGTTCGTCAGTACCGTCACGTTGCATCTATCGCTACATTCTTACAGTTTAAAGATAAGGGTGTCGTACGAGATGTTGCAAGATGTTTAAACATTCCTTTACCAGATGTAAACAAAGTTCTTAAGGTTGTTGATACGTGGGATGATTTCTGTAGCTCACGTAATACTTTGTGGTTTAGAGAAAAGTATCCAGAGGTGGAGATCTATGGAGATCAACTTCGTGGAAGAATTCGTGGTACTGGAATTCACGCAGCAGGTGTAGTAACAAGTAAAGATCCAATCTTTAGATATGCACCAATGGAAACACGTTCAGTAACTGGACAAGATGAAAGAATTCCAGTGGTAGCAGTTGACATGGGTGAAGCAGAAAACATTGGTTTGATTAAGATTGATGCTCTTGGTCTAAAGACTTTGAGCGTACTAAAAGATTGTATTGATATTATTAAGGACAGAGAAGGAACCAAAATTGACCTTTTAAAAATTGATATGGATGATGCTAATGTTTATACTATGCTATCTGACGGGTATACAAAAGGTGTATTCCAGTGTGAAGCAGCACCATACACAAACCTTTTAGTTAAGATGCGTGTAAAGAATCTATCAGAACTTGCTGCATCAAATGCTCTAGTTCGTCCTGGTGCTATGAACACTATTGGTAAATCTTATATTGCTCGTAAGCATGGACGTGAGAACATTGATTATAAGCATACCGTCATGAAGTCATTTACAGAAGAAACCTATGGATGTATTTTATATCAGGAACAAGTTATGTTGGCTTGTGTTGAGCTTGGTGGAATGTCTATGGTTGATGCTGATAAGGTTCGTAAGATTATTGGTAAGAAGAAAGACGCTAAAGAGTTTGACGTGTTTAAGGATCAGTTTGTAAAAGGTGCTTCCCAGTACCTGTCACCTAATGATGCTCTAGACTTATGGCATGACTTTGAGGCCCACGCAGGGTACTCATTTAACAAGTCACACGCAGTAGCATACTCAACACTATCATACTGGACAGCATGGTTAAAGTACCACTATCCACTAGAGTTTATGTTTGCATTGCTTAAGAATGAAAAGGATAAAGATGGTAGAACTGAGTACCTTATTGAAGCAAAGAGAATGGGCATTAGCATTAAGCTACCTCACATTAACGATTCGGATATTGATTTTAAAATTGAGGGTAAGGGCATTAGGTTTGGACTCACAGCTATCAAGTTCATATCTGACAAAATTGCAGAAAGATATATTGCAGCACGACCTTTTGGTTCATACAAAGACCTTGAAGAGTTTACCTTTACAAAAGGAAACGGAGTAAATAGTCGTGCTTTGCAGGCAATGAGATGTATTGGGGCATTAACATTTCCAGATAATCCAGCAAACCCAAAGGAAGTTAAAGAGAATTTATACGAATATCTAAACCTTCCTGAGTTTAACATGTCTGTACCACAACACTATTACGCATATATTAATGATGTTGAAGAGTACGAAGAGACTGGATCATTTGTTCTTATGGGAATGGTTAAGTCAATCAAGCGATCTAAAGGCTGGTCAAGAGTAGAGTTTCTTGATAAAACTGGAAGCATTGGCATCTTTGATGAAGAAAGCACAACCATTGAAGCTGGTAAAACATATTTAATACTTGCATCAGATAATAGAATTGTATCTGCAATTCCTGCAGATGAGATTAAAGATTCAAAAGACTCTTTAATTAAGTTCTTAAACTACAAGATGCTTCCATATAAAGAAGGAGAGCACTTTGTGGTATCCTTTAAACCAAGAGTAACAAAAGCTGGTAAAAAGATGGCTTCATTGGTTGTAGCAGATGCTGGAAGAGAGATGCACTCAGTTGTAGTCTTTCCAATGCAGTTTGCTAAGGCATATATGAAGATTGAAGAAGGCAATGTATATAAGTTTGAATTTGGAAAAACAAAGGATGGAACTGTTACAATGAATGAGGTAGAAAGTGTTTGATGATTTAGCACAAAAGATACACGCAAACGCAATAGAAAAAGGATTTTGGGATCGCCCAGCAGATGAAATATTTGTAACAAAACAAATGATGATGATTGTATCTGAAGTTGTTGAGGCTATGGAAGCGTTAAGAAAAGAGATGGACCCAGATCAATTATCAGACGAGTTTGCAGATATTATAATTCGTACCCTAGACCTTTACGCAGGCATGATAAAAGCAGGGTATGTAACTAAATCATTAGACTCTGCAGTTAAACAAAAGATTGAAAAGAACCAAGATAGACCAAAGAAGCATGGGGTAAGATTCTAATGATTACAGTAGAAGAAGTATTGGCTCAACTTAGTCCAAAGCTAAGAAAGACTGTGATGGCTGGAGACACTATTCCAGCAACTCAGTATGCAGCTACCCCTAGTTTTGGTTTAAACCGTGCACTCAACGGTGGACTACCTTATGGTCGTCAGGTATTGGTATGGGGCTCTAAGTCCTCTGCAAAGTCCTCTCTATGCCTTCAGATGATAGGTCTAGCACAGAAAGAAGGAAAGATCTGTGCATGGATTGATGCAGAAATGTCATATGACAAGAAGTGGGCAGAAGGTCTTGGTGTTGACTCATCAAAGCTTATTGTTTCACAGTGTCGCACAATTAATGAGATGGTTGATGTTGGAACTAACTTAATGCACGCTGGAGTTGATATAATAGTTATTGACTCCATTACGTCATTGCTACCAGCAATTTATTTTGAAAAGGACTCAGATGAACTTAAACAACTTGAAAATACCAAGCAGATTGGCGCAGAGTCTAGAGACTTTAGTAACGCTTGGAAAATGCTTAACTATGCTAATAATAAGGTTAAGCCTACGATGCTTGTTCTTATTAGTCAATCTCGCAATAATATTAGCGCTATGTATACTAGCCAGCAGCCTACTGGTGGTCAAGCTACTAAGTTCTATTCTTCTACTGTTATTAAATTATTTTCATCGGAATCAGACAATCAAGCAATTAAGGGAAAGATTCATGTTGGAGATAAACTTATTGAAGAAAAGATTGGTCGTAAGATTCGTTGGGAACTACAATTTTCTAAGACTTCTCCTGGCTTTCAGTCTGGCGAGTATGACTTTTATTTCAGGGGAGATAATGTTGGTATTGATAGCATTGGTGATCTTGTTGATACGGCTGAAATGATGGGTATAGTAGAGCGCACAGGTGCATGGTATGTTCTTCCAGATGGTACAAAGGTTCAAGGTCGTGATGGTTTTGTAAATAGAGTAAGAGAAGACCTAGATCTACAAGAGACAATTAAGAATAAGATACTTAATGTCTGAAAAGTTTAAGATTTTTTCAGGAAAGTTTCCATGCAAGAAATGTAATGAAGAGGTTACATCTTTAAGACTTTGGATAGAGACCGCAGAACTAACATGGATGTGCAGTGAAAAGCATTTATCAAAAGTTCCAATTATTATGACAAGGAAAGACTTTGAGCGAAAGAGCGGAAAGTAAAAGAATAGGTGCTAAGCAGCACAAGAATTCAGGACGTAATACCCATAAGGGAGATGCTACCTGGAAAAACTTTACTGTAGATTTTAAAGAGTGCTCAAAATCTTTTACCCTTAATAAAGATGTGTGGGCTAAAGCCGTAACAGATGCTATTAGAAATGGTAACGACCCTGCAATACTTGTAGTTCTTGGAGACGGCAACTCAAAGGTAAGATTAATGATAACTGAATTTGAAATAATGGAACAATTAATAGGAGAAGAAAATGAGTGAACAACAACAAACAACAATAGAAATGGTAGATGGATTATCTGAAATAGCAGACTATATGAAGGATGAAGAGCTAACGGCAGCGCTAACCTTCATTGCTAAGATCATTATTAAGCCAGATATTCCACTTAATGTGGCAACAGTAGAGATAGTCAGGCTTCAAGCAATAGCAGCAAAAATGGCTTTCAAGGCAACTTGGATGGCTAATGTTGACAAAAATGACAGGGCAAAAAAGAACATTTATTACACGGCAGCAGAATCAATCAACAACTTGGTATCAGCACTCAAATACATTATGCGCTAACCTGGTATACTTATATAAACAAAGGAATATAATGACAAAAAATTTACTACAGCAAATAATGATTAAAGAGGTTGAGTCACCAGCAGCTATTGATGCTAGAGAGCTTGTAAAGGCTATTGAAGCAGGATATCTTGTAGGGCGTGAGCCTAAGCATACACAGAAGAAGACTTTTGGTCCTTCTACTATTGCATATGGTCACGGAGAATGTCCACGATATTGGTACCTTGCATTTGAGGGAGCAATTTTTGAAGATAATTCTGACCCTTATGCAGTTGCAAATATGAGCAATGGAACACTTGCACATGGACGAATTGAAGAAGCTTTTAAAAACTCTGGACTTTCAATTGACTCAGAGTTTAAGATTTTTAATGACGATCCTCCAATTTTTGGTTATGTAGATAACTTTATTAATTGGAAGGGCGAAGAGGTAGTTGTTGAAGTTAAGACTACTAATAATGAAGTCTTTGAATATCGTAAGCGTACAGGTAAGCCTAAGATGGGTCACGTTGTACAGATACTTATTTATATGAAGATTCTAAAGAAAGCCAAGGGAGTTCTTATTTATGAGAATAAAAACAACCATGAGCTTCTTGTAATTCCAGTAGAAGTAAATGATCATTACCGTAAATGGATTGATGAAGCTTTTGAATGGATGAGAGTTGTTCGTAAGTCTTGGGAAGTTAAAGAGATGCCTACCAAGAACTACAGATCAAACTCTAAGGTTTGCAAAAACTGTCCAATTAAAAAAGCATGTGATGAAGCAGGAGCAGGTGTTGTTAAGATAGCATCCCTTAAGGAACTGAGTGAAACTTTGTAGCAGATGTGATAATAGGTTTAGCCCCAAGGTCAGTTATCAAATTTACTGCAGCCTTGAGTGTAGAGACATCGCTACAAAAGAAAAGATTCAGGAAAGATATCAGATAACTCGTAGACAAAAGAGGAAGGGGAAGGACCGTAGATGCTTAGGCGGATGCGATACTTCTCTTTCCATCTACAATGACTCTGGTTTTTGTGCAAACTGTAATGTTAGTAAAAAAGCTGTAGATAAAATGTTAAAAGAGATAAAAGGATACATTGAGTATGAACAAGAGTAAGTGGGGTGTTCCAATCATGCCTGATTCTATATGTGCTATTGACGCTAGCACTAATAGTCTTGCCTTTGCAGTATTTAATACAAAGAAAAAAGATATAACTACAATTGGAAAAATAAGCTTTGAAGGCAAAGATACTTATGAAAAGGTTATGGATGCTGGTAAAAAAGTAAAAGCTTTTTTTGATATTTATGGTGGGTTTGAAGCAATAATTATTGAGCATACCGTTTTTATGAACTCTCCAAAAACTGCTGCAGACCTAGCATTGGTTCAAGGAGCAATTCTTGGATCAGCAGGACAGTCTGGCACAGAGATTATAGGCAAGGTATCTCCTATTACTTGGCAGAATTTTGCAGGGAATAAGAAGATATCTAAAGAAGAACAATTAGTAATACGTGCACAACACCCAGGTAAGTCAGTATCTTGGTATAAATCTTATGAGAGAAACCTAAGAAAAGAACGTACTATTAGATTTATTAATACTATTTATGATAGAACTATTACAGATAATGATGTGGCAGATGCTTGTGGTATTGGTCACTGGGCATTATCAAATTGGACAAAAGCAATAGGAGTTGACAAATAACATCATGTCTGGTAAACTATATACAAGTGAAGTTTGGTTAAAGAAAAGATTTCTTATTGATAAGAAGTCTCCAGAAGAGATTGCAAAAGAGTGCGGGTCAAGCGTTGAGACTATCTACGTTTATCTTGCTAAATTTGGACTAAGAAAGAGTAGACGATGAATAAAGCACAAAAGATTATTATTGCACTATGTGTCACTGGTGCTGTTGGACTAACCTATGTTGCTACAGCATTAAGAGGTATTCCTGAAGCATTTGACTGGGAAGATGATGAAGACAATGATGAATTATTTTAAATCTTTGTTTGCTAAAGCTTTTTGCAAGCATAAAGACTCTTCAATATCTTCATGCCCATTTACTGGTAGAACATACACAAATTGTTTAAACTGTTTTAAAAGACTAGGTGATGAGGCAACCAAATGAGTGATAATCTAACTATTACAGTTGATCAGGTAAACCATCCAAGACATTACACAACAGACCCCTCTGGAGTAGAGTGCATAGACATTACTCGCCATAGGAATTTTAATATTGGTAATGCTTTTAAGTATCTTTGGAGAGCAGGACTAAAGGATGAATCTAAAACGATTCAAGATCTAGAAAAGGCAATCTTCTATATCAAAGATGAAATTAATAGACTAGAGGGCAAATATGTCAACTGAAGAAGAGCTAGTAAAACATCTTGATGTAATGAACGATGTTGTTGGAGAATACCTTAAGGGTAGCGATCCAACTACAATTTCCAAAGAGCTAGCAATTCCACGAACTCGTGTAGTTGCATACATTGATGAATGGAAAGAAAAAACATCTAACAATATAGCAATTCGTGCTCGTGCTAAAGACGCACTTGCTGGTGCTGATGCACACTATAGCAAACTTATTCTAAAGTCTTATGAAGTTATTGATGAAGCCTCTATGACTAATAACCTTAGTGCAAAAACTGGTGCAATTAAACTTGTTATGGACATTGAGTCCAAGCGTATTGATATGCTACAAAAAGCTGGTCTTCTTGAAAACAAAGAACTTGCAGAAGAAATGGTTGAAATTGAACGCCGTCAAGAAGTTCTTGTTGGAATACTTAGAGACATTGCCTCTGAGCATCCAGAAGTAAGGGATGTTATTATGCAACGCCTATCTGTTATTGCAAAAGAAGGAGAAGTGATTACAGTTGTCCATGATGTTCAATGATTTCTTTGAAGTTCTAAAAGAAAATCATTTTGTTGAGAAGCCTGTTGATGCAAAGACATTTGTTGAGTCTCCAGACTATCTTGGACAACCACCTTTGTCTGATATCCAGTACACAATTGTTGAGGCTATGAGCCAGATATATCGTAAAGAAGATGTGATTGATATCATGGGCGATGCTGGTGAAGAGTACTATAAAAAATATACAAAGAATGAACTTATTCTCCAACTTGGCAAGGGATCTGGAAAAGACTTCGTATCAACAGTAGCCTGTGCATATGTAGTATATAAGATGCTTTGTCTTAAAGATCCTGCAGTTTACTATGGAAAACCACCATCAGATGCTATTGATATCATTAACGTTGCAGTTAACGCACAACAAGCAAAGAACGTTTTCTTTAAAGGATTTAAAACAAAGATTGAAAAATCACCATGGTTTGCAGGAAAGTATAATCCAAAGGCAGACTCTATTGAGTTTGATAAATCAATTACTGTTTACTCTGGGCACTCAGAGCGTGAATCACATGAAGGTTTAAACTTGTTTATGGCTGTCCTTGATGAAATTTCTGGCTTTGCATCAGAGGTAGCAACAGGTAATGAGCAAGGTAAGACTGCTGATAACATCTATAAAGCTTTCCGTGGTACTGTAGATTCTCGTTTTCCAGATCTTGGAAAGGTTGTTCTTCTTTCATTCCCCCGCTATCAGGGTGACTTTATTTCTCAAAGGTATGATTCAGTAATTGCTGACAAAGAAGTAGTAGAAAAGACACATAAGTTTATTATTAATGAAGACTTACCACACGATAACCCAGACAATAACTTTGAGATATCATGGGAGGAAGACCATATACTCTCATATAAAATTCCTAAGATATTTGCACTCAAGCGTCCAACATGGGATGTTAATCCTACAAGAAAGATTGATGACTTTAAGATTGCATTCTTAACAGACTTGGGAGATGCAATGATGCGTTTCCTATGTACACCAACATACTCATCAGATGCTTTCTTTAAGCAAAAAGATAAACTTATTAACTGTATGACATTGACAAACCCTGTAGATAGTTTTAGAAGGTTTGCAGAAAACTTTACGCCAGACCCAGACAAGATTTATTATGTTCATGCTGACCTTGCACAAAAGCACGATAAGTGTGCAGTTGCTATTGCTCACGTAGACAAGTGGGTAAATATCCAGGTAATTAAAGATTATGAACAAGTAGCACCAATTGTAGTAGTAGATGCAGTAGCATGGTGGGAGCCAAGATCAGAAGGACCTGTTGATCTATCTCAAGTTAAACAATGGATTCAAAACCTTAGAAGACAAGGTTTTAATATTGGAATGGTTTCATTTGACCGTTGGCAATCATTTGATATTCAAAATGAATTAAAGCAAGTTGGTATAAGAACTGAAACTGTTTCTATTGCCAAAAAACACTACGAAGATTTAGCAATGATGATCTATGAAGAGCGTGTTGCTATGCCCATGATTCCCTTGCTTCTGGAGGAAATGTCAGAGCTAAAGATCATGAAGGGTAATCGTGTAGATCACCCTAGAAAGAAGTCTAAGGACTTAGCAGATGCTGTTTGTGGGGCAGTATTTGGAGCCATCTCTCATACTCCAAAGGAAATGAATGTTGAAATAGACATTCATACCTGGGGTTCTGCTGATAAAGTTGCAAGACAGCAGAGAGCTATGGTAGAATTGGAAGACAGGCAAATGCCTCAAGACGTCAAGAGCTTTCTTGACAATCTAAAACTAATATAACAAGGAGAACGAACGAATGAATTCATTCAAGAAAATCGCACTAGCCATGGTTGCAGCCATGACTTTGGGCACAATCGTAGCAACACCTGCAAGTGCTGCTGTAATGACAGTCGCTGTATCGCTTGACACTGTAGCAAATACTACAAACTCAGCAATCGCAACTCCTGCATCATTGCCAGTACCCGCAGATAACACAGTAGATGCTGCTGATGCACTAAAGTTTATTGCAACAGTTGATGTTGGAACAAGCGTAACAGTTGCAGCAACTAACGCAACAATCGTGTCTGCACTACACACAACTGCTGCACCAGTAGGAGCAACATCAGGATCTTCATCTTTGACAGTTGCAACTGGTACAGGAACAACAGCAACATTTTATGTCTACACAAAGACAACAGCAATTGGTACAGTTGTAATCACTAACGGTGGAACACAACTTACATACTACGTACAGGGAACTGCTGGTAAGATTAATACTCTTACAGTATCTGCTCCTGCTGCTGGTGCTGCT
>Ga0209356_1000045_pt1 | contig 43120 bp, 34 predicted proteins | sample LauGreFaBDMM15SN_2_FD_188213 | JGI IMG/M metagenome (GOLD analysis project Ga0209356, IMG submission 188213) | Freshwater lake microbial communities from Lake Michigan, USA - Fa13.BD.MM15.SN (SPAdes) (version 2) | ecosystem: Environmental > Aquatic > Freshwater > Lake | place: Lake Michigan, USA...
GTACTTATCTCGGCTGTAATCACTATCAGTCTCACTATGGCGACGATGAATAAAGGGAATGACGCCTTCGAAACCTGTGGTGTAATTTTTTGTTCCATAGCGCCCTCTATAACGCATCTTAATTTCGTACTCGTACCCATTTAGAATGGCATCTTGTGCCTTGACCGAAATCTTCTTCCATGGCACATCGAGTGAGAACTTAATGTCATTAGATAGTGCTTCTAGTAATCGGACGAAGTAATCGGCAGATTGGCCACCAGACCAAGGTGCAATTGCGCCATCATTAATACTCAATCCATCATCAGGAATAATCAACTCTTCATCAACTTCTAGCTTCGTTCCGATACCTGAACACTCAGGACATGCACCAAAGGGTGAGTTGAATGAGAAGGATCGCGGCTCGAGCTCTTCAAAAGAGAGATTGCAATCATGGCAGGCTAAATGCTCACTATATGTGTGAATCTTCTCCTGGCCAGCTTTAGCATCCACAAAATCAAGAAGAACAATGCCACTGGATAATCTCAATGCTGTTTCGATGGAATCCGTCAGGCGAGATTTAGACTCCGCCTTAGCGGTAAGACGATCGATGACAACCTCAATAGTGTGTTTCTCTTGCTTCTTTAGCTTAGGAGGTTCAGAGAGCGAAATTGCCTCTCCATCAACGATTGCTCGCGAATAACCTTGCTTAACGAGTTCGGTGAAGAGATCAACAAACTCTCCCTTGCGTTCACGTACTACTGGTGCGAGAACTTGAAATTTTGTTGTTGGTGGCAGCTCAAGAATCTGATCGACAATCTGTTGTGGGCTCTGTCGCGAAACGGGTTTAGTACACTGCGGACAGTGTGGTCTACCAGCACGAGCGAAGAGCAGACGAAGGTAGTCATAGACCTCAGTAATCGTTCCCACGGTTGAGCGTGGATTTCGATTGGTAGATTTCTGATCGATAGAGACAGCAGGTGAGAGACCTTCGATAAAATCAACATCCGGCTTATCCATCTGTCCAAGAAATTGTCGAGCGTAAGCCGAAAGTGATTCCACATAGCGACGCTGACCTTCGGCGAAGATTGTGTCAAAGGCAAGGCTAGATTTTCCTGAGCCTGATAGCCCGGTAAAAACGATAAGTGCATCTCGTGGGAGATCAAGTGAGATATCTTTGAGATTGTGTTCGCGGGCACCGCGAATGACAAGCTTCTCAATTGTCACTTACACACCCGCTTCTTCCATTGATCGAAGTTCTTTCTTCAAAATCCGAATCTCATCACGAAGTCTTCCCGCTACTTCGAATTGGAGATCTGCCGCAGCGCTTCGCATCTGATCGGTGAGCGAGCCTATCAAGGCGACTAAGTCTTTGCGCGGTAAAGAGATGACGCCCTTGGAGTTGAGTCCCACAGAAAGTCCCGCACCATTGCCCTTACCTGAGCCCTTTTCTCCCGCTAGAAGATCAGTGGTGTCCTCACTTTCACGATTAATCAAATCTGTGATGTCGGCAATTTTCTTTCGAAGTGGTTGAGGATCGACCCCTCGCTCTAGGTTATAAGCGACCTGCTTAGCTCGTCGACGGTTAGTTTCATCGATGGCAAGAGCCATGGATCGCGTGATGTTATCTGCATACATATGAACTTCGCCCGAAACATTTCGAGCTGCTCGCCCGATCGTTTGAATCAAGGATGTGGCAGATCGTAGGAAGCCTTCTTTATCGGCGTCCAAGATTGCGACAAGTGAGACTTCGGGTAAATCGAGTCCCTCGCGAAGCAAGTTGATGCCAATCAAGACATCGTATTCGCCGGTGCGCAGTTCGCGTAAAAGTTCCACCCGTCGCAATGTATCGACTTCAGAGTGGAGATAGCGCACTCGAACGCCTCGCTCTTGGAGGTAATCAGTGAGGTCTTCAGACATTTTCTTAGTAAGTGTTGTGACAAGTACGCGCTCATTCTTCGCCGCTCTGATATTTATCTCTTCAAGTAAATCATCAATCTGACCCTTAATTGGTTTGATGATAATTGCAGGATCTACCAGACCCGTCGGGCGGATAACTTGTTCCACTACATCGCGCCCAACTTTCTCCATCTCGTATTTACCTGGAGTAGCTGAGAGATAGAGCGTCTGTCCCACGCGTTCTAGGAATTCTGGCCACTTCAAGGGGCGGTTATCTAGAGCACTTGGCAATCTGAATCCATGCTCAACAAGAGTGCGCTTACGGGAGGCATCGCCTTCATACATCGCGCCAATCTGCGGAACGGTCACGTGGCTCTCATCTATCACCACTAAGAAATCATCGGGGAAATAATCCAAAAGGCAGTGGGGAGCAGAGCCAGGATTACGATCATCAAGATGGCGAGAGTAGTTCTCGATACCTGAACAAAATCCCAGTTGTTCCATCATCTCTATATCGAAGGTTGTACGCATACGAAGGCGTTGCGCCTCCAATAATTTGCCTTGTTTCTCAAAAGCGTTGAGCTGTATCTGAAGTTCATCTTGAATGTCACCAATCGCACGCTTCATAGTCTCAGGGCTTGCCGCATAGTGGGTTGCAGGAAAGATGTGAACTTCACTCTCATCACGAATAATTTCACCAGTTAAAGGGTGCAAGGTCATGATCTTCTCAATCTCGTCACCGAACATCTCGATACGGATTGCAAGTTCCTCGTACATCGGAATGATCTCGATCGTATCTCCACGAACACGGAAGGTGCCACGCTCAAAGGCGATGTCATTTCGCTTGTATTGGACATCCACAAACTTGCGAAGGAGAGCGTTCCGTTCGATCTCGTCCCCCACCTTGATATGGAGCATTCGATCGATATATTCCTGAGGTGTTCCAAGTCCATAAATACAAGAAACCGTTGCAACCACAATGACATCGCGCCTAGTGAGAAGTGAATTCGTTGCAGAGTGACGGAGTCGTTCCACCTCATCGTTGACACTTGAATCTTTCTCGATGAAAGTATCGGTCTGCGGTACATAGGCTTCTGGTTGGTAATAGTCGTAATAGGAGACGAAATATTCAACTGCGTTATTAGGCAATAGCTCTCGGAACTCATTTGCAAGCTGAGCGGCGAGTGTCTTATTAGGCGCTAAGACCAACGTTGGGCGCTGTAGTCGCTCGATGAGCCACGCTGTTGTTGCCGACTTTCCTGTGCCGGTTGCTCCTAGAAGTACAACATCCTTCTCGCCAGCGTTGATTCGTTGCGCAATCTCTTCGATCGCTTGAGGTTGATCTCCGGCAGGTACATAGTCAGAGATCACTTGAAAGGGAGAAGTGATACGGGTGAGATCACCATTGTCGGACACGTCGGTAGCCTACTAGCGAGATCCCTCTGATGAGAGGTCAGCTATTTGCCCCTCCCAGAGATTTTCAACCTGACGCAGAAGGTGGTCCTCATCTCCGTCATTCACAATGACTGCATCTGCGATATCGATACGTGCCTGCGATGGTGCCTGGCTTGCTAAGCGGGCCTTGATATCAGTGATGAACATTCCTCGCGTCAACAACCGCTCAATCCGAAGATCTTCATCAGCTTCTACCGTAACGATGAAATCAAACTTGCTCGCTGCATCCGTCTCAACCAGTAGTGGGATTTCATAAATAAGATGAACGGACGATTCATTATCAATGATCGCTTGTGCAAAGAGTTTCTGGACGCGCGGATGAATTATAGCTTCAAGATCACTCTTTGCTACAGGATCTGAAAAGACTATCTCGGCTAGTGCTTTACGGTTAATGTCACCGTTAGACAAAATTGTCTCGCCAAAGCGCGCAATAACTTCATCAAAACCTTCGCTACCTCGCTCGATTGCGATACGAGCGAGTTGATCCGCGTCAACAACGCTGGCTCCGAGCTCACTAAAGAACTGAGCAACCGTTGACTTGCCGGCACCAATTCCACCTGTGAGCGCGATTATCTTCATGTGTAGAGCCTACCTGTGACATTATGAAATAAAGAAAGCCCCACACGATCAACGTGTGAGGCTTTCTTACTTACGATAATTTATTCAGCAGTCTCTTCTGCAGGTGCTTCAACTGGTGCATCAGCTGGTGCTCCGGCAGCATCGGCAACCTTCGCCTCTGCCTTCTGCTTCTTGTGAGCTAAGAATCGCACTTGTGCTTCCTGGTACTGACGCTCCCACTCTTCGCGTTGTGAGTCATGTCCTGGCTTCCACTCCTGAGTTTCAGGATCGAAACCTTCTGGGTAGATAAAGTTTCCTTCTGCATCATAACGAGCAGCCATTCCGTACTGTGTTGGATCGAATGCTTCGATCTCAACTTCGGTACCTTCATTAGCTTGCTTCAATGAGAGTGAGATGCGACGACGCTCAAGATCGATATCGATGATCTTGACGAATAGCTCGTCATCAACTGCAACAACCTGCTCAGGAATTTCTACGTGGCGTTCTGCCAACTCAGAGATGTGTACAAGTCCTTCGATTCCTTCGTGAACGCGAATGAATGCGCCGAATGGAACAAGCTTAGTAACAACACCTGGAACAACCTGATGAATTGTGTGTGTGCGAGCAAATGCCTGCCATGGATCTTCCTGTGTTGCCTTGAGTGAGAGTGAGACGCGCTCACGCTCGAAATCAACTTCAAGAACTTCAACAGTAACTTCATCTCCTACCTCGACAACTTCGCCTGGGTGGTCGATGTGCTTCCATGAAAGCTCTGATACGTGGACAAGACCGTCTACGCCACCGAGGTCGACGAATGCACCGAAGTTAACGATAGATGAAACAACACCTGTGCGAACCTGACCCTTTTGGAGCTGGTTGAGGAATGTTGTGCGTGATTCAGATTGAGTCTGCTCAAGGAATGCACGACGTGAGAGAACTACGTTGTTACGGTTCTTGTCGAGTTCGATGATGCGGGCTTCAACCTGCTTACCAATATATGGTGTGAGATCACGGACGCGACGCATTTCAACCAGTGATGCTGGCAAGAAGCCACGCAAACCGATATCAACGATAAGTCCGCCCTTAACAACTTCAATAACTGTTCCGACAACAACTTCGTCGCGTTCCTTCTTGCCTTCGATCTCTCCCCATGCACGCTCATACTGAGCACGCTTCTTAGAGAGGATGAGGCGTCCTTCTTTATCTTCTTTCTGAAGAACAAGAGCTTCTACCTTGTCGCCAACTTTAACAATGTCATTTGGATCTGCATCGTGGCGGATTGAGAGTTCGCGTGAAGGGATAACACCTTCTGTTTTGTACCCAATATCAAGAAGTACTTCTTCGCGATCTATCTGAACGACTGTACCTTCGACGAGATCTCCGTCGTTGAAATTTCTGATTGTTCCTTCGATTGCTGCTAGAAAATCTTCAGCCGATCCAATGTCATTTACTGCAATTACTGGTGATGTAGACAAGTGAGCTCCGTAGGGATAGTTAAGTAGTAGGACTCAGGCTATTTGCCTGAAGAACAGGTGAAGGGTACGCGGATGAGGTGTGGCGGAGCAAATCCCCGCATAGAATCACTCACTATGAAGCGCTATCGGGAACTCTTTGCCTTCCCTCAAGTGATCTCTTTGGGAATAGCCGCATTCCCAGCACGCGTAGCCTACGGAATGATCGGTCTTGGAATTTTCTTCAAAGCCGAACAGGAAACTGGTTCCGTTGCCATCGCCGGTTTTGCAATCGGATTAAATTCTCTCGCTGGATCGCTGACTGCCGGCATCCGCGGCTCAGTGATGGATAGATGGGGCCAAAAGTGGGTCATACGAATTTTGGTACCTGCTTACTCTGCTCTGATCCTGACACTGAACACTATGGAGACTTCACGATCTATCCTCATCACTGCATTTATTCTTGGCATCACAGCACCACCCATTAATTTATCTGTACGTCCGCTCTGGAAAGATCTCGTTCCAGACTCGTATCTACGTACCGCATACGCTTTCGATTCAGCAATGATGAGTTCAACCAGTGTTATTGGCCCTGTAATAGTTACCTCACTTGCCTTATCCAGTCGCTCTTTTCTCGCTCTCGATGTTGTTGCAGCATTTATGTTTATCGGTGGCATCGGATTGGCTCTGACACCGGTCTCTCGAAACTGGATTCCAGAGAAGAAGGTTAAGGATCAAGGAAATCTCTTTGCGAACCGCGCCATGCAGTTGCTCATGTTTGAGGGTTGCTTTATCGGATTCGGTTGGGGAGTCTTCGATGTGGCTGTTCCGGCATTTGCAACGCAAGAAGGTGTCCCCCACCGCGTTGCTTGGATCTTTGCATCCTTTGGTGTTGCAACAGTTATCGGTGGGTTACTTGGTGGTTTGGTATCAAAGAAATTAGCGCCACTGCCAGCGCTGCGACGCGCATACTTCTTCTGGTTTCTTACCTGCATCCCAGTAGTAATCACCAATCCAGATTGGACGATGGCGGTAGTTGGAGCGTCAATTGGATTTGTCGGCGGAGCGGTGCAAGTTTTTTACTTTGAAGTACTAGAAGCTGTCCGACCTAAGGGTTCACAAACATCATCACTTGGTTGGATCTGGAGCGTCGAAGGTTCTTTCATGGCAGTTGGCGCTGCAGTCGGTGGCGTTGTCTCCGAGTACTTTTCTCCCCGTGTTGGTTTAGCAATGCTGCCACTGATGTTATTTTTTGGTTTCCTTATTCTCAGCATCGGCAAGGGCAGACTCTCTGCTGCAAATGATCTCCCAACAGATGAAGAAGATCTTGCTGCGATGGCTGATAACTCAAATCTCAATACTTAAGTATTAGTGGGCTGCTTCATTCCAGCTCATTCCTACACCAACATTGACATCGAGCGGTGCTTTAAGAGGGTACGCATTTCCCATCTCGCGACGAAGAATCTCTGTAGCAATCTCAATTTCGTCAGTAACGCTCTCAAGAATTAACTCATCATGCACTTGGAGTAGCAATCGAGAGCGCAATCCCTCGGCAACGAGTGCCTTCTGAACATTAATCATGGCTAATTTAATTATATCGGCAGCCGATCCCTGGATTGGTGCGTTCAATGCCATGCGTTCTGCAATTTCACGACGCATGCGATTGTCTTGCGTCAGATCAGGAAGGTATCTACGGCGACCCAAAACAGTTTCGGTATATCCCACTTTGCGTGCTTCTTCAACGACATTTTTCAAATAGTCTCTAATTCCGCCAAATCGAAGGAAGTAGCGATCCATCAAATCTTTAGCAGCAGATGGAGAAAGATCGAGTTGGATTGCAAGTCCGTAGGAGCTAAGTCCGTAAGCAAGTCCATAGGACATCGCTTTTATCTGGCGACGCATCTCAGCGTCTACATCGCTGGGAGCAACTCCAAAGACCTCCGCTGCGACTGTTGCATGCAAGTCTTCACCCGAGGAGAAGGCCTCAAGCAGATGAGCATCATTTGATAAGTGAGCCATAATGCGCATTTCAATCTGACTGTAATCAGCTGTGATCAGGTGGTCAAAGCCTTTGCCAGCGATAAAGCAATCACGAATCTTGCGTCCCTCTTCGGTACGAACCGGAATGTTCTGCAGGTTAGGACCGACAGATGAGAGTCGACCTGTCGCAGTCACGGTCTGTGCAAAGTGAGTATGGATGCGTTGATCGGATGCTATCTCTGCAATCAAACCTTCGATTGTCGTCGCTAACTTCTTTGTTTCACGGATGCGAAGCAGAGCTGCCAGTACCGGGTGCTTAGACTTTGCATAGAGACGGGCGAGGGCATCCGCATCGGTGGTAAACCCTGTCTTTATCTTCTTTGTCTTAGGTAGTTTTAACTCGTCGAAGAGAACAACCTGCAACTGCTTAGGCGATGCGACATTGAATTCATGGCCCACTGAGTCATGAGCAATCTTTGTTTGTGCCGCCACTTCGGATTCAAAAAAACTCAAGAGTTCGGTGAGTTTCTTACTATCGACGGCCACGCCCCTGCGTTCCATAACTGCTAGCAGGTGCGCAACTGGAAGTTCGAGTTCATAGAGAAGACCTTCTACACCTCGCGATTTTAACTCTTGGTCCATCGACGTTTTTAAAGTAAATAATTGTGAGGCCGTTGATGCCACCGTGCTTTCCGCAGAAGTCACGTCAAGCACTGACCCATCTCCATAGCGTTCGAGGAGATCGGTGACCTCATGGGTACGTACACCCGGGTTGAGAACATAGGCCGCAAGGCTTGTGTCAAAGATTATTCCCTCAATCTCGTGCAGCCTGGAAAGTGTCTTTCCGTCATGAATAATCTTAGGAATATCTGCATCAGCACCCCATGACCCAATATCGCTGGAATGCACGACATAAACTTCATCAGATGAGAGCGCTACCGAATATCGATTCAGTGTTCCATCAACAATTTCGTAGGAAAGGGCTATCTCGCCTTTATGTTTTGCAATCTTTGCACTCATCTCCATAGGGGTGAGAGTCTTTTGATCTAGTTCACGTGAAAAGAGCAAAGTTGCTACCGGGGTTTCAACCTGTGATCCCGCAATTGCGATTACTGAGAGACGCTCTTTGAGAGTTCTGAACTCGAGTGTTTCGAGAAGTGGTGCGAGTTCTGAAAGCTCCACACCTGACCATGCAAGGGCGATAGGATCTGTTTGGATATCGACAGAGTGAATCAACTGAGTAAGTTCCCGGTTGCGTTTTACGCTTTCAATATTCTCACGAAGAGCGATCCCTACCTTGCCACCGACTTCATCAGCATTTTCGAGCAACTTCTCAAGGGAGCCGTATTCGATAATCCACTTCGCAGCTGTCTTCTCACCAACGCCCGGAATTGATGGCAGGTTATCGCTGGGATCTCCACGAAGCGCGGCAAAATCTGGATACTGAGTGGGTGTCATCTGGTATTTATCGATGACCGCCTGTGGTGTCATGCGTGCCATCTCGCTCACCCCTCGCTTGGGATATAAAACAGTGATCGATTCTGTGACGAGCTGAAAGCTATCTCTATCGCCAGTACAGATCAGAACTTCGAAACCATCAGTCGCTGCGCGTGTAGCCAAGGTTGCAATAATGTCATCGGCTTCAAAACCTTCGACTGCAAACTGTGTAATGCCAAAACCAGCAACGAGATTATTGATATAAGACATCTGCGACCGAAACTCATCTGGAGTTTTTGCGCGATTTGCTTTGTACTCAGGAAAAATCTCGCTTCGAAAAGTCTTGCGAGATACATCAAAGGCCACGGCTACGTGGGTGGGCTTCTCATCCTTAAGAAGTGAGATCAGCATCGTGGCAAAGCCATAGATGGCATTGGTGTGCTGGCCAGAGGCAGTTGTAAAGTTCTCCGCCGGAAGAGCGAAAAAAGCTCGGTAGGCCATTGAGTGGCCATCAATAAGAAGGAGTCTCTTCTCGTTCTTGGCCATGACGCATATCTTAGGTATAAACTCCTCAACTATGACGGAACCAAATTTTCTTGACATTCTTCGTGAGCGCGGAGGCGGAGCACTCGATAAGAAGATGGGGATCGAAATCCTCGAAGCATCTCCCGAACGTCTCGTCGGGCGTATGCCTGTCGAAGGAAATACTCAACCATTCGGACTTCTCCACGGTGGCGCAAATGTTGTTTTAGCGGAATCACTTGGCTCAGTAGGCGCGCATTTACATGCTGGACCTACTCGCCGAATTGTCGGAGTAGATATCAACGCCACCCATCACAAGTCAGCAACTTCAGGATTTGTCACTGGCGTTGCAACTGCAGTGTCACTTGGAAAGACTCTCTGCGTCTATGAAGTAGTCATTACCAATGAAGAAGGCCAGCGCACATGTAGCGCACGCATTACCTGCATGATTTTGGCCGAGCGCGCATAAAGTAAATGACTTAAGCGCCTGTTCCTAGATATGCCTCGCGTACAGCCGGATCGTTGAGAAGATCTGATGCTTTTGCTTCTTTGACGATATTTCCAGTCTCAAGAATGTAGGCACGATCAGCTCTTTGAAGAGCTTGCTGTGCATTCTGTTCAACGAGCAAAATCGTCACACCTGTTTTATTAATCTCTGTGATGATGCGGAAGATATTAGCAATCATCTGTGGAGCAAGGCCCATGGAAGGCTCGTCAAGAAGAAGCACCTTTGGCTTTGCCATGAGCGCTCGACCTATTGCGAGCATTTGCTGTTCGCCACCAGAGAGAGTTCCGGCAGCTTGCGTAATCCTCTCCTTGAGTCGAGGGAATAGTTCAAAGATCCTTACAAGATCCTCATCTATATCGTTTTTTTTCATCTTCAAGTGATACTTACCGAGCTCGAGATTCTCCAGAACGGTCATTCCTGGGAAAATTCCTCTACCTTCCGGTGCTTGTGAAATACCGAGAGATACGCGCTCATGTGCCTTGTATTTAAGAATGTTTTTGCCATCGTACTCAATTGATCCTGACGTTGGATTCAATAAACCTGAGATGGTCTTAAGCAGCGTTGTCTTACCCGCTCCGTTTGCGCCGATTAAAGAGACAATCTCTCCCTGCTCAACGACGATAGAGACTCCCTTGATCGCTTCAATTTTTCCATAAGCAACGCGGAGATCTTTTATTTCAAGACGCATTTTCAGGCACTCCTAAATAGGCTTCAATAACTCGTGGGTCTTCCTGAATCGCCTTTGGGAGATCATCAGCAATCTTCTGACCGAAATCGAGAACAACTACACGGTCTGAAACTTTCATCACCAAAGACATATCATGTTCAATAAGAAGGACTGTGTAGCCAGCATAACGGATACGACGAATCGTCTCTGCGAGCTCGACTTTCTCCGCTGGATTAAAACCAGCTGCAGGCTCGTCAAGAAGAAGAAGTTTTGGCTCAGTGCCTAGAGCACGTGCAATCTCTAAGCGACGCTGAACACCATATGGAAGATTCTTCGCTAAGCGATCTGAGTACTCACCAATGCCAATAAAGTCTAATAACTCTTGCGCGCGTGCCTTGTCTCGCTTCTCTTCGCGACGCGAGATTGGCATTCCAAATAGTCCAGAGAGCAATCCTGACTTTTTATGTGTATCAGTTGCAGTCATCACATTCTCTAGGGATGTCATATCACCCCACAAACGAATGTTCTGAAACGTTCTTGCTACGCCAGAGCGCGTGATCTTGTATCGCTTCTTCCCAGCTAAGGATTCTCCTTCAAAGGAGATCGCCCCGGATGTGAGTTGGTAGACACCCGTGATCACATTAAAGATTGTCGTCTTTCCTGCGCCATTAGGTCCGATGAGTCCGAGGATCTCTTGTGGTTTTACATCGAATGAAACGTCATTAAGAGCGGTGACCCCACCAAACTTCATAGTCACATTCTTTAAGCTTAGAAGTGGCTCAGTCATGACTTCTCCTTTGTTACGAGCGCTTTTTCACGCTTTTTACGAGGGAGCAATCCATCTGGTCGCAGGTTCATCATAATTACCAGCACCAAACCAAATACCAAGAGGCGAGCTTCAGAGAGGAATCTGATTCGATCTGGCAGATACGCCAAAACTACTGCTCCGAGAATTACTCCCCAGATATTTCCCATTCCTCCGAAGACGACACAGGCAAGAATGAGAATTGAGATTTGCAGCGTGAAGTTATCCGGTGCAATGTAGAGCGTCTTTGATGCGTACAAGACACCAGCTGCTCCACCTACAGATGCGCCAAGGACAAAAGCCCAAATTTTATATTTGAAGGTAGGGACTCCAAGGAGTTCTGCTACATCTTCATCCTGTCGGATTGACTCCCACGCTCGACCTGCTCTACGTGCTGAAAGGCGGCGAACCATCCAAATTGCAAGAAGAATAAAGACTAAGAGAGTCCAGAAGTAGATTCGGTGGCTATCGAATGCGTATTCAACACCGAAAATTGGTGGAGGCGTCGGAATATTTTGAATTCCTTCAGCGCGACCCAATACTTGCAGATTGAGAGCGATGATTCGTACGATCTCACCAAATCCTAGAGTGATAATTGCTAAATAGTCACCGCGTAATTTCAGCGCTGGGACACCAAGAATGAGTCCGGCAAACATAGACATAGCGATACCAATAGGAAGAATTTCCCATGTATTCAGGTCTGTCTTTGTACCGAGAAGTCCCATTGTGTAGGCACCGATGGCAAAGAACGCAACGTAACCAAGATCGAGCAGACCGCTCTTTCCAATCACAATATTGAGACCAATCGCCATCAAAACAAACATGGCAACTGGATTTACAAGAACTGATTCGTAACTCGCAACTGGTGTATTGAGAATCGTGCCGCCCATAAATGGAAGGGAGGCGACAGCGGCAATAGATGCAAGAACGATAGCTACTCGTGCCGGACGGCCGGAATTTTCCCAAAGCTCGGCACCTTTATCGCGTAAATTAATCATCACACCCTCGATTGCGTCATAGATTCACCAAAGATCCCATTTGGCCTGGTGTAGAGAACGAGAACTAAGACGATAAATACTGTTACGGCCTTCCACTGCGTACCGAGGAAGAATGAGGCGTATGTTTCAAGTAGCCCTAAGGCTAAGCCGCCAAAAAAGGCTCCCTTGATATTTCCTATGCCTCCAAGAATTGCCGCTGTGAAGGCTGCGATACCGAGTTCGAATCCAATATTGGACGCGGTGTTTTCATACTTGAGAACATAGAAGAAGCCTGCTGCACCAGTCATCAAACCACCGATCAAGAAGGTTGCCGAGATGACACCGTCAATATTAATTCCCATAAGTCGAGCAGCATTTGGGTTCATTGAAACTGCTCGGATTGCCTTACCCATGCGTGTCTTATTGATAAAGGTTGTCAGAGCAATGAAGAGAACTAGTGCTGCAATTACAATGATGGTGTTATCAAGTCGGATACCAGCATCAAAGAACTGGCCAATGAATGTCTTGTCCATGGCTCGGGGGGCAGCAACTGGGCGCGAGTCGGTCATGATGCGCACTGACTCAGCAAGAACCATTGAGACGCCAATTGCAGAGATAAGTGGGGCTAAAATTCCAGAGTTTCTCCGGCGCAAGCGACGATATGCGACAAGCTCTACGACTAGAGAAAGTAAACCTGAAACAAGCATTGAGATAACAAGAGCCGTTGCCAAAATAAACCAGAGGCGCAGCCCCGTTGCATACTCCGAGCTCTGTGTGAATTTGAAAACATCTCGGATAACAATTACCGTGGCAAATGTGCCGACCATGAAAATTTCTGAGTTAGCAAAGTTGATCATGCGAAGAACGCCATAAACGAGGGTGTAGCCAAGAGCTATAAGGATGTAAATAAATCCCAAGCTCAGACCTCCAAAGGTCAGAGACCAAAATTGATCCAGAAAGTTGCCTATCAAGAACTTTTTTTCCTAACTACTTGCCTGCGTGGAAAAGATCAATAAATCAGACCCGGCAGACCATCAATTGTGGATGGCCTGCCGGATTTGATTACTTAATTGATTTTTATTACTTGATTGGGCCTGTGAACTTGATGACTCCGTCTTTAACCTCGAAGCCATTCATTACTCCACCAGCAACATCACCGTTCTTATCGAACTTGATTGTTGTTCCGGTAAGTGACTTGCCACTGTAAGTCTTTACACACTTCAACATTGCAGCGCGGGTAGAATTTCCCTTTGCGATGCAGTTAAGAAGTACATTTGCAGCGTCGATTGACTCTGCTGCATAGACTCCTGAAGCCTTACCCATCTTCGCTGCGAAATCTGCTTCTAGTGCTGCAGAAATCTCACCAAGAGGAACGGTTCCAGCGGTTAGACGTACACCCTCAAGAACTGCCTTAGGTGCAAGAGTTGGGAAGCTAGGGCTAAGTACTCCGTCGCCACCTGCAAGGATGCCTGTGTATCCGCTATCACGAAGCTGCTTGAAGAATGGTGCAGCCTGTGGGAAGTAACCTGTGTAGATTACAACGTTTGCGCTAGCTGTCTTGACCTTGGCAATTGTTGCAGACCAGTCAGTTGTCTTATCTGACACGCTGTCGTATCCAACTGCTTGTCCTGCAGGAATTCCTGGCTTCATGTAATCAACAAGTCCAACACCGTATGCAGACTGATCGTCAACGATGAAGACCTTAGGACCAGCAACGCCCTTTGTTGCTAGCTTGAAGAGTGATGGTCCCTGAACCTTGTCAGTTACAACGACGCGGTGGAATACAGGGAATCCAATCGCACCAGCAGCAGGATCAGTGATCGATACACGTGTTGCTGATGGTGAAATCATTACAAGGTTACGCTGCTTGTAGAAAGGCAATGCCGCAATTGTTGCTCCAGAGTATGCAGCACCAACAAGACCGATGATCTTTGCGTTGGATGCGATTCCTGGTGCAACCTTTGCTGACTGATCAGGAGCTCCCTGGTCATCAGCCTTAACAAGTGAAACTACAAACTTTCCTTTGTTCTTTGCATTGAACAACTTGATGGCATATTCAACGCCAGCAACTTCATCCTGACCAACTTGGGCTTCTTCGCCTGTAAGTGGGCCCTGAAAAGCGATTGTGATCTGTTTAGCGGCAGCCTGAGCTGTGGTTGCTGAAGTCACTCCAAATACGAGTGATGCAACTGAACCAACGGCAAGGGCTTGCATCAATTTTTTATTCATTGTTGCCTTTCCTGTTCTTGTGTCCCGGGACAGGGAGACCGTAAGGGTAATGGTCAGGGTGAGGTCGGGGCAAGATGAGGAGCCCCACTTTCAGCTCATTCAGGTTACTTTTTGATTACGAAATGAACCCAACTAGTGCGGAACGGCATCAGGGCTGATGACGGCCTGTGCCACTTCTTTCATAGTGAGACGACGATCCATAGCGGCCTTTTGAATCCAAGAAAATGCCTGAGGTTCAGTGAGATTGAGGGCAGCCATCAAGATTCCCTTGGCTCGATCGATGATCTTGCGAGTCTCCAGACGTTCATGAAGGTCTGCAACTTCTGCTGCGAGTGATTTCATCTGCAGATGCCTGCTAATTGCAATTTCAATTGCCGGAACTAAATCATTGATTGTAAACGGCTTAAGAACGTATGCCATGACCCCTGCATCACGCGCGCGATCAACGAGTTCTCGTTGACTAAATGCAGTAAGCATCAATACCGGACATGTAGAAATAATTTCCTCAGCTGCGCTGATTCCATCAAGGATTGGCATTTTCACATCAAGTATTGCAAGATCAGGTTTATGTTCTGCTACTAATGTAATTGCTTCTGCGCCATCACTTGCTTGAGCAACTACGAGATAGCCTGCCTCGCCCAGCATTTCGACGAGATCCATTCGGATCAGCGCCTCATCTTCGGCCACGACAATTCTCACCGGCTCTTGAGCGCGCTCTATATTCATGTGCCCCGAGTCGGATTCGAACCGACACTATGCAGTGTTTGAGACTGCCCTCTCTACCGTTGGAGTACCGAGGCTAACGTGAACCAATCTTAACCTCTCCGCTGCCTTAGACCGAATCGCTGCTTTCAGCGATAGGCAGGAGCAGCACCACCAACGGCATCACCCATCCGGTGCACTCGCATTGCATTGGTGGAGCCTGGAATTCCGGGAGGTGAGCCCGCCACAATAATCACGTGATCGCCGATAGTTGTGCGCTTGCTCTCAAGAAGAAGTCCGTCAACCTGTTTCACCATTTGATCAGTATGTGAAACAACTGGTGTGATCATCGGTTCAACGCCCCATGTAAGAGCGAGACGGTTGTAGGTTCCACGATCTGGAGTAAGTGCCAAGATTGGAATAGGTGAGCGAAGCCGTGACATACGTCGCGCTGAATCACCGCTTTGAGTAAAAGCAACGAGGAATTTTGCTCCTACGATCGCACCAACCTCCACTGCAGCCTTTGTAATTGCTCCACCTTTAGTGCGAGGGGCATGCTTCAGTGGGCGGATTCTATCTAGCCCACCTTCTTCAGTTCTTTGGATGATGCGAGACATTGTCTGTACTGCTTCAATAGCAAATTCACCCACGCTGGTCTCACCAGAGAGCATCAGCGCATCTGCGCCATCGAGTACCGCGTTGGCACAGTCTGTAGCTTCTGCGCGAGTGGGTCGTGAATTTGTAATCATCGAGTCAAGCATCTGTGTGGCGACAATGACGGGCTTGGCCGCATCTCGAGCTAACTCCACGCAACGCTTTTGCACCAGTGGAACATCTTCAATAGGTAACTCTACTCCAAGGTCACCGCGAGCAACCATGATGGCGTCGAAGGCATCAACGATGCTCACAAGATTATCTACAGCTTGTGGCTTTTCAATCTTTGCGATGACCGGAACGCGAATTCCTTCTTCATCCATGATGCGATGAACATCTTTGATGTCATCAGCATTTCGGACAAATGAGAGCGCAATAAAATCTGCTCCCGCTCGAAGACCCCATCGCAGATCGTCCATATCTTTTTCGGAGAGCGCCGGTACAGAGACGGCAACACCTGGAAGGTTGATTCCCTTGTTGTTGCTGACAGCACCTGGCTCGATCACCTGAGTGATGACATCGTTTCCTTTAACTTCGGTCACCTCAACTGTCACTTTTCCATCATCGATCAGGATGCGATCTCCTGCCTTGCAATCCCCTGGCAAACCTTTATATGTAGTTCCCACGCGCTCTTTTGTTCCTTCAATCTCATCTGTCGTAATTGTGAAAATATCTCCACGAGCGAGATCATGAGGACCCTCTTTAAATCGAGCAAGTCGAATCTTTGGACCTTGGAGGTCGACCAAAATAGCGATCGGAACACCAGCCTCGGCTGCAGCTGCACGGACTTGATCCAGTCGACTTTGATGCTCTTCATAACTTCCATGTGACAAGTTGAGGCGAGCCATATTCATTCCGGCTGCAATGAGTTCACGCACCTTTTCTGGTGACTCAACTGCTGGTCCTAGTGTGCAAACAATTTTTGCGCGGCGCATGGTCATACCTTACCTATCTTTATAGATTACTAACGAGTTTGGATTGTGGTGAGTTGTTGCCTTAGACCATCAGTGGCCGAGCATTTGGTGCAATCGGTGCAGGAAGCTGTGTATCTCCTTCAAGATAGAGATCAACCGCAGCGGCTGCACTTCGTCCTTCAGCAATAGCCCACACAATTAGTGATTGACCGCGTCCGGCATCTCCTGCGACAAATACTCCCTGTGATGTACTTTGATAAGAATCATCACGCTTCACATTGGTGCGATCATCGAGTTCAACTTCGAGTTGATCAAAGAGTGGGGTGCTTTCAGTTCCCGTAAATCCCATCGCAAGGAAGGCAAAATCTGCTGGTATCTCACGCTCTGAACCAGGAATTGGTTCAAATTTTCCATCCACTAACTGCGTCTCAACAAGCTTAAGTGCTTTGAGATTTCCATTGCCATCACCGATAAATTCTTCTGTGCTGACAGAAAAGACTCGCTGATCAAGTTCTTCATGCGCACTAGAAACTCTGTAAATCATTGGATACATAGGCCAAGGTTGAGAACCGGGGCGCTCATCTGTAGGACGTGGCATGATCTCAAGTTGGGTAACACTTGCTGCCCCTTGACGCACTGATGTACCAAGACAATCTGCACCGGTATCGCCGCCACCCAAGATGATCACATGCTTACCTGCAACATTGATTTCAGGATTTGTGACTTCACCGAGAGCTTGCTTATTTCCCCAAGGCAAGAACTCCATCGCTTGATAAATACCTTTATTTTCGCGCCCTTTAATTGGAAGATCTCTCCATTGAGTCGCACCCAATGCGAGAACAACGGCATCGTACTTTTGGCGCAACTCAGATCCTGTGATATCGACGCCGACATTTATACCTGTACGAAAACGTGTGCCTTCCTTCTCCATCTGGGCGAGGCGACGATCAATGATGTTCTTCTCCATCTTAAATTCAGGAATTCCGTAGCGAAGAAGTCCACCGATCCGATCTGCACGCTCATAGACAACGACGGTGTGGCCAGCACGGGTGAGTTGTTGAGCAACAGCTAGACCTGCAGGACCAGAACCAATGACTGCAACTGTCTTTCCAGTAAGACGATCTGGTGCAAGCGGCTTCACTTCACCTGATCCAAAAGCTTCTTCGATTGTACGAAGTTCAACCTGTTTGATCGTGACAGCTTCAGCATTAATTGCGACTACACATGCAGTTTCGCACGGTGCTGGGCAGAGACGACCGGTGAACTCAGGAAAATTATTTGTTGCATGTAAGCGTGCGATCGCTTCTGTTGTATCGCCTCGGTGGATGAGGTCATTCCACTCAGGGATCAGATTTCCAAGTGGGCAGCCTGAGTGACAGAAAGGAATACCGCAATCCATACAACGGCCTGCCTGCTTCTGCAAATGTTCCATACTTTGAGGCTCGTACACTTCGCGCCAGTCCTTAATGCGCACATCAACTGGACGTCGCTTAGGCATCTCACGTGGTGTGGTCATAAATCCTCTTGGATCAGCCATTTGCCGCAACCTCCATGACATATTGATCTACTGGAAGACCTTCACGAGTCGCCTTCTCCATCGCGGCAAGCACGCGCGCATAATCGCGAGGCATAACAAGTGAGAATCGAGTGAGTGAACTCTCCCAATCAAGAAGTAGATTGCCAGCAACTTGAGAATCTGTTTCATTGAAGAAGGAAGTCACAATCGCTTTCAGCGCTTCCTTTTGATCCGACGGTACAGCCAAGACATCGACCATCTCGGTATTAACTAGATCTGCATTGAGATCGAGTACAAATGCACGGCCGCCGGACATACCAGCAGCAAAGTTACGACCAGTGCGGCCAAGAACTACAACAGTTCCACCCGTCATGTATTCACAACCATGATCGCCGATACCTTCGACAACAGCGGTAGCACCTGAGTTTCGAACGCAGAAACGTTCTCCGACTACTCCGCGAAGGAAGAGATCACCTGATGTTGCGCCATATCCAATGACGTTTCCTGCAATCACATTCTCTTCTGAATCAAAGCTTGCGTTCTCATCTGGGCGAACGATGATGCGACCACCTGATAGACCCTTACCCACGTAATCATTAGAGTCACCAAATAGTCTAAGAGTCAGTCCTGATGGAATAAATGCACCCAGAGATTGTCCGGCTGAACCGCGAAGAGTGACATGAACGGTATCTGTAGGAAGTCCCACTCCCCCGAAGTTACGAGTGATCTCAGCGCCGAGCATCGTACCCACTGTACGGTTAACGTTACGCACAGCTGATTCGATGGAAACTTTGGTGCCAGAAGTAAGTGCTGCCTGCGCCTTTTCAATAAGTAGATTATCAAGTGCGTGCACAAGCCCATGGTCCTGTGTCGTTGTTTGATAAAGCGAACTCTCTACATCAGGACGAGCAAGTAGTGGAGTGAGATCTAATCCGCTTGTCTTCCAGTGCGCTACGGCTCTATGAGTATTGAGGTATTCAACATGACCAATAGCTTCCTGCAAGGTTTTAAACCCAAGCGATGCCAAGATTTCGCGAACTTCCTCTGCAATATATTCAAAGAAGGTCTCAACAAACTCTGGCTTACCGGTAAATTTCTTTCGTAGTTCTGGGTTCTGTGTTGCCACACCTACTGGGCAGGTATCCAAGTGACAGACGCGCATCATGACGCAACCAGATACAACAAGTGGGGCTGTTGCAAAACCGTACTCTTCGGCACCTAAGAGCGCTGCGATTACTACATCTCGGCCAGTCTTGAGTTGACCATCTGTCTGAACCACGATGCGATCACGGAGGCCATTGAGAAGAAGTGTCTGCTGGGTCTCAGCTAAGCCAAGCTCCCATGGTGCACCTGCATGCTTGAGAGATGTAAGTGGTGATGCACCTGTTCCACCATCATGACCCGAGATGAGAACAACATCGGCATGTGCCTTTGATACTCCAGCTGCAACAGTTCCGACACCCACTTCTGCTACAAGTTTGACGTGGATACGTGCATTTTTATTTGCATTCTTAAGGTCATGGATGAGCTGGGCAAGATCTTCAATGGAGTAAATATCATGATGCGGTGGTGGTGAAATCAGGCCCACGCCAGGAGTTGAATAGCGAACAGCTGCGATCCACGGATAGACCTTGTTACCAGGAAGTTGTCCACCTTCACCAGGCTTCGCACCTTGTGCCACCTTAATTTGGATGTCATCTGCATTTACTAAGTACTCACTTGTCACACCAAATCGACCGGAGGCAACTTGCTTGATCGAGCTGCGCTTTGAATCTCCATTAGTTTCAGGAGTAAATCGAGAAGGATCTTCTCCACCTTCACCAGTATTTGACTTAGCACCAAGGCGATTCATAGCAATGGCAAGAGTTTCGTGGGCCTCTTGTGAGATAGACCCATATGACATCGCACCGGTAGAAAAACGCTTAACAATGCTAGCTATAGATTCAACCTCATCGACAGAGATCGGTGTATGCGTAGCTATATCGAATTCGAAGAGGCCGCGCAAAGTCATTAAGGCAGCGCTCTGATCATCGACAGCCTTTGTGTATCGCTTGAAGACGTCATATCGCTTTGATCGTGTTGCGTGCTGCAAGGTAAAGACTGTCTCAGGATTAAATAGATGCGGCTCTCCATCGCGGCGCCACTGATATTCGCCGCCGATCGGAAGGCGCTTTGTGCCAGGCACTTCTCCCCCAGGTGGATAGGCGATGTGATGGCGTTTGATTGTCTCTTCTGCAATCACATCAAGATCCACTCCGCCGAGGCGGGAAGTTGTTCCGACAAAGAATTCATCGACTACATCTTGGGCAATACCAATTGCTTCAAAAACTTGTGCACCTGTGTATGAGGCGATCGTGGAGATTCCCATCTTCGACATCACCTTAAGTACTCCCTTACCAAGGGCTTTAATAATGTTATGTACAGCCTTCTCCGGAGTGATACCAGTGATTACGCCTTGAATAACAAGATCTTCGGCGCTCTCCATCGCAAGGTATGGATTAACAGCAGCTGCGCCATAACCAATAAGTAGAGCAACATGGTGGACCTCACGTACATCACCAGCTTCTACAACTAAACCAACCTTGGTGCGAGTCTTTTGACGAATGAGGTGGTGATGAACTGCTGCGGTCAGCAGAAGGGAAGGAATAGGAGTGTCTTCGGCGTCACCATTTCGGTCTGAGAGAACAATGATGCGAGCACCATCGGCAATTGCCTTGCTCACTTCTTCTCTTATCTCATCGAGACGATTGCGTAGAGTATTTCCATCACCAGAGACTGGGAAGAGTCCACGAACTACATAGGACTGAAGATGTGAATAATCTTCATCTGCATTAACGTGAATAATTTTTGCGAGCTCATCATTATCAATGACTGGAAATGGCAGAATAATTTGGCGGCATGACTGTGGTCCTGGGTCAAGAAGATTATGTTCAGGGCCAATCGATCCTCCGAGACTTGTCACAATCTCTTCACGGATTGCATCAAGTGGAGGATTTGTTACTTGGGCAAAGAGTTGCGTGAAGTAATCAAAGAGAACACGTGGCTTATTTGAGAGGGCTGCGATCGGGGTATCTGTTCCCATCGAGCCGAGAGCTTCAGCTCCGTTCTTTGCCATCGGAGTAATAATGATGCGAAGTTCTTCTTCGGTATAACCAAATGCGCGCTGGCGACGAACGACAGATGAATGCGGATAGATAATGTGTTCGCGAGCCGGAAGATCAGAGAGCTTTACAACTCCATCCTGCAACCACTTTCCGTAAGGAGCGGCATCAGCTAGAGAATCTTTAATCTCGTCATCTTCAATAATTCGCCCAGCTTCAATATCAACTAGGAACATCTTTCCTGGCTGCAAGCGACCCTTGCGCGCAATTCTCTCTGCAGGAAAATCAAGAACACCAGCCTCAGATGCAAGGACTACCAATCCATCATGTGTTACCCAGAAACGTGACGGGCGAAGGCCGTTACGATCTAGAACTGCGCCAACCTGGTGGCCATCGGTAAATGTGACACATGCTGGGCCGTCCCACGGTTCCATAAGAGAAGAGTGGAAGGCGTAAAAATCGCGTCGCTTCTGTGACATCGTCGCGTGGTTCTCCCACGCTTCAGGAATCATCATCAAGACTGCATGTGGGAGTGAGCGACCGCCTAGATAGAGCAATTCAAGGACTTCATCAAAGGATGCAGAGTCACTACCTGACATTTCTACAATTGGAAAGAGGCGTGAGATATCTCCTGGGATCAGATCACTTTCAAGGAGCGCTTCACGAGCACGCATCCAGTTGCGGTTGCCCTTCACTGTATTAATTTCACCATTGTGAGCGATGAATCGATACGGGTGAGCCAGTGGCCACGATGGAAAAGTATTAGTTGAAAAACGTGAGTGAACGAGAGCCAAGGGAGAAACAACTCTCTCATCACTGAGATCGGGGAAAAATTCTTCGAGTTGGCCAGTGGTGAGCATGCCCTTGTAGACAATTGTCTGTGAAGAAAATGATGGGAAGTAAATCTCGCCTGCATGCTCTGCCTGCTTGCGTAATGCGAAAGCTAGGCGATCAAGGGCCATGCCACTTTCACCTGTGATGCTCTTAATAAAGAGCTGCTTAAAGATTGGCATGACAGATTGTGCAGTCTTTCCAACTGAGATCGGGTTGGTAGGCAGGTCGCGCCAACCGATGATGATAAGTCCTTCTTGAGCAGCGAGAGATTCAATAAGCGCTGTTGGGTCAAATCCTGGTTGGATAAATGCGATACCTGTTGCATAACTTCCTTCTGCAGGAAGATCAAAATGTGTGACTGCGCGATAGAAAGCATCAGGTACGCGAATGAGTATTCCAGCACCGTCTCCACTATCTGGCTCTGCGCCAGCTGCTCCGCGGTGATCAAGATTGCGAAGTGCCGTCAGTGCTTGAGCAACAATTTCATGAGTAGGAATTTTATTAAGAGTGGCAACCATCGCAACACCGCATGCATCATGCTCATTGGCAGGGTTGTATAACCCTTGCGCTGCTGGAAATGTTGATGGAAGTGCCATTGAAGAAGATCTCCTGTTGTCTTTTACCGTTATCAAGCGACGGGACAACGCTGACCCTCATCAAGGGTAGCAACTGAGGGCCGGGAGTGAAAGATCAAAATTGTGATCTAGGCCAACTACCCCAGATTGATATGGAGAAGACGTCCGATTCCAGCGGTAACTGCCATGCCGAAGGCTCCCCCGAGCATCACTCGAACTGTCGGTCCGAAGATATCCTTGCCAGCAGTCCTTGCACTCAATATTCCTGTGACAAGCAGTCCCACCAAGGTAAAGCCAACGATGCTCAAAGCAATTGTTCCTGGAGTTGGTGCGAAAGCTCCTGCAAATGGAATGAGCCCACCGACAGTAAAGCTAGCTGCAGAGGCAACCGCTGCCTGCATCGGACGCGCTTTATTCTGCGGCGTCTGCCCAAGTTCATCACGCAAATGCGCTTCAAGTGGATCACGAGCATGCATCTGGCGTGCAACTTCTTGGGCAAGTTCTGGAGTGAGTCCTCGCTCAATATAAATCTGCGCAAGCTCCATCAATTCACCATCTGGATCAACAGCTAAGTGATCGATCTCCATCTGCTTATCAGATTCCTCAACATCGTTCTGAGATCGTACTGAAACATATTCACCAACGGCCATCGACATTGCACCGGCAACAATTGCTGCAACTCCAGCAGTGATAAGAAAAGTATCTTTGCCCGGATTAGCAGCGGTAACACCGATCATCAAACTGGCAGTTGAAACTAAGCCATCGTTTGCGCCAAGAACGGCAGCTCGCAACCAACCTGCGCGATGGGCGCGGTGATGAACATTGCGCTGATAGACCGATTCAAGACCCATGCCTAAATCCTACCTGAGACATTGTGCTTGTGACGTATTCGCAAGAAGTAAGCCAACGCTAATGCGCCCACGGCGATACTCACCCATTCATTCTGGCGTAATCCAAAGAAGAGGTTAGCTGCATCGATTCGGATGCTCTCAATGAAGAAGCGTCCGAGGCAGTAACCAGTGATATAGATCGCAAAAACTTGGCCCGGAAGGAACTTCTTACCAAAGAAAATTAAAATAATTGCAATGAGTGAACACCAGATCGCTTCATAGAGAAAGGTGGGATGAAAGGTTTCAAATGCTCTTAACGCGGATGGTCTTTTGGTGACGGGAACTTCTAGCGCCCACCAGGCATCTAGTGGTCTTCCAAAAAGCTCAACGTTAAACCAATTTCCAAAACGACCAATGGCCTGTGCAAAGAGAATCCCGGGAGCTAGCGCGTCGAGTAATACAGGAAAGTGCGGAAGAGAAATGTCTGGTCGCGTACGCCCGACTCGTCGTAATCCAACATATGCGCCAAGTGCACCCAGAGAGATGGCGCCCCAAATACCAAGCCCACCTTTCCAGATTGCAAAGATATCTAGGAACGATCCAGCGCTACCGAAGAAATCGCCGGGTGATGAAAGAACGTGATAGATCCGGCCCCCAATGATTCCGAATGGCACTGCGAAAATTGCGACATCTGCGACAACTGAAGTCAGGTTTGGATCATATGCACGCAGCCGCTTATCCCCTAGCCACACAGCAATTGCGATGCCCGCAATGATGCAGAGGGCGTAAAAATGGAAGTTGAATGGACCCACCTCTAAAGATGAGTGAGGAGGTGAAGGAATGTAGCGAGTAAACATCTGAGTACCCAAGTCCAAGTTCCGAGGCACAAGGACTCAGAAATTACTTAGCTGCGGCCTCAACTGCAGCCTTGAATTCGTTGAGATCAAAGCCTGGTGATTGACGTTCCCACACCTTGCCGTTGATCAAAGTTGTAGGTGTACCACGAACTCCGTACCGGTCCATTGATTCGGTTGCGGCAACAACATTTACGAGCTTCGATCTGTTAGTGACACAATCGGCAAAAGTGCTTGAAGTGATCCCAATCTTTTTACCAATTGTGATGAGGTTTTCTGAGCTAAGAAATCCTGAGTTTTCAACTTGAGATTGAACGTCGTAGAGAGCCTTATGGAAATCAAGGAACTTATCTTCATCCACTGCGCAATAGGCAGCATTCGATGCAGCGATAGATTCATCATCTTTACTTCCATTGCCAAGGAATGAGAGTGGGTGGTAAGTCACTTGCGCCTTCTTCTCTGTAACCAATGAAGTCAAATAACCACCAATTGGATCCTCAAATAACTTACAGACCGGGCATTGAAAATCTTCGAATATATCAATTTTGATTGGAAGCCCAGCGTTGAAGACAATTCCATCACCTTCTGCAGGATCGACAGTCGCCGGTAATGTGCCGAGGGATTGAAAAGTATCGAGTGCGGTAAAGGCGGCGTCCTTCGCCTTATTCTCGCTCAACAAGCTGAATCCAGCGCCGACAACTACAACAAGTGTCACCATTCCAATAACAAGCCAGCGAGTAAATGGATCTCCGCTTTGTGACTTGACTGAATTCTTCTTTGGCTTACTCATTCCTGATCCTCACTTGTGTGGTTAGTAGTTTCGGGCTTCTTCTCTAGCGAGAATTTTCCATAAGGGTACTTGAAGATGTAAAGACACATGCCCACGAATGCGAAATCACGCGCAATATCTACTGCATAGGCGATGCGGGCTTCGGTCGCCTGTGATGGGTCAATGGCTCCCCCACCCCCGAGACAGCCACAATCGATGAGCATTCCGCGAGCCCAGACGGAAGCGATTGCTCCAATGAACATGAGCATCAAGAGCGCACTTGCAATAGCAGCTGGTCGAATAAAGATTCCAAGAATGAGGAAGATTGCTAGTGCAACTTCGAACCAGGGCAAAATATATCCAGCAAAGTGGGCAAGATCAGTGGGAAGAATTTTGTATGCCGCAGTGGCGTTAGCAGATGCGGCAGGATCGAAAGCCTTTAATCCACCGGCATAAAGTAGGAAGCCGCCGAAGCCAATTCTAAAAGCTGTTGTTATCCACTCTTGCTTTGCAATAAGAAAATTCTTCATCGACCCTCACGAACTCCTAACGCCAACTCTTGCGCTAACTCTTTGACTGCGCGCAATCCCGCCGCCTCATCAGGTGCCTCAAGAAGAGCGTTGATAAAAGCTGAACCCACGATCACACCATCGGCATATGCTGCGACCGAGCGCGCTTGCTCACGATTTGATACTCCAAGTCCAACGCTAATTGGTGTGTCGGTAGTCTTACGAACGCGCGCAACTAATTCTGAAGCCGATGAGGAAACGCTCGTTCTTGTTCCGGTCACACCCATCATGCTCGCAGCATAAACAAAGCCACCACATTCACTTGTCACAACTGGAAGTCTGGAATCTGAGGTACTTGGTGCAACGACATAGATTCGATTAATTTTTGAGGCATCTGTAGCAGCGATCCATCCTTCGGATTCCTCAACTGTGAGGTCTGGGGTGATTACCCCAGATCCACCATGATCGGCTATTGCTTGTGCAAATTTATCTACGCCATATCGCTCAATTGGGTTCCAATATGTCATTACAACCGCAGCTACCCCGTGATCATGTGCACACTGCAGTGATTCAAAAACTTCTTTCGCACCAGTTCCTTGGCTTAGCGATTGCACTGCCGCCGCTTGAATTGTTGGGCCATCCATGACGGGATCGCTATAGGGAAATCCGATTTCAATTGCATCTACACCACCTTCGGCAAAAGCTGCGATGACTTTCTTGCAACCTTCGTGACTAGGAAAACCCGCAGGAATATAGGCAATAAGCGCCGCACGATTTTCACTCTTTGCCTTCGCCAGGACTCTATCGAGAGGGGTATCGAGTTCCATTTCTACAGTTCAATTCCAAAATATGCTGCAGCGGTTGCGACATCTTTATCTCCGCGACCAGATAAATTAATGAGAATTGTTGCGCTCGGTCCCAGCTCTTTACCCACTTGAAGTGCACCAGCTAGTGCGTGCGCTGTCTCAATCGCTGGAATTATTCCCTCGGTGCGACATAAAAGTGCAAATGCATCCATAGCTTCTGCATCAGTAATCGCGCGATACTGGGCGCGTCCGATGTCGTGGAGATAGGCATGCTCTGGTCCTACACCTGGATAATCAAGTCCTGCCGAGATTGAATGTGATTCAACCGTCTGGCCATTCTCATCTTGCAAAACATATGAACGAGTTCCGTGAAGAACTCCTGGAGTTCCACCAGTAATTGTGGCCGCATGCCTGCCGGTACTTACTCCGTCTCCGCCAGCTTCAAGGCCGATCAAGGCGACCTCAACGTCGTCGATGAAGGGGTGGAAAATTCCGATGGCATTTGATCCACCACCTACACATGCAAGCACCGCATCTGGCAGTTTGCCAGTGAGCTCCAAAACCTGAGCTCGGGCTTCTACGCCAATAATGCGATGGAAATCGCGAACCATCGTTGGAAATGGGTGTGGTCCTGCAACAGTTCCCAATAAGTAATGAGTGGTCTCTACATTGGTTACCCAATCGCGCATCGCCTCATTGATTGCATCTTTGAGAGTACGAGATCCGCTTGTCACAGGAACAACTTCTGCACCAAGTAATTTCATTCGTGCGACGTTAAGAGATTGACGCTTTGTATCTTCTTCGCCCATGTAGACAACGCAATCAAGTCCCATCAGCGCCGCTGCTGTCGCTGAAGCAACTCCGTGTTGGCCAGCTCCAGTCTCTGCGATGATGCGCTTTTTTCCCATACGTTTTGTCAGAAGTGCTTGACCTAAAACGTTATTGATCTTATGCGAGCCGGTGTGATTGAGATCCTCACGCTTGAGAATAATGCGAGCACCGCCTGCATGTGCTGCAAAACGTAGTACCTCTGTAATGATGCTAGGGCGACCTGTGTAGGTGCGATGTAAGTCTTCTAACTCTGCTATAAAAATGGGATCAATCGCGGCTGCCTTATGCGCCGCTTCAAGTTCTTCCAGTGCGCCAATAAGAGCTTCCGGAACAAAGCGACCACCGTAGGGACCAAAGTGGCCGATGATTTCCTTCGTATCGAGAGTCATAGACGTGAGGGTACTAGAGACCACGAAGGGTATGCAGTGCAGAAATTGGATCCCCTGCCCGCACCAGAGCCTCACCCACGAGGATTGCATCTGCACCGAAACTGCGGGCGAGTTCAACTTCAGCCCTGGCAGAGATACCGGATTCAGCCACCTTGATGATCTCTGCTGGGATTTCTGGAAGCAAGTCGGCAAATGCGCTTTGATCGACCTCAAGTGTTTTGAGATTTCTAGAATTAATTCCAATTATTCTCGGAGATATTTCCATCGCCCGCTCTAACTCGTCATGGGTGTGGACTTCGATAAGACTTGCCATGCCGAGCTCAGTAGCCATTTCGTAATAATCGTTGAGTTGACGTGCAGAAAGTGCGGCCACTATGAGTAGGACAACGTCTGCACCATATGCCCGCGCTTCGTAAAATTGATATTCATCAACCATAAAGTCTTTACGCAGAATTGGAATTTCTACAGCACTTCGCACCGACTTAAGGTCAGCGAGAGAGCCACCAAATCTTCGCTCTTCTGTAAGAACGCTAATGATACTTGCGCCAGCTTGCTGGTATTGCTCAGCTAACTTCGCAGGATCCACAATCGCAGCTAGCGTTCCTTTGCTCGGAGAAGATCTCTTCACTTCAGCAATCACGCTAATCAGATCACCACGTAGCCCTGGATGTGCATCAATGACAGGGGGCGCACTCTCTAAATTCTCACGCAATTCACTCAGCGAAAGTCGGCGTTTAGCCAAATCTTCTCGGACACCAGCGATGATTGAATCAAGAACGCTCATGGTTTTGGCTCGTCGGTGGGATCGATTCCATGATCTTGGGCACTCCACGGAGTATCTACCTTGGGCTTACGTTCGTATCGCGATGAAAGCGAAAAATGTCTGCTCAAGAAAATCACAATGCCACCGATGATTACAGCACTGATACCGATAGGAAGTAGATCTTTCACTCTGCTGGCCTCATTACTTGAGCAGCGCTAATCGCGCCGAGAACAGCAGCGGCCTTATTCAGACACTCTTGATTTTCAGATTGTGGATCTGAATCTGCAACGATGCCCGCACCAGCTTGCACATACGCACGACCACCATAAATAAGAGCGGTACGAATAGCGATACATGTATCGACATTGCCTGTGAAATCAAGATATCCGATCGCGCCTCCATAGAGCCCACGTCGATGCGGTTCTAGCGATTCAATGATCTCCATTGCGCGAGGCTTTGGCGCTCCAGAGAGTGTGCCGGCGGGAAATGTTGCAAAGAGTGCATCGACGCCAGTTTTATCTTTTGCCAGCGTTCCCGTCACGGTTGAAACAATATGCATCACATGTGAATATCGCTCAACGCTCATGAAATCAACTACTTCCACTGATCCTGCAGCACATATCCGACCTAAATCATTTCTGCCAAGATCTACCAACATCAAATGCTCTGCACGCTCTTTCGGATCTGCAAGAAGCTCTTCACCCAATCGTTTATCTTCTTCAGGAGATGATGAGCGTTTGCGTGTGCCGGCGATTGGGTGCACCATCACCTGACCTTGCGTCACTTTAACAAGCGCTTCTGGACTTGATCCAACAACATCTACTCCACCTTCAAATCTGAAGAGATACATATATGGGGATGGATTGTGTAGCCGCAGCATGCGATAGACATCAATTGCATCGGCGGTGCACTCCATTGAAAAGCGTTGTGATAAAACGATTTGGAATGCTTCACCAGCAAGAATCTCTTCCTTTGCAAGGCCAACCTTTGCGATGAACTCTTCCTGACTTATATTCCGATCAAAGATTGGCTCAGAATGTGAACTTATATATGCGATATGTCCTTCAAGTGGGGCTGCGAGTTCGCGCTGCATTCGATCTAAGCGATTCTGCGCATCCTCATATGCTTCATCTATGCGGTCATTGCTTCCATCCCAGTTAATTGCATTTGCAATCAAAGTGATGGTGCCCTCGGCATGGTCCACAACTGCAAGATCACTCGTCAACATAAAGGCAATTTCTGGAAGTGGAATATCTTTGACCGCTAATGAAGGTAATTTCTCTAGCCCTCTCACACTGTCATAGCTCATATATCCAACGAGACCACCAGTAAGAGGTGGCAGTCCTGCAATCTTTGGGGAACGCAGATGAGACGCTGAGAGACGGAGCGCTTCCAAAGGATCAATTCCTTGTGGCGCACCAGCCGGTGCGACACCGATCCAATGTGCGCTGCCATCTTTCTCGCTCAGCGTCGCCTGAGAGTGCGCTCCAATAAATGAATAGCGTGACCACGCACCGCCATGTTCAGCCGATTCAAGGAGGAAGGAGCCCGCTGAATTTCCAGTCAACTTGCGATAGACACCAAGTGGAGTTTCACCATCTGCTAAAAGTTTTCTATAAACAGGAATGACGTTGTACGTGGATGCATACTCTCTAAATTCTTGAAGATTCATAGGATCACGTACTAATTGTTCTCATCTTTTGCTGGATAAATTTCGCGATGGAAGCAGGTAAATTCTCCTGTGTGGCAAGCCGAACCTTCTTGCTCTACTTGAAACAAAATTGCATCCCCATCGCAATCAACAGAGATCGAGACTACTTTTTGAAGGTGGCCTGAAGTCTCGCCCTTCTTCCAGAGCTGGTTACGCGAGCGGCTGAAATATGTTGCAAAACCAGAGTCAATCGTCATCGCTAGAGATTCTGTATTGACGTAGGCGAGCATTAATACCTCACCAGAGAGACTGTCTTGGGCAATGGCAGGTATCAAGTCATCGGAGTTCTTGAGAAGTTCAAGAATCGCAGGAGAAAGAGAGAGGCTCACAGGGTAATTGTGCCTTAGGTCAGAGCGCTCTTGCGCACGGAATATCCATGCTCAGATAAGTACTTCTTCACATCGGTAATGCGATGAACCCCAAAATGAAAGACACTCGCGGCCAAGAGAGCATCTGCCCCGGCCTCAATTGCAGCTGCGAAGTCCTCGAGCGATCCTGCTCCCCCGCTAGCGATAAGTGGAAGAGAAGAGATCTCGCGAACTCTGGAAATCATTCCAATGTCATAACCTGCCCGCGTTCCATCTGCATCCATCGAGTTGAGAAGAATTTCACCAACACCGAGCGCTGTTGCTTTCTCAATCCACTCAAGTGCATCGATGCCAGCGCTGGTTCGTCCACCATGAGTCGTGACTTCAAAACCTGAAATCGTTCGCGCTCTGCGAGCATCCACTGATAAGACAAGAACTTGAGTTCCAAATCGATCTGCAATCTCAGAAATTAAATCTGGACGAGCTATTGCTGCGGTATTGACTGAAACTTTATCTGCTCCAGAACGTAGCAATCGGTCCACATCTTCAACTGTTCTAATTCCTCCACCCACTGTCAAGGGGATGAATACCTGCTCGGCAGTTCTACTAACAACGTCATATGTTGTCTCCCGATTTGCAACGCTAGCTGAAATATCTAAAAAGGTGAGCTCGTCAACGCCTTCGCTATCGTAGAGTTTTGCCATCTCAACAGGATCGCCCGCATCAACGAGATCGGTGAAGTTCACACCTTTAACTACGCGCCCCTCATTAACATCAAGGCAAGCGATGATTCGAGAAGATAGAGTCATGATCGAGTTACTTCCAGCGCTTGTTCGAGAGTAAACGCGGCTGCATAGAGAGCCTTGCCAACAATCGCTCCTTCAACACCAATCTCAGTAAGGGCACAGAGCGCTTTGATATCTTCCAGGCTAGAAATTCCACCACTTGCTACCACTGGTTTCTTAGTTGCAGCGCATACCTCTTTAAGTAACTCTAAATTTGGGCCCTGTAGCGTTCCATCTTTCGTTACATCGGTAACGACATAGCGTGCGCATCCATCTGACTCTAAGCGAGCTAACGTTTCAAAGAGATCGCCGCCCTCTTGTGTCCACCCTCGTGCGGCGAGAACATGTCCACGTACATCTAGGCCAACCGCGATGCGATCACCGTGTTCTGCAATAACACGAGAAGTCCACTCAGGGTTTTCCAGCGCAGCGGTTCCAAGATTTACTCTCCGACATCCGGTTGCTAGCGCCCGTGTCAGAGAGTCATCATCACGAATTCCACCTGATAGCTCAACATCGATATCCAATCTACCGACGACCTCTGCCAGCAAGGCGCTGTTCTCTCCGCGGCCAAAGGCTGCATCCAAATCAACCAGATGTAACCACTGCGCGCCTGATTTCTGAAAATCAAGAGCTACTTCGAGCGGAGAGCCATAAATGCTTTCACGTGCGAGCTCACCCTGAACTAGGCGAACTGCGCGCCCATCTTTCACATCTACTGCTGGCAGGAGCTCAAGAAAGTTCATAACGTCTTACTCCAATTCTTAATAAGTGCAAGGCCAGCACGTCCTGATTTCTCAGGGTGAAATTGTGTTGCACTGAGTGCACCATCTTCTGTTGCAGCAAGAAACTTTTCTCCGTGGGTGGCATATGTATTAACTGCCCCAGGTAGCTCGCGCGCTGCATATGAATGCACGAAGTAGAAGGACTCCCCTTCAACACCAGCAAATAGCAGAGAGTGAGAATCTGGTTCAACGCTATTCCAGCCCATATGCGGCAGGATCGGTGCATCTAACTTGCGCACTGATGTTGACCATATGTTGATTCCAGAATGAATACCATTTTCGTCACTATCTGCGAAAAGAACTTGCATCCCGATACAAATACCGATCGTGGGACGTGATTGCTTAAAACGTGCATGAATCACTTCAGCAGCTTTGACCTTATTGAGTCCGTTCATGCAAGCAGAGAATGCACCTACTCCGGGGACGACCAATCCAGCTGCCTCACGCGCTACATCTAGATCAGAAGTCAGAATGACATCATGACCAGATGTTTCAAAAGCTCGAGCTGCTGATCGAAGATTGCCTGAACCGTAATCCAGAATTGCAATTGTTGAAATTAGAGTGAACCTTTTGTTGAAGGAATACCGCTGACTCGTCCATCAAGAGCCACTGCATCACGGAGTGCACGAGCAACAGCCTTGAATTGCGCTTCAAAGACATGGTGTGCATTGCGTCCCTCAAGAACACGAATATGGAGTGCGATGTGTGCTTCGGCAACAATGGATTCCCAAATGTGCTTGCCTAAAGTTGTATCAAATGTTCCGATGAGCTCGACGATCTCTGGTTGACGGTGAACAAGGTATGGACGACCTGATAGGTCAACTGCTACCTGAACAAGTACTTCATCGAGTGGGACCATGGCATCACCAAAGCGGCGAATACCAGCCTTATCACCGAGAGCTTCGCGAAGAGCTTGTCCGAAAGCAAGGGATGTATCTTCAACGGTGTGGTGAGAGTCGACATCAACATCGCCCTCAGTCTTTACGGTGAGATCAAAGCCTGAGTGTTTTCCAAGTTGAGAGAGCATGTGATCGAAGAAGGGCACTCCAGTATCAACGTTGATCTGGCCGCTTCCATCGAGGTTGAGTTCGACAAGAACCTTGGACTCTTTTGTCTTTCGTTCAACGCGTGCAGTTCTCATGATTTCTCCTTAGCCAAGCACTCTCGTAGCGCATGTAGAAACTTTTCATTTTCGGCGCCGGTGCCGATTGTGGTGCGTAAGTACCCTGATAATCCCACATCTCGAATCAAAATTCCTCGATCAAGCATCTCCTGCCATAACTGCGCCGATGAAGATGTAAAGCCTGTGAAGAGAAGGAAATTAGCCTGACTTGGAAGCACGGTGAGCCCCATCTCGTGTAGTGACGCTGCAACTAGATCTCGCTCTGCCCGCAATTGGGCAACTCCGGAGAGCAGCTCGTCTTTGAAATCTAAGGCCACTAAGGCGGCCCCTTGAGTAAGAGTGCTCAAGTGATACGGCAATCTGACCAACATCATCGCTTCAACTACTGATGGGTGCGCAAGTAAATATCCCACGCGAGCACCAGCAAATGAGAATGCTTTACTCATTGTGCGAATGACAACAATCTGCGGATATTTGGTGATGAGAGTTACTGCCGATGCCTCATTAGAGAATTCAGCGTAGGCCTCATCGACCACGAGTAGGCCTGGAACTGATTGTGCAATTTTCTCTATATCGCCTATCGAAATCGATTCACCCGTTGGATTATTGGGAGTTGTGATGAAGGTCAGAGCCGGTGCTGTCTCTGTTATCTGAGTTATTGCGCTATCCACATCGAGTGAAAAATCCGAGCGCCGTCTACCATCTACCCACTGTGTCGAAGTCACGCGAGCAATGAGTGGGTGCATTGAGTATGAAGGAAGAAAACCAATCACAGCGCGCTCTCCAAATGCCAGAAATAAGGATTGAATGATTTCATTACTTCCATTTGCAACCCACACGTGAGAATCCGACAATGATGTCCCTGATAGATCGTTGATATAACTTGCTAAACCAGATCGAAGTGCAAGCGCATCTCGGTCAGGGTATCGATTAAGGCTCGAAGCAACCTCGGAAACTCGCGAAGCGATAGCCGAAACAAGTTCGGGTGAAAGAGAGAAGGGATTCTCGTTTGTATTCAGGCTCGCCTCTGCTTCAACCTGTGGCGCTCCATAGGCAGATAGCGGAGCAAGAGATTCTCGTAGCGGCAGCCATGTAGGCCAACGTGAATCGGTCATCGATCTTCCAAACGCGCACTTATGGCTTGACCATGCGCTGGTAGATCTTCTGCCTGAGCAAGTGTGATGACGGTGGGCGCAATATCTCTAAATGCGCTCTCGCTGTACTCGATGAAGTGAAGCCCGCGAAGAAATGTTGCAACAGAGAGGCCACTACTGTGACACGCACATCCCCCTGTAGGTAAAACGTGGTTAGAGCCTGCTGAGTAATCGCCTAGTGAAACTGGAGTAAATGGGCCGATAAATACAGCACCAGCATTTCTAATCCTTGCGCTATTGCTACGAGCATCTTTAGTTTGAATTTCAAGGTGCTCGGCGGCATAGGCGTTGACCACATCAATTCCTTGCGCAATATCATCAACAATTGCAATGGCACTCTGAATTCCAGAGAGGGCGGTTGTGATGCGTTCTGAGTGCTTTGTGAGTGTAATTTGTCTTGCAAGTTCTTTCTCGACTGCATCAGCGAGAGCGATTGAAGGCGTTACTAAAACTGCAGCAGCAATGACATCATGCTCTGCTTGACTAATCAGATCAGCTGCAACATTTCTGGCATCTGCTGTCTCATCTGCAAGAATTGCAATTTCTGTTGGGCCCGCCTCTGAATCAATACCAATCACGCCACGTAGCGCACGCTTTGCAGCAGCAACATAGATATTGCCTGGCCCGGTAACCATGTCGCATTTTTCACAGAGATCCTTCATTCCATAAGCAAAGAGGGCTACTGCTTGTGCGCCACCCACTGCGTAAACCTCGGTGATTCCAAGAAGTGCACACGTTGCAAGAATGGTTGGGTGTGGCAATCCCCCATGATCTTTCTGTGGTGGCGAAGCAACAGCGATGCTTTCAACCTGTGCGATTTGAGCTGGAATAACATTCATCATCACACTTGATGGATAGACAGCACGTCCACCAGGTACATAGAGACCGACGCGATCGACAGGGATCCAACGCTGCGTAACAGTTCCGCCATCAACAACTTTTGTCGTGTGTGGCTCGCGCACTTGATCATTATGCACTTTTCGAATTCGCTCGATCGAAATTTCTAAGCTGCGACGAATTTCAGGATCGAGCTCAGCGAGAGCACCATCCAGTGCACTCTGTGGAACTCGAAGTGAAGGTGGCCGTACGCCATCGAACTCCTCACCCAGAGCGTAAAGATCCTCTACTCCACCGCTTTTTACACGGTCCAAAATAGGAGCGATCAATTTCATCGCTTCATTGACATCAAGGGTTGCGCGAGGCAAGAGGTCTTGGACCTCCGCCTTGGAGTGGCGAACACCGCGCAGATCAACTCTTCGAATCATTAGGACAGTCTACTTTGAGTAGCCACTCGGAAGAGGCGCGAATTCGCGTGATCAGCTACGTACGAGGCAATCTGGTCCGAGAATGCTCTTGAGGTCAGCGCTCAGACTCGGCGATGATGTGACGAGGGCGTCAATCTTCATTGTGGTGCTCTTACCTGAATCTTCAATATGGAGATGCACTTCGCGTTTGCCAGGATGCGACCTGAGAATCTCTTTCACTCTCTCAACAATGGGCGGAGTGCACTGTGAAATTGGAAGAGAGATCAGCAAGGGACCTACTGGCCCGCTAGAAACATCAAGGGAAGTCATCTCAACTGCGCTAAATCGCACTTGCTCATCTCTGCGATCGACACGACCACGAATAGTGACGATGCGATCTTCTACAAGAGTGAGCGCGTACTGAATATAAGTTTTGGCAAAGAAGAGAACTTCTAGCGAGCCCTCAAGATCTTCGACAGTGACGATCGCCCAGGAAGATCCAGTCCGCGAAACTTTTCGTGAGATCCCAGTAATCAACCCGCCGATGGTGACAAATCCATCGTGTGCTCCCCCGTCATCGACAAGGGCGCTGATAGACATATCTGTATTCGAGCGAAGAATGTGTTCGACACCTAATAGCGGATGATCTGAGACATAGAGTCCGAGCATTTCGCGTTCGAATGCAAGGAGGGTGGACTTATCCCACTCCCCTTGTGGAATATCGATTTCAAGACCACTCATTGCCGAGCTACCAATATCTCCAAAGAGATCGAATTGACCAATGGCCTCTGCTCGTTTGCTCTCAATCACGGCATCGATTGCCTCAAGGTGAATGGCAACGAGTGCTTTTCGATGATGGCCAAGATCATCGAATGCCCCCGCTTTGATTAAAGACTCAATAGTTTTCTTATTACAGACCTGTGCATCAACTTTGGCAAGAAAATCTCCAAAGGATGCAAAATTTCCTTGAGCTGCACGTGCACCCTTAATCGATGCAACTACACCTTCGCCCACATTGCGAATAGCGGCAAGGCCGAAGCGAATATCTTTTCCACGTGGGGTGTACTCAGAATTTGATTCATTGACATCTGGAGGCAGAACTTTAATTCCCATCCGTCGACATTCTGAGAGATAGAGCGCTGATTTATCTTTATCATCGCGAACACTTGTGAGAAGGGCAGCCATGTACTCGGTCGGATAGTTCGCTTTGAGATAGGCAGTCCAGAACGAGACAACTCCATAACCGGCTGAGTGTGCTCGGTTAAATGCGTAATCTGAGAATGGAATAAGAACTTCCCAGAGTCTCTTAATAGCAGCATCGCCAAATCCATTAGCTTTCATTCCCGCCTCAAATGGAATGTACTCAGTATCTAGAATCTCTTTATTCTTCTTTCCCATCGCCTTACGCAAAAGATCTGCACGACCGAGGGAGAAGCCAGCCACTTTTTGGGCAATTGCCATTACCTGCTCTTGGTAGACAATGAGGCCGTAGGTATCGCCCAAAATATCTGCCAACGGAAGATGAAGTTCTGGATGAATAGCTTCAACCGGCTTGCGACCATTCTTACGGTCTGCATAGTTGTTATGTGCGTTCTCACCCATAGGGCCAGGGCGATAGAGCGCAATCACAGCTGAAATATCCGCAAATGAATCTGGCGACATGCTGCGAAGAAGAGCGCGCATTGGGCCACCGTCGAGCTGGAAGACACCTAACGTGTCTCCTCGCCCAAGTAATTCAAATGTCTTGGCATCACTGAGCGGTAGATCCTCAAGTACAACATCGATTCCGAGATTGAGCTTTATATTCTCTAGTGCATCATCTAAGACAGAGAGATTTCGTAGTCCCAAGAAATCCATCTTGAGCAGGCCAGTGGCTTCACACGCACCCATATCAAATTGAGTAATGATCGCGCCATCTGCTTCACGACGATGAATAGGAATAACATCAAGGAGCGGTTCGCGCGAAAGAATGACGCCCGCAGCATGTACGCCCCACTGGCGCTTAAGTCCCTCTAAGCCACGGGCAAGATCTACAACGCGCTTAGAGTCGACATCACTTTCATAGAGTGTGCGGAATTCTCCAGCTTCACCATGTCGAAGGTCATCTTTATCAAAAATTCCACCGAGAGTGATGTCCTTGCCCATGACTGAAGGCGGAAGTGCTTTGGTGAGTTTTTCACCAATAACGTAGGGATAACCGAGAACACGCGTGGCATCTTTGAGAGCTTGTTTAGATTTAATTGTTCCGTAGGTGATGATCTGAGCAACACGGTCATCACCATACTTCTGTGTTGCATATCGAATCATCTCCGATCTGCGACGTTCGTCGAAGTCAAGATCAATATCTGGCATTGAGATTCGCTCTGGATTAAGGAAGCGCTCGAAAAGTAGCCCATGTTCGATTGGGTCTAACCCAGTAATTCCAAGTGCGTAGGCAACAAGTGAACCTGCAGCAGATCCACGCCCTGGACCTACGCGAATTCCAACTTCACGCGCATGCGAGCAGAGATCTGCAACCACCAGGAAGTATCCGGGGAATCCCATCTTGATCATTACATTGAGTTCATAATCCAGTCGAGAAAGATGTTCTGGTGTTGCACGATCTCCCATACGTTTCGTTAAGCCCTCATGAGAGAGAGTTCTAAGCCAGGAATCTTCAGTCTGGCCGGCTGGAACTTCAAATTGAGGTAAAAGATTTTCGCCTTCGCGCAGTGTGACGTTGCAACGCTCTGCAATAAGCAAGGTGTTATCACATGATTCAGGAATATCTTTGAAAAGCTCACGCATCTGCGCAGCAGTCTTTACATAGAACTCACTATTATCGAATTTAAAGCGCTTGGGATCGGCCAAAGTTGATCCAGACTGAACACAGAGAAGTGCCTCATGTGCTGCGGCATCTTCGTGGAATGTGTAGTGCAGATCGTTAGTTGCAAGTAGTGGCAGGTTGAGCTCTTTACCTAACTTGAGAAGATCCGCCTTCACCCGATTTTCAATGTCGATCCCGTGATCCATTACCTCGAGATAGAAATTTGCAGCTCCGAAAATATCTCGGTAATCACTTGCTGCACGAAGTGCCTCTCGATAATTTCCCATACGTAGCCGCGTCTGAATTTCACCGCCGGGACAACCTGTTGTTGCGATGAGGCCATCTGCATATCGAGAGAGAAGTTCGCGATCCATCCGCGGCTTGTAGTAATAACCTTCAAGGGAGGCAAGGGATGAGAGGCGGAAGAGGTTTGCTAGCCCTTGATTATTTTCAGCCAAGATTGTCATGTGCGTATACGCACCACCTCCTGAAACGTCATCTTCACCACCGCTTGCCCACTGCACTCGTTTTTTATCGTGGCGTGATTCTGGAGCGACGTAGGCTTCAATACCGATGATGGGTTTTACGCCGACCTTTGTCGCCTGCTTATAAAATTCAAATGCTCCGAAAACATTTCCATGATCTGTCATGGCAATCGCCGGCATTTCTTGACGGGCAACTTCGGCTACTAAATCCCCCACGCGCGCCGCACCATCGAGCATCGAGTACTCGGTGTGGACGTGCAGATGCACAAATGAATCTGAAGGATTGCCGCTCATAGGCTGGCTAAATTAGCACTTACGGAATGACTGCATCGGATAGCAACGCCAGACAAGCCTGAAGGTCATCTGGATAGTCAGCCTTGAACTCCATCTGCTCTTCAGTGATGGGATGAGTAAAACGTAGCTCTTTGGCGTGAAGCCACGGTCGCGACATTTGCAGCGACTTAGCTAGGACTGGATCAGCCCCATAGGTGGTGTCACCAACCAATGGATGATTGAGCGCGCTGAAGTGGACACGAATTTGATGTGTACGTCCGGTTTCGAGTTCAACCTTGATCATGCTCACTGAACGGTAATACTCGATCAGTTCATAATGCGTGATGCTCTCTTTACCATCAGCGACAACGGCAAATCGGTGATCAATTTTAGGGTGTCGATCGATAGGTGCATCAATTGTCCCCGTCGGCGGATCAATATGTCCTTGGATGAGTGCGTGATAAGTCTTATCAACACTTCGTGTACGAAATGCTTCTTTCAATACTGTAAATGCACGATCAGTCTTAGCAACAACCATCAAACCGCTTGTGCCGACATCTAGGCGATGGACGATTCCGGTGCGCTCTGCTGCTCCCGATGTTGAAATGGTGTAACCAGCTGCAGCTAGCGCTCCAACAACTGTAGGTCCATGCCACCCTGGACTTGGGTGAGCAGCACATCCCACAGGTTTATTGATGACGAGAATGTGGTCATCGTTATAGACAACTTCTAAACCTTCTAAAGGCGTCAGTGGGATTGGCTCGCGCTCGATTGTCTCTGGAAGCAATACATCAATTACTTGTGCAGCGCTGACGCGATCTGACTTTCCTAACGCCTTGCCTTCGCAGGTGATATCTCCATCTTCGATCAACCGCACGATCGCAGATCGGGAAAGCCCTAAGACTCGAACAAGTGCGCTATCGATACGTTCTCCAGCAACGCCCTCAGGGACGCTCAGCGTTCGTAATTCTCTAGCCACAATTCTCCCCGACTACTTCTGCGCGCCTGGTGGGGCAAAAGGAGGAATCTCCTTAGCGATTAAGAGTACTGATAGTAACGCTGCGCAGACTATGGCCATATCGGCAACGTTAAATACCGGCCAGCGTGGAAGCTCAATCCAATCGATGACATGTCCATTAAATATTGATGGTTGCCTAAAAATTCGATCTGTAAGATTTCCTAGAATGCCACCCAGAGCAAGGCCTAAGACTGCTGCCCACCAAAGATGCGCAATCTTGATTGCGTAGTAGGCAATTACGCCAACTGCCAGAAGCGCAAAAATTGTGAAGATGAAGGTAAAACTTGTTGCAAAGCTAAATGCTGCACCAGGGTTAAAGACCAAACGTAGTTGAAGGGCTGATCCGATGACCTTGATTGGTTCTACTTGGCTCAGATTGTTCAGCGCCCACACTTTTGTTGAGTAATCAATGAGCCAGACGAGAGCTGCAAGAAAGTAGAGGCGTTGCCAGTAAGAAGTAGATCTTGCCAGAGGCACCTTTAGCGTCGCTCTTCTTTCTGCTTACAGATCATGCAAAGAGTTGCTCGTGGAAATACTTGTAGACGTTCTTTGCCAATGGGGTTTGAACAATCTTCACAAATGCCATAGCTCTTACTATCGATGCGATCGAGTGCTCGTTCTGTCTGTAAAACCATATCGCGTGCATTGATGACAAGTGACATCTCATGTTCGCGTTCAAAGGTCTTTGTGCCAGAGTCGGCTTGATCATCGCCTGCACCTTCACCAGAATCTGCGATCAACTCTTCCATCTCGGTCTCAATCAATACAAGCTCATGCTTGAGGCGAAGCAATTCTTTCGAAAGTTCGATCCGCATTGCCTTGAGCTCTGCAGCGCTCCATGGGGTTTCCCCCGCTGATGCGGTGACAGGTGTGGGGGCGGATTTGATTGGCTTCAGTGGAGCAACTTTCTTCCCACTCTTAACTGGCCGTGGTGGCGGCGGCATCACAAGTCGACGCTCTTCAATGACAGGTGCTGCAACGGGAGCAATGACGGTAGCGACAGAGACTGTCTGCGACTTTTCATCAACGGTCAGCGTTGGCTTCCCAGCTTTAGATGGAAAAGGTCGACCTGGTGCGCTCTTCTTTAGCGGAGCCTTCGCAGCAACTTTCTTAACCGGCGCTTTCTTTGCAATTTTCTTTGCAGTTTTCTTTGCAGGTGCTTTCTTGGCTACCTTTTTCACTGCAGCTTTCTTGGCTACCTTTTTCACTGCAGCTTTCTTGGCAGGGGCCTTCTTGGCGGGAGCTTTCTTCGCCGCCTTCTTGACTACCTTTTTTGCTGACACGCCGCGCACCTTATGCGCTTTTTCGACTTCTACCAAATATGCCACTCGTTGGACAGGCTAGAAATATTGACCTACTCAAAGTGCAGGGGCGATTGCAGCAGGTGAAGTGCCCTGCATTAGACTCGACACCCTCATGAGCTCACAATTTCGCCCACTCGCAGCCCAGATTGACCTGCCTGCGATGGAGCACTCAATCCTTGCGATGTGGGCTGACCAATCAATTTTTGAGCGATCACTCAAGGCGCGTGAAGGCCAGATCCCATGGACTTTTTACGAAGGCCCACCCACTGCCAATGGAATGCCCGGAACACACCATATTGAGGCTCGTGTATTTAAGGATGTCTTTCCTCGTTTTCATACGATGAAGGGGAAGTTTGTTACTCGAAAAGCAGGCTGGGATTGTCACGGCCTTCCCGTTGAAATTGCAGTCGAGAAAGAGTTGGGATTTTCAGGCAAGGGCGATATCGAAAAATTTGGTATTGCTCCCTTTAACGACAAGTGTCGAGAGTCTGTCACGCGACATGTAGGTGCCTTTACAACTATGACGGAGCGCATGGGCTTCTGGGTCGATTTTGATCAAGCGTATTGGACGATGTCACCGGAGTATGTGGAAAGTGTCTGGTGGTCGCTGAAAGAGATCTGGAAGAAGGGTCTGCTTGTACAAGACCATCGCGTTGCTCCTTACTGTCCACGATGTGGCACAGGTCTTTCAGATCACGAGTTAGCGCAAGGGTATGAAACTGTCACTGATCCTTCAGTCTTTATCCGCTTTCCCATTACCTCTGGTGAGTTAGTCGCTCTCAAAGCATCGCTTCTCGTATGGACAACTACTCCTTGGACACTAGTTTCAAATACTGCAATCGCTGTTCACCCAGATGTTGATTATGTGGCAGCCCGAGTCACCCACGAAGAAGCCTCCGAAGTTCTCGTTGTAGCAGAGGCGCTGACCGGTAGTTTGATTGGGGATGTAGAGATTCTCAAAACCTTTAAGGGTTCATCACTTGAGCGAGTGGCATATTTGCGCCCATTGGACTTTGTCGAAATCCCTGACGCACACTTTGTTGTCCTAGCAACCTATGTCACTACCGAAGATGGAACTGGCCTTGTGCATCAAGCACCAGCATTCGGTGCCGATGACTTACAAGTATGTCGCAGCTATGGATTACCTGTCGTTAACCCAATCGCTCCTAACGGAACATTCCTACCAGAGGTTCCAATGATTGGCGGTCTCTTCTTTAAAGATGCAGATAAGCCACTTGTGAAAGAGCTCAAATCTCGTGGCGTACTTTATAAGCACCTTCAATATGAGCACACATATCCTCACTGCTGGCGTTGTCACACAGCGCTGATCTATTACGCACAACCATCGTGGTACATCCGCACTACATCTATCAAGGATGCTCTCATCCGTGAAAATGAAAAGACTAATTGGCATCCGGAGACCATTAAGACCGGTCGATATGGTGATTGGCTCAACAACAACATTGACTGGGCCCTTTCACGAAACAGATTCTGGGGAACTCCCCTACCAATCTGGCGATGTGAAAATAAGCATGAGGTCTGCGTGGATTCGCTGAAAGAACTTGGCCAACTAGCCGGAGCAGATTTACTCGAGTTAGATCCACATCGTCCAT
>Ga0209356_1000050_pt1 | contig 41118 bp, 35 predicted proteins | sample LauGreFaBDMM15SN_2_FD_188213 | JGI IMG/M metagenome (GOLD analysis project Ga0209356, IMG submission 188213) | Freshwater lake microbial communities from Lake Michigan, USA - Fa13.BD.MM15.SN (SPAdes) (version 2) | ecosystem: Environmental > Aquatic > Freshwater > Lake | place: Lake Michigan, USA...
TCACAGCCAAACTCGATGTAGCGTTGTTTGCAAATTTGCTTGGCCGCTTCACGCGCAGGTTTGAGCCATTCGCGGGGATCAAATTTGTCAGGGTTTTGAGCCATGAATTTGCGCACCGCAGCAGTCATGGCCAAACGAATGTCGGTGTCGATGTTGATTTTGCGCACTCCGAACTTGATGGCCTTTTGAATTTCTTCTACAGGCACGCCGTAGGTTTCTTTCATGTTGCCGCCATATTCACGAATGATGGCCAACAAATCTTGTGGCACGCTGGAAGAGCCGTGCATGACCAAATGTGTATTGGGAATGCGCTTGTGAATGGCTTGGATGCGGTCAATGGCCAAAATGTCGCCTGTGGGTTTGCGTGTGAATTTGTAGGCACCATGGCTGGTACCAATGGCAATGGCCAAAGCATCAAGCTGGGTACGTTTCACAAAATCGGCAGCTTGCTCAGGGTCGGTTAAAAGCTGTTCACGGGTCATGACGGCGTCTGTGCCGTGGCCGTCTTCTTTGTCGCCTTGCATGGTTTCCAAAGAGCCTAAGCAACCCAATTCGCCTTCAACGGTGATGCCCAATTTGTGCGCCATGCTGACCACTTTTTGCGTCACTTCCAAGTTGTATTCGTAGCTGGCTATGGTTTTGCCGTCGGTTTCTAAACTGCCGTCCATCATGACGGAGCTAAAACCCAAATTGATGGCGCCTTGGCACACATCGGGGCTTTGACCGTGGTCTTGGTGCATGACCACGGGAATATCGGGATAGGACTCAACGGCCGCCTGAATGAGGAGCTTTAAGAAGCCTTCGCCTGCATATTTGCGAGCGCCAGCAGAAGCTTGCATGATCACTGGGGCACCGGTTTCTTTGGCCGCCTCCATGATGGCTTGAACTTGTTCCAAGTTGTTGACGTTGAAAGCTGGAATGCCGTAGCCATTGGCTGCAGCATGGTCCAGAAGCTCGCGCATCGATACGAGTGCCATGTTGAAAGTTTCCTGAGAGTTAAAGATTGAATTTCAAGCGACTTGGCTGCATCCAATGGGCAAATGAAAACAAATGCGGTTTGAGATGTAACTGACTTGTAACTGGCCGTGATTTTAACAAGCGCAGTTTGATTTTGGTCAGCTTTGCCCCAGTCAGACTATGATTTCACCCATGTTGAGTCAGCTTAGGTCATTTCCTTCAGGTGAACGCCCATTTATTTGGCGGCCTTACGCCGTCGTCAGCCTGGTTTTGTTGCTGAGCTTCTTGGCTTGGGACAGCACAGCTTGGGACATGCACCTCGCAACACTTTGGGGGGAACCCACCGGTTTTGCCTTGCGTGACAACTGGTGGATGGCCCAAATCATGCACGCAGGCGCTCGCAATGTGGGTTGGATTTTTTTCTTGGCTGTGCTGATCGGTATTTGGCGACCCTGGGGCCCACTCAGAGCCTTGCCCACTGCCGATCGAGTCAGTTTGTTTTTATCGGTCTTGAGCGCTTTGCTGGCTGTGACTTTGATCAAAGGCATCAGTCAAACCAGCTGTCCATGGGACCTTCAAGCGTTTGGCGGGGTAGCGCCCTATGTCTTGCATTGGAACCTGGGGGTTCGCGATGGCGGTGGCGGTCATTGCTTTCCGGCAGGTCACGCCTCGACCGGCTTCGCGTTCATGGCGGCCTACTTTGGTCTGCGGCAAAACAATGCGCCGGGCGCCATGAAATGGCTGATCTTGGCAAGCACCGTTGGACTTATTTTGGGTTTCTCACAGCAAATGCGCGGTGCACACTTCATGAGCCATACCCTTTGGACAGCTTGGTTGTGCTGGACAGTAGGCTGGGTTAGCCACTGTATTTTATTCTCTGTTAATGTAAATAAGAAAAGTTAGTACTTACTCAGCTCTGGAAATTTTGAGCATGTTGGTGCCACCTGGCGCTCCCATTGGCTCACCACAGGTGATGGCGTAGATGTCGCCTGAAGACACAATGCCACGAATTTTCAAATGCTTTTCAGCTTGTGCCAGCGCTGTATCGCGGTCTGCACTGGTGTCCATTAACAAGGGGCGCACATTGCGATAGAGGGCCATTTTGCGCTGCGAGCTGAGCTTAGTGGTTAGGGCATAAATTGGGATTTTGACGCGGTGGCGGCTCATCCACAAAGCCGTTGAACCAGACTCGGTGAGGGCCACAATGCCTTTGGCATTGAGGTGGTGCGCCGTAAACAAAGCGCCCATGGCAATCGATTGGTCAATTCGGTTGAAGGTTTGGCCACTGAAATCGGCATCCAACTCGAACTCTTCGGCAGCTTCGGCGGCCAAACAAATCTTGGCCATTTCGACAACGGTTTCAAGGGGGTACTTGCCGGCAGCAGTTTCTGCGCTCAACATGACGGCATCGGTGCCATCCAACACCGCGTTGGCCACGTCACTCACTTCTGCGCGGGTAGGCACAGGGTTGGTGATCATGCTTTCCATCATCTGGGTGGCCGTGATGACCACTTTGTCGTGGGCACGAGCCAGTTTGATCATGCGCTTTTGCAATGCAGGTACAACGGCGTTACCAACCTCAACAGCCAAGTCGCCACGGGCGACCATGATGCCGTCGCTGGCCAACAAAATTTCTTCTAAACGAGGAATAGCCTCTGCGCGCTCAATTTTGGCAATCAAGCCTGGCTTGTGGTTGTACTCGGCAGCCGCCACGTTGGCCAACTGGCGAGCCATTTCCATGTCGGTGGCATTTTTGGGAAAACTCACCGCCACGTAGTCGGCTTGAAAGCTCATGGCCGTTTTGATGTCTTCCATGTCCTTGGCCGTCAGGGCAGGTGCAGTGAGGCCGCCGCCTTGTTTGTTAATGCCTTTGTTGTTGGACAACTCACCACCTAACTTCACGGTGGTGTTGACCTTTTCACCTTGCACGGAGTCAACGGTGAGCACGATCAAGCCATCGTTCAGCAACAGCACGTCGCCAGCTTTCACATCGCGGGGAAGTTCTTTGTAGTCAAGCCCTACGCCTGTGAGATCACCCAGTTCTGTGCGGGAGGCATCAAGTACAAACTTGGCACCTGGCTCTAGCATGACCTTGCCTTCGGCAAATTTGCCGACGCGAATTTTGGGGCCTTGCAAATCAGCCATGATGGCCACTTCGCGACCCGCACGCGTGGCCGCTTCGCGCACCAAGCGCGCTCTGTCAATGTGATCTTGTGCCTTACCGTGGCTGAAGTTCAAACGAACCACATTGACACCCGCGCGAATCATGGCCTCTAACATGGCGGGATCGCTTGAGGCAGGACCTAGGGTGGCAACAATTTTTGTAGCTCGGGTTGGCATGTGAAAACTCTCCGGTGTAATTTAATTTCAATTTTCCCACGAAACGGGTTACATGCCGAGAACAAATGATCAGTTATCGCCTTTGATGCCTGCTTTTTCGACCACACGGGCCCAACGTGTCAGTTCATTTTTCGCCAAGTCTCCCAAACGATCTGGTTTTCCGCCAACCACCACCATGCCTTGCTTGTTCATGGTCTCTTTCACATCGGGCAGTTGCAGCAAACTGTTGAAGTCTGCATTGAGTTTGGCCACCACCTCAGCTGGCGTGCCCGCAGGTACGAAAACGCCATACCAAGTTTCAACCACACCGTTTTGAACACCGAGCTCTTTCAGTGTGGGCACATTGGGGAATGCAGGAGAGCGCTCAGCACTCATTAATGCCAGCATGCGCAAAGCGCCACTTTGCAAATGCGGTGCAGCAGTTTGCAAAGCCACAATGCTGGCTTCCACATGACCGCCCATCAAATCGGTCAAAGCACCCGAGGTGCCTTTGTAGGGCACATGCAAAAGTTTGACACCGGTTTCTTGCGCCAACAGCTCCATGGCCAAGTGTTGCGGTGAGCCTGTCCCAGGCGATGAATAGTTCAACACACCAGGTTGTCTTTTGGCAGATTCTTGAAAATCTTTGAACGTATTCAATGGTGATTTGCCTGATGTGGCAACACCCAAAGCACTGGTGCTCAACAGCACAACCGGCGTAAAGGCTTGTTGCGGGTTAAAGGGCAATTTAGGCATCAAAGCGGGGAAGGTGCCGTGTGCTGTGGCCGTGATCAAGACCGTCAGGCCATTGGGTGCAGACTTGGCAGCGATACCTGTGCCTATAGAGCCACTGGCGCCCGCTTTGTTATCGGTCACCACGGAAACTTTCCATTTATCGGCCAACTTAGGGCCCAAAAGTCGCGCCAGCAAATCAGCCCCAGTGCCCGTTGTGAAAGGCACCAACAGCGTAACCGGGCCAGCAGGGTATGCGCTGTTAGCGGCTGGGCTGTTTTGGGCATGGGCAGCGCTGAAGAAAAAAGTGCTCCAGCATGCCAATGCCGCTAAGCAAAAGGTCCTGCGGCGTGTGAAAGAGCTAGGCTGATTGGTTAATTGAGACATACAAAATTTCTTTCACTTAAACAGGCAATTTGCTTTTCCAAACACTCCAAGGGCGTTCCACTTGACCCGCATTGGTTTCAGCAGAATTGCGCGCTTCTTCCTCAGACAAATAAATCGGCTCGCCAGCGCCCATGCCAAAGCTCATTCGCATCGCATCAGCTTGTAATTTGGCATTGCCTTCTGTGTAGTAGGCGCGGAACACTGCGAGTTGAATCGAATTGGCTACCACGACATTGCCATGACCGCGCAGCAAAGCCACGGTGTTGTTGCCCAGTGTGTCGGCCAATGACTCGCCAATGCTTTGATTGCGAATGAGCATGTCAGAGGTTTCACCTAGGGTGTCGCGAATTTCAAAGGTGGGCACGTTGCTGCCCAAGAAGCCGCTCATGTGGCAGATGGGGCGCAAGCGAGCACCTGTGACGCCAAACGGAATGATGGCCGGCGAGTGACTGTGGACCACTGAGTTCACGTCTGGGCGTTTTTTAAAGATCGCACTGTGAATGAATCTTTCCAAATAAGATTTTCTGCCCTGTGCATCGTGCACATCACCATTCAAGTCGCACTCCACAATGTCAGCGGCAGTCACTGATGCAGGCGCCATGCTTCGCGCTATGAAAAAGCGCTCTGGGTTTTCTGGATGGCGGACACTGATGTGGCCGAAGCCATCAAAAACGCCTTCGTTGGCCAAAATTTGATTGGCTGTGGCCAAGTCTTCTAAGAGTTGTTGAATCGCAGGAGAAGTTGGCATGGTATTTTTCTTGTTGTGTGAATTTACAGTTCAATTTACTTCGTTAGAAACAAACGCGTCCAGTGCTGATTCCATTTTTCAGCCTCGTCAACCACGAGGCTTGGATCTGTCATCACGTAATTGAAGTTGTTCAAATTAGATTTGACCTTTTGGTTGGCCGGTGGACGACCCATGCTGTTCAAAAGTGTTTGCGCCTCAGGTGACAGAATAAAGTCTGCCAACAATGCAGCGGCATGCGGATGCGGCGCGTTCCGTGCAACGCCTACACCTTGAGGGCGTGCCAGTGTCGGCTCAACAGGCACCCAATCGATGGGGGCACCACGTTGCTTCAACGACTGCGCATTGGCGTTATAAATGGTCAAGCCCACATCGGTCTCACCCGCGGCCACCATTTGCGCCAACAAAATGTGACCTTTGCGAACATCTGGTTTTTGTTCTGACAATTTCCGGAAGAAAGTCATGCCACGTTGTTCGCCCATCGAGTTGACCAAGCCACCCATCCACTCGGCATCTGTCGATTCAATGGCAATACGACCTTTCCACTTTGGCTCTGTAAAGCCTTCATAGTGTTTGGGCAAGTCTTCTCGCTTGACTTTTTGTGTATTGAAAGCCACCACAAAGAAATTGACACGGTCAGGCATCCACATGCGGTGCTTGGGAATCATGCCTTGCGGTAAATCGGCGATGTGCGGACTGTGAAATTCGGACAGCATTTTTTCGCGGGCCAACATTTCCATCTCAGGTCCATTGGTTTCAACCACATCCACCGTATGGCGCTTGGCACGTCCTTCATTCACTACGCGCTGAACAACGCCTTCACTCAAGCCACGCCAGACGGTGACTTTGATGCCGTATTTTTTTTCAAACTCGGCCATCAAAGGCACAGACTCGGTCGGGGCCAAAGATGTGTAAAGCGTGACGGCGCCTTCTTTGCGAGCCCGCTCTAACAACCAAGCTTCGCGATCAGGCGCCTTGTTCATGAAAATAGCATCGTTAGGCCCAGCGTTTTGCGGCGCTGCTGTTTGAGCCCATGCTGGCACGCTCAAGAAAGCAGATACCAGGCAAAGCGCAAGCCTGCGCGAAATGGCGCTTGAAGTTTTCACATCTCGGTTAATAAAAACTTGCTGCATGAAGTTCTCCTTTAAATTGAGGTCAAGATGGATTTCACACGGGCAGGGTTCATGGGTGCTTGGCGCATCCGAATACCTGTCGCATCAAAAAATGCATTGGCCACCGCTGCTGGTACCACGCGGCAGGTGGCTTCGCCCGCGCCTGTAGGCGGGGCTTCTGGTCGGTTGATCAACACAATGTCAATTTCTTCAGGCGCGTCTTTGATGTCCAAAATGGGATAGCTGTTCCAATCGACACTTTTGACTTTGTCGGGCGCAAATTGCACCTCTTCAAAAATAGTTCTAGACAGTGATTGAACCAGTCCGCCTTCAATCGTGTAGCGCAAGCCTTGTGGGTTCACAATCAAGCCGCAATCGTGGGCCACTGTGAATTTGCGGCCCCAAATTCGACCTGTCTTGCGGTCCACTTCAATCTCGGCAACAACCGCCACGATGGTGCCTGCGCGTTGAGCGTAGGCAATGCCACGGCCACTCAAAATAGGGCCGCGTCGATCGCGCTTGGCATTGCCCCTGGGCTCCCAACCCGATTTTTCGGCAGCCGCTTTGAGCACCGCAATGTCTCGGGGTGCCTTGGCATATTTCACACGGAATGCAACAGGATCCTCGCCAGTGGCATAGGCCAATTCATCAATGAACTGCTCGCTGGCAAATTGAATTTGCAAACCCACTGGATCGCGCACGTGTGAGGTTCGCATGGGGGAAGCGCTGGCAATCAAATCGGGAATCACTTCCCATGCCAACATTTTGTTGTCAAAGGCATAACTTTCCTCAGGCGTGCCAAAAGTGATACCGCCCTTGGGTGGCAATCCCAACTCCATGCCTACCAAACTGTCTCTTGGATCTGACTCGTTGCTGGCAATGGTGGCGCGCGAGAAAGCACGGGTTGTGAAATCGTAGGCCACCACTTTGCCAGAGGCATCAATGGCAGCACGTGCGCGGTGCACCGATGCGGGCGCTTTTGGATCCCATGCCGTGCCATCGTGTCGCATGCCTTGCACGCGCACAGGCTGCCCCAACATTTTTGAAATCATGGCAGCGTCCAATATGGCATCACCTGCATCGTTGCGACCGTAGGAGCCCGGGCCTTGGACCCAGAAGGCCTCAACGGTTTCTACGGGCACTTTTAGCAGCGCCGCCACGCCATCGCGTGCGTAATGGGGTTTTTGCGAGCCTGTCCAAATGGTGATCTTGTCTGCTTTCACATCGGCCACAGCGCTGGCAGGACCCATGCTGGCGTGCGATTGGAAAGGCCATAAATACTCAGCCTCCACCACCTTCACGGCCGACTTCAAGGCCACAGCCACATCACCATTTTTGATGTCCTCAGATCGCTTGCTTGTGGGCGCTTGACGAATGTGCTCATGCAGTTTTTCAAACTCAGGAAATGGTTTGCTGTTGGCCACCCAAGTGACCTTCAAATCCTTGGCCGCCTTCACGGCGTCCCACTCACGCTCGGCCACCACGGCCAAGAAATTCTTTTCTCGCACCACGCGCGCACCCTTGATGTGCTTGATCGAAGACTCGTCCACCTTCTCTGCAAAGCCTCCTGCAACGGGTGTGCGAATCACCCGCGCATGCAACATGCCCGGCACTCTCACATCTGCAATATTGCCTTCCGTACCAAAGACTTTCCACGCCACATCGTTGCGTGGCAATGACAATCCCACCACTTTGTACTCAGATGTAAGCTTGGGTTTGGCAGCGCCTTTGACATCCATTTGATTGCCAGTTCGCTTGTTCCACTCTACTTTGGAATTGAAATACTTGCCACCGATCAATTCGGCGTAGGAGACTTTTTGCGCATCGTTGCCTTTGACAGAAATGACACCGTCAAAAATACTCAAGTTGGCGGCGGGCACATTCAGTTTTTCAGATGCCAGATTGAGCAATATGCGCCGTGCTTCTGCAGCTGCATTGCGAAGCGGTCTGGCGCCTGCCTGAATACCCAAGGCACTCGATGCACCGCCCTGGTTCAAAGAAGTGGCTGAGTTGCCCATCACAATTTTCACTTTGCGGTAAGAAACGTCTAACTCCTCTGCCACGATTTGGCCAATGGCCACGTCTAGGCCTTGGCCCAAATCTACTTTGCCGTAATAAGCCACCACACTGCCATCGGGTTGGATCGCTACCCAAGAATCTAGCTCTTCTGCTTTCAGAGCAGGCTTCACATTGCTGATGGTGGCCAAGGTAGTGCCAATGGCGCCAGCTGAACTGGCGGCAGCGCTGGCTGGTGCTTGTGCAAGGGCGTCAATAGGCAAGCTGCCACTTGCCACAGAGACGACCAACGCGCCAGCTGCACTTAAAAAATCACGCCTTGAAGTCCCACTGACAAATTCTGATTTGTCTTGTTCCATGTCAATGGGATGGACGTTGTCTTGATTGAGCTTGTGTGTCATGTGATCTCCTTAAGCCATCAAGGTTTGAGCGCGCTTGATGGCGCGCAAGATGGAGACATGCGTGCCGCAGCGGCACTTCAAACCATCGAGTGCTGTTTTGATTTCAGCGTCGGTGGCTTTGGGGTTTTTCTTCAAAAATGCGGCAGAGGTCATGACCCAGCCATTGATGCAATGGCCGCATTGCGGCACTTGCTCTTCTAAAAATGCGACTTGAATGGGATGGGGTTTTTCGGGGGTGCCTAGGCCTGCCAGGGTGGTCACTTTTTTGCCCTTCACTGCCGATACAGGCATGACACACGAACGCACCGGTTGACCGTTGATGTGCACCGTGCAGGCGCCACATTGGGCCAGGCCGCAGCCAAATTTTGGATTGTTCATTTTCAGATCATCTCGCAATGCATAAAGCAATGGCATTTGCGGATCGCTGTCGATTTGGACGGGTTTGCCGTCTACTTGAAAGGGTGTTAAAGCCATGTTGTCTCCTGTTTAAATTGATCAGTCTTCTGAAAGCATTTCATTCAAAGCGGCCACCAGTGCGCGCTGTAATTCCGGGTCTTGGCTGGAGTGTCCTGCTGTGTGCACAACTCGCAATTTGCCCTGTGGCCACACTTGCTTGAGTTGCCAGGCTGTTTCGGCAGGGGTCACCATGTCGAACTGGCCTTGCACAATGATGCCAGGTATGTCTTTGAGAAAGCCATTAGCCATGTTGGGCAGAACGTTTCCGCGACTTCCCAAATCGGGATCATGCGCAAACATGTGCGCCGATATTTTGGCCATGGCCAAACAGTGCAGCTCATCTTCTGGTGAAACATAGCCATTCAACAAAGGCTCACTGGGGTGCACGCTGCTAAGGGCATCTTCCCAGGCACACCAAGCTTTGGCCATGGCCAGCACTTGGTCTTTATGGGTACTTTGCAGTACCTCGTCGTAAGCGCGCAGCACCTCACACGATTGGCCATGGGAGCACTGTTCTCTCAACGGTGTGAGTGCTGAAATGGCCTCGACATAAGCTTGCCATTCCGCTCTAAAAATGCGCGATGCGCCGCCTTCTTTGTAGAGCCAATCAAGCTCTTGGTCTTGTGCCGCAAAGACACCTCGCAAGACCATGCCTGACACGCGGTTTGTGAATTTTTGAGCGTAGGCCAGCGCCAAGGTGCAGCCCCACGAACCACCGCACAGCAGCCACTTTTCGACGCCCCGTGCAATGCGAAGTTGCTCAAGATCAGCAAGCAGATTTGCTAAAAAGTTGTGCGCGGTTTCAGCATGGGGCGTCGATCTGCCGCAGCCCCGTTGGTCCATCAAAATAATTCGGTACCGATGCGGATCAAACAAACGTCTGGCGGTGGGTGTACAGCCACCGCCTGGGCCGCCATGCAAATACACCACAGGGCGACCTTTGGGGTTGCCGCACTCTTCCCAATAAACCTGATGGCCATGCCCCACATCCATGTGGCCCACTAAGTAAGGGGTGATGGCTGGGTAGAGGGGGCTCATGCTTGTAAAGCCGTTCGGCCAAGTCCGGAAGTGCCAGGAAAAACCAAACTCTTAATGACCACAGGCACTGCGCCCGAGGTTTCAAGCATGGCGCCAATGTCAATGAAATCTAACTCTTTCAGGGTAATGCCATCAATTGACAACACTGGGCTGCTGATGTGCAACTCCTCATGGCAATGAATGCCAATGAGGCCACCGCAATCGGCTTCACCCACCAACAAAAGGGGATGTCCTTGATTGAGTATGGCCTGCATGCCATCCACCACAGCACGGCAAAAAGCATCAAGGCGTTGAAAGGTGGCTGAGCCTTGCCAGCGGTAGCACACCACAACAGCCTGATCGCCATCGTGCAAATCTAGACGACGGAGTGCGCGTTGAATGCTCGCTGAAATTTCTGCGCCATTCAATGTGTCAGCGGACAAATCCAATTGCGGCGCAATGACCGGCACATTGCGCAGCGGCAAAATACTGGCGGGTTCCACATAAATGGTGCTGCCGCTCACCTGAACGGTGTACTGAGATGCGCCAATGACCGTAGCGCGTATGCCTTGATCTGGCACCTCGAGCCTAGGCCCCCATGTCTCCGCTTTGGCCCGCACGGCTTTGGCCAACATGGGGCCTAAGTCGCCATAGGCTTGCGTCTCTCTGCCGTAAACGTATTCAGAGACACCTCCAGAAAACGTGAGCACATCCGGCATTTTTTTCGACAACAATGGCTCCAGCCTGAGTAAGGACTGGCTTGTTGCGTCAGGCGTTGACGTGCCAGCCACTTCAAAAATTCTGTCGGCCATGCGCGCTACCATGCGCTCTAAATCTGCAGGCGCAACAGCTTGTCCCAGTTGCAAATAGAGGCCGACTTCTTCTGCAAATCTTCGGCCAGCATCTTCCAAGCGCACCACGCACCCGTTGGCGTCCAAGGCCACGATGCGTGCGCCAATATCGACTGCCGTCAAATCAACCAACTCGCCGTTTTCGCACACAGCAATTTTGGTGGTGCCACCGCCAATGTCAATGTTCATGACGCGCGCAGTTTCACGCACGGAGCGTGCGGCCGCGCCAGAACCAAAGGCTGCGAGCGTGGTTTCTAAGGCATCGCCTGCACTGACCGAAACAAACTTACCTGCTTGCGCTGCAAACAAATCGGCAATGGCACGTGAATTACTTCTGCGCACAGCCACACCCGTGAGAATCAAAGCACCCGTGTCAATTTTGTCGGGCTCTATGCCAGCTTGTTCATATTGCGCGTGAATGAATTCGCCCAAAGCCTTCGCATCAATGCTTTGATCTGGGGCATAAGGCGTGAGCAACACGTCGGACTCATGCAGCACGGTGCGCTCGCTCACAATGTAGCGGTTGTCTAAGCGCTCTAGCACCAGTCTGGAAAAAACCAAATGCGACGTAGACGAACCAATGTCAACGCCCACGCTGACCAAAATAATTTCATCTTCGCCCTCCAAACTGCGTCGAACATTGCTGAAGAAAACGCGACCGCCAACAGGTGCTTCCTGCTGTTTGGGTGCGATCACGTTGTCACTCATTATTTTTTCGGTCCAAACTTTTCCATGAACTCAGCGGGAATGTTGTACCAATCGGGGTCCATTCGATCGGGCACGCTGTTGCGTTTTAAGAGTTCTTGATACTCTTTGCGAATGTGCGGATCTTCCAGCCAATAGGGAATGGTGGTGCCGCCTTCGGTCACGTCTTGGGCGGTGTAGTCGGTGTGCTTCGATCCTGGTGCGCCAGGATCGCGGCCTGGATTGTGCGGGCCAAACCAAGCCGTTAAGCGCAAGGCCTCTTCACCAGAGCTAAAGTGCTGGTGGTACCAACGCGCACCGCCAGGTGCTGCCGACACCAAACCAACTGGCTCGTAATCAATGCGGCGTACCAAATGTTCCTTGCCATCTTTCCAAGGTGTTTCGCCTTCGTCTTCTGGCCAAGTGTAGGTGTAGCCCTTGCCATTCAAACAAATGAGCACTGCTGCAGAGGTGTGCGCGTGCGCCCTGGAGTAGCGGCCGTTCTCGTGTTGACCAATCCAAAAGTAAAAACAGTTGTTGGTCATGAAGGGCTCAATGCGGCGATAGCCGGGTGAGCGGCGGTTGTCCAAAGGCAACTCACACTTCATGACGTCGGGAATGAAGTTGGTTTTGCGCATGGCCAAACCACGTACGGGGTCGGCTTCCACTTCATCGCGCGCTTGGTAAAAATCATCGGCGCCATTGAAGCGATCACGGAACACGAAGGGGTTATTGAACACCGCTTCTGTGCTTTGCAACATGTTCAACACGTTAGGGGCCGTCGTGCCGGCCAACAACAAAGCGCCGCTGGACGTGGCATTCACGATGCGGTGCCATGCATTGATAGGGATTGAGAACATGGAGCCGGCTTGCCATTCAAAGACATGCTTCTTGGTGTCGCCTTCTTGCCAAACTTCGGTGGTACCGCGGCCTTCCACCACCAAGTAGATTTCTTCGTACATGTGCTTTTCTGGGTGCAGTGCGCCAGCACCCGGCACCTCGACCACATAGCAACCCCATTTTGTTTCTGTGCCGTAGAGTTGAATGAAATGGCCCTTACCGCCCGTTCGCTTCCAAGGCACCAAGGGCAGGTTTTGAACCTTGTTAATTCCCACATCCCGAAACACTGGCAAGCCTTCGGCTTCCATGTAAGCGTCATAAGGCGTGGGTTGTTTTTTGAATACGCCATAGCCGGCTTTTTTGTGACCCGCTGGCTCGTGCCAATGGCTGGTGTCTTTGTCGTGTGGCATGTCTAAAGTCCAAAAATGATGGGTTTTAAAAGGACGCCTTTCGTGCACGTCGAAAACCGTTCTTTTATACAGAACGGCGTTCTACTATGCTAAACCACCCCTCTTGCACCGTCAACAGGGTTCGCCTTTGTAAGTGCCTTGAATGCTGTGGCTTTTTCTCACAAGGCGCGACACCAAAAAGTGTTGTTATGGCGCAAATGAAAGTGGCGTCTAGGGTATTCACGAATGTGTATCACCCCCAATTTTTCGCTTAATAACACCACTGTCTTTAAAAAGAGAACAGTGTTCTACATGCCGGAACAGGCGGCGGAACCCCCAGGTCACTGGGCTCAATGATTTCATTTTTTATTACTTGGAGATACGCATGACTTTCAAATATCGCGCCCTCGCTTTGGGCTGCTTCGCAGCAATGGGTTTGGCCGGCAATGCACACGCGGTCAAAGTGGCTGGTGACTTGTTAGAGGTTTACGGCAACATCTACCCACAGTACCAAACTGTGACCTTTGGCGACTCTTCTGCAACAGGTTCTGTTGTCAGCACATTGACTGGTGGTAAAACGGGCGCACAGACCAACACCCGAGTCGCTGGCGCAGTCAGTGCCACCCGGTTGAACTCCGTCAATTCCTACATCGGTTTTAAAGGCCAAAAAACAGCCAGTGGCCTGACCTTGGGTTATGACTTGCAAGGCGTTGTCAACATCGACAGCTCAAATGGCAGCTCTTTCTTGTCAGAACCCCGCGATGCATTTGTCTATGTGTCGCATGCCCAGCTCGGTACATTGCAGGCAGGTCAGCAAGACACCGTTTACAAAATGTATGGCGACAAGGTCCGCATGTTGGGCGTTTCATCCAGCAATTTTGTTTCCTCTTCCAACGTGGCCTCTAACCCATCATGGCGCGGCAAGGGTGTATCCACTTCCTTCAATACCCGCATCAATGGTCATTTGGTTTGGACCAGCCCTCGCATGAATGGCTTTGAAGTGGGCTACTCGCTGCGCCAAGACCCAGCGAAAACAGCCACCAAAAACGCCAGCTTGAACTCGGTCGGAATTAACTGGACAGATAAAAAATACTACGTCGGTTTGGCACAAGAAACTCACGATGATTATTTTGCATTCAGCGGCTCTGCTTCCACAGCAGCAGCAGGTTCTGTTTACAACGCGGCTGCTGGACTGCGCTCAAAAGACACTGGCACACGTTTGTCTTTCAGTTACCGTGACAAAGGCGTTCGCATTGGCGCCGATACATCGACACTGAAATTCACTGAAACCTCTACGCAAGTCAATGGTTTCAAACAGCACAAATTCAACACTTGGCAAGTGACTGGTGAATACGATGTGGCCAGCAACTTCACTGTGGCTGCTCAGTATGCCGACAATGCGGCTGGAACCTGTCAGTTGAATGGCCCCATCAGCTGCTCCACCGTTGGCTTAGGCGGCAATTTGGTTGGCTTTGGCGCCAAGTACACCTTGGACCGTAACTTTGCTCTGTTTGCCTTGGTGGCCAAGGGCTCTGCCAACTCTGGCGCCGTCATCTCCTTGGGCAGCGGCGCTGGCAGAACAGCCATCGGCGGCACCATCAATGCTGCTGCTGTGGGCATTCAAGCCCGCTTCTAATCAAAGCACTTAGGTGCAATGAGCAAGCAGGTGTTCTTCACGGAGCACCTGCTTTTTTCTTATTTGATCAGGATCCTGTTCTAGAAATGAATTTGTAGATTTAAGCGTATTGGCCTGGAGTTTCAGCTGATTCTTCAGATTCTGAGCCAGCGTTTGAAGGCTTATTGTGTTCAAGCATGAGAGTCTTCCTTTGGATGGGCGGGAATCCAAACCACCAAGATGTTGGCAATGATGATGGTGGCAGCTAACAAATAAAACGCGGCCAGCAAACCATATTGGTCCGCCACGATGCCGCCCAAAATGGGGGCAATGGCTTGGGCACCCGATTGCATGCCAAACATCAAACCAATGGCAGTGCCACCCATGTTTTTAGGTGTGGCGTCCAGCATCCAAGCCTGCATGATGGGCCGAGCTGCATAGAGGAAGAAGCCCAACACGGCAATCAGGAACACAAACCAAGGCGAGCCGCCTGCAAAGGTCATGAGCAACAAGACCACACCGCTCATGCCAAACGACACCATCAAAATGTTCTTGCGCCCCATGGTGTCAGACAAATGTCCCGCAATGGGCGCAGCGATGAAGCCTGTGAGTTGCAACAAGGCCATGCCAGCGCCAACCCAAAACAAGCTGTAATGCATTTCATTGGCCAAGTACAAGGGCAAGAAGGTTAGCAAGGTGCCTTGCGTCATGGACCTGAAACCCGAGCTCAGGGTGAGCAAAAACAAGCCTGGCGTTTTCATTAAGGTGCGCAGGCCTGCCACATAACTGCCCATGCTTTGGCCCTTTGAATCTGCAGCAGTTGCAGCAGTTGCAGCAGTTGCAGAGTTTGCATCATTGACTTCGACTGACGGTTTTGCTTTTAGCTTGGGTGCAAATGTCATGGTGCCCAAGAAAAACAAAATGAGCATCGACATGGCCGCACCAGGCACCACATTGAGCACCACAATTTCGCGCCACGACAAAGTGGTTAACAGTGCGCCAACCGCCAAGGGTGCCAGCGCATCACCCACATTGCCGCCCATGCCGTGCAATGACAACGCCAAGCCCTTGCGCTTGGGAAACATGCTGCCCAACAATGGAATGGCGGTGGGGTGCCACAAATTGTTGCCAATGCCCACCAACATCACGCAAATGAGGAGCATCCAGTACTGTGAACTGAAGCCCATCATGAGGTACGGAAATCCCACCCAAAAAAGCGAAAGGGCCATCAGTTGGCCCTTCTTACCCCACACGTCCACCAGCATGCCACCGGGGACATTTGAAAGTGCACCCGCAGCATATTGGCACGTCATGATGAAGCCAATTTGGCTGTAGTTCAGCCCCATTTCATTGCCAATGAGTGGCAACAACATGAAAAACGTGGCGGGGTACCAATGCGTGAGCGAATGGCCCAAGGTAATGAGCCCCATGTTGCGAATGTCCAGCTTGGACATTGGCACTGCGCCATCCGCAGTGGCTTGGGAGGCACTCATGGTTTTGAGCCGCGAATGATGATCTCATCGTAAAGCTTGCGCCATTTATCGCGGCCGTCCAAACTTTCTTGTGGGTCGACCACCAACATCTTGTAGTTGCGCAGGGATGACGCAATTTTGGTGTTGGCAGGCAAGTAGGCCAAATCGGCATAAGCTTGCTGGCCTTCTCCCAACAAATAATCCATGAACAATGCAGCGGCGGCTGGGTTTTTGGCGTTCTTCATCACACCCACTGCGTTGCCCCGAACCACCGCAGGTTGAAGCACCAACCAATCGATGGGTGCACCTTTTTTCTTCAACTGCTCGGGCATGTAGTTGTAAACCGTGAGCGCCATGGGCACTTCACCGGCTGCCACCATGTTGGTTAAGTTGGTATGACCCTTGCGCACTGAAATACCATTGCTACTGGCCAAGTCGCGAAAGTATTGAAGGCCTTTGGCTTCACCCATGGACTTGACCACGGTCACAAACCAATCGATATTTTCAACTTCAAAACCCAAACGGCCTTTCCATTTGGGGTCGAGTAGCTCTTCATAGGTTTTGGGCAATTCAGCTGCTTTGACCGACCCCGTGTTGTATGCCTGCACCCACATGGAGTAGATGGTGGTGGCGTATTCCTTGTGCGCTGGCACACTGCCAGGCATCAGTTCCGTGAAATGAGGGGACGCTACAGCTTGCAACATTTTTTCGCGGTAGAGCACTTCAAGCTCAACCGTACCTGCGTGTACCAAATCGACGTTGTAGCGCTTAGCACGCGTTTCATTGATGGTTCGGTTCATGACGCTGTCGCCACTGGCACGCCAAGTGGTGACCTTCACACCGTATTTTTTTTCAAAAGGATCTATGAGGGGCTTGAGATCTTTTTCTGCAATGGAGGTGTAAAGCGTGATGCCACCTTCCAATTTGGCCGCAGCGGCCAACTTGCTTGCACGGTCTGGTGCCGTGCTTTTGAGCAAGGTCAAATCGGTTGAGGTTTGGGCTTGGGCCAAGCTGGAAAAGCAGCCACTCAAACACAAGCACAAGGCTGTCCAACGAGCGAAGTGGCGCACTGGGGTGACAGTCAAACGTTTGGAATTCAACATGCTGTGATCCTTTGTTGTATGCACCCGCGGTGCGATAGATGGGTTGCGCATCAACCTTTGCGGTTGAAAATATCGTCGTAAATTTTGTTCCACTTCTGACCATCGTCTAAAGTTGTTTTGGGGTTGGCAAAAATCAGAGGCATTTTGTTCAAGTTTGAGGGTACTTTGGTGCTGGTCGGAATGAAATCCCGCTTGCCCAAAATGACTTGGCCTTCTGTCAACTCAAAGTCTTGGAACAAGAGTGCGGCATGAGGATGTGGCGCATTGCGTGCCACACCATTGGCATTGGGCCTTGCTATGGTGGGGTCTAAAGCAAACCAGTCGATTGGCGCGCCAGAGTTTTTCATTTGCTCAATTTTGTAGTTGTAAACCGTGAGCGCCAGGGGTACTTCGCCAGATGCCACCAAATTGGACAACAAGGTATGTCCCTTGCGAACCGACACTGCATTCTTGCGGGCAATTTCCCTGAACAAGGCAAGGCCTTTTTCTTCACCCATTTTCATGACAGTTTCAGCCAACCAGTCACTGTCATCCGCCTCGACTGACAACTTGCCTTTCCATTTCGGATCGAGCAAGTCTTGGTATGTTTTGGGCAACTCTTCTTTTTTAACCAGCTTGGTGTTGTAAGCACACGTGAAGATATTCAAGCGCGTGGCAATCCACTCTTTGTGTGAGGGAATGGCTTGGGGAATGAGCTCGTTCAAATAGGGCGAGTTGGCCGCAATCAATACTTTCTCGCGAGACAACACTTCCGTTTCGGGGCTGTTGGTTTCAAACACATCAACCTCAAAGCGATTGGCTTTGGCTTCCAGCAAGCCGCGCTGTAAGATTTTTTCTGAGCCGCTGCGCCATACTTTGGCCTTGACGCCGTACTTCGCTTCGAAGGCGGAAGTGAGCGCAGCCATGTCGTCTAGCGGCATTGACGTGTAGATGCTGACAACACCCTCTTTTTTCGCGCCTTCAGCCAAACGCTTTTGGCGCTCAGCCCCAGTCAAAGCGGCCAAGGCTGCAATGTTGTTGGCTGAGGCTTGCGCCATGACAGAACCCAAGCTAGCAGCACCCAGGGTGGCTGCGCCTGCTTGAATCATTTGCCGACGTGAAAAATGAGCATTGTTCATTCGAGATCTCCAATTAGGTTTTAGGGGGAAGTGTCGGTAATTCCGCTTCGTAAGCCTCTTCCATCCGTGGCTTCATGCCATGCTTGGCCAAAGACTCCTCGAAACGAGTGCGAACTGCCTGACTCTCGTCAGCATAATCAATTTGATCGCCACCTACACGGCGGCTGATCCAAGCCTTAGGCACGCCTTGGGCATTTCGAATGGACACCACCTCGTGTTTGAAAGCAAGGTATCGTGCGGGAGTTTGCCCCGTATTGAAATGCTGGTGAAACCACATGTTGGGCGGGACAATCATGGCGCCCACTTCCCAATCGTACTGACGGGGCTCTTCGCCTTCGGGCCACATCAAGCTGTAGCCTTCACCGCTCAAAATAATCACGTGCGCGCCTGGGCCGTGGCAATGGGCCTTTTTGTAGGTACCAACTGGAAATTGAGAGATGTGGCTGTTCATGGAGCCACGCGCCATGTTGAATCGAATGTGTCCGCCGCCGGCACCGCGCTCTTTGGCGCTGATGAGTGGCAAGTTGACGGCATCGGCCACAAAATTGGTTTCAAGCAGCAAGCCTTTTTGCTCGCCCTTGCCGCTGAAGTAATCTGGCTCGCCATTGAAGCGGTTGGCAAAGTCGTGTTGCGTGTTGAACACAAAGTTCAAATCTTCGTACAAGTTAATGACGGGTGGGCCGTTGGTCACAGCCACAAAACGCGCAGCATCTTTGCCTGAACCATTAAAGTGCTGGTGCATGCAGTTCAAAGGAATGGCAAACAAGGCGCCCGCTTGCCACTCGAATGTGATGCGATGGCCTTCGTCATTCCAGACCGTGGTGGAACCGCGGCCAGACAACACATAAATCATCTCTTCAAAAATTTGACGCTGCGGCTCAAGTTGCTTGCCTGGCGCAATTTCGCACACATAGCAATCGTTGGACGTGCGTGAGGCTTCGTGGTTGATGTAAACACCGTTGCCGCCGCGGCGTGCCCAAGGTTTTAAATCAACCGTGTTCAAGCTGCGAATGTAATGGGCACTGATGATGTCCAAACCTTCGTTTTTGACCCAGCGGGTATAGGGTGTTTCTTTTTCGGTTGCGAATTTGGAAGCGAGGTCTTCCGATACGAGTGCGTCTTTTGCCATGTGCTGCTCTGTTTTATTTGTAATGAGTCAATGTGGGCGCATTAAGCGCCCACTGGTTTTTTACTTGCGCAAATATTTCATAATTGCTTCGCCGTCCAACTTGATCGAAGGATCAAACTCTGGCGCGTTCTCAATTTGCTCCAAGTCATTCAAGCCGCAATATTTGAAAATACGGTTGATAGAGGAGATCAAGCGCACAGGGTGATCAGGATCGGCGTTGAAGTGTTGGTGGATGGTGTTTGGTGGAATGTAAATCACGTCACCGGCTTCCCACTCGTAACGCTTGATTTCGTCTTGCGGCTTCCAGTGGTAGGTGTCTGTAATTTCGACATCGCAGTCTTGGTGTAAATCGTAACCGCGGCCTTCGAGCACATACACGCACTCTTCAGCCAAGTGACGGTGCTTACCAGACTTGCTGCCGGGTGGAATGATTTGCATGTAAGCATCGACCGTTTCGATGCGGGTGTTCATGGATTCGTTCAGCAAGTGCTTGAGCAAGCCTTGACGCGCCATTTCCCATGGCATGTCGTCTGGGCGCACGACTTTGTGACGCTTTGAATTGCGAGCGGGCATTTGCTCTGCATCATCCAAAAGACCTTGGTAATACTTGCCTTGTTGGTTGCCTTGCAACCATGATTTTGATTCGTCCCAAGCCATCTCAGTAGCCTCCCTTTGGATGGTTAAAGTCTTCTTCGTCGTTGCGGGCCACAAAGCCTTCACCGCCTGGTGCGGGCTCGCTTGGGCGGGGTTCGACTTGGTGTTGGAACAGCATGTTCATGAACATGTACATGGGCTTGGTCTTGATGACCAACGCACGCGCAGGGCGCTCGTTGCTGGCGTTAAAGTGCTGGTGCACACAGTTGTTGTGAACCACAGCAATGTCGCCAGCTTTCCAGTCATAGCGAATGCCATCGTGAATTTCGTAGCCGGTGCCATCCAAAATGTAGAACGCAGCTTCGTTCACATGACCGTGCTTTTGTGAATTGCCACCTGGGCCGTATTCTTCCAAGTGCATGTGAAAGGTTTGTGTGATGCCATCTTTGGGCTCCACATAGTGACGGCTAAAAGCTTGGGGGCCATCGTTGAATTTGATGTCCTTGCCTTTGCGAACACGTGGCATGGCACGCAGGCGCTTGAGTTCATCGCCTAAGTTGTAGGGGCCGGCAATGGCGCGAACAAAGGTGCGATCTTTTTTACTGTGGTAGTGCGACTCATTGGGAACAAATTCCGTAGAGGGCGCTTTTTTGTCATCAGCACTCATGGTTTTCCTTTTGGATTTAAAAATTAATTTTCTTGTTTGAGAACGATGCAGTCGGAAGGATCTAACACGATGTGAATAGGTGCTCCGACGGGTGTTTTTTGACTCGGGTGAACGCGGGCTAACATGACCTTCTCATTTACTTGCACTTGAAAATCAAGCACATCGCCTAAGAAGATTTTGGCAAACACAGTGCCTAAATAATGGTTGGTGTGACTGACGGGCGGCGTTGAATCGCTGAGGTGCACGTCTTCTGGGCGAATACACACTTGCACTTCTTCTCCCACATGAAAATCATGGATCATGGGGACTTGAATCGTGCCAATTTCTGAGTCAACCACCATGGAGTGGGCTGCAGCATCCACTGACCTGACGGTTGCCTTGATGAAATTGATGGTACCCACAAAGTCAGCGACGAACTCCGTGTTGGGCGTTTCGTAAATTTGACGCGGTGTGCCAATTTGCATGATGCGGCCGTTACGCATCACCGCAATTTCATGCGACAAGGCCAGCGCTTCTGACTGATCGTGTGTGACGTAGATGGTCGTGATGCCCAACTCGCGTTGAATTTTCTTCAACTCAAAGCGCATTTTTTCACGCAGCTTGGCGTCTAGGTTAGACAGGGGCTCGTCAAGCAACAACAACTTGGGCTCCATGACCAAGGCGCGCGCCAAAGCCAAACGCTGTTGTTGTCCACCTGAAAGTCTTGTGGCATCGCGGTCTGCATATTGCGCCAATTCGACTGAATCCAATACCCGCATGACTTTAGTTTCAATGTCTTTGCGAGAATATTTTTTCTGCCCCACTTCCAATGGAAAACTGGCATTTTGAAAGACCGTCATGTGGGGCCAAATGGCGTAGGACTGAAACACCATGCCAAATCCACGTTTGTTAGGCGGGATAAATACTTTCTGCGCTGAGTTGTAGACGGCAGTGCCACTGACAGTGATCACACCTTCAGTGGGTTTTTCCAAGCCTGCAATCGATCGCAAGGTGGTTGTTTTGCCACAGCCGCTCGGGCCAAGCAAAGTAAAAAGCTGACCCTCTGGCACTTCAAAGCTCACATCTTGCGCGGCCTTGACGACGACACCTTTGTCACTCACATATTCCGTATGCAATCCACTGACATTTAGCACTTTAATTCCTTGTTTTAAATGAAGTCAGGCAAGGCTGCGTTGGCCTTGCCCACCTGCAACTTTTTTAGTTGTCTTTGACACCAAAGCGTTTGCCAGCCATCTGAGCGATGCCGACCAAGACCAGCAAAAGCAAAATGAAGAGCACGCTCAAAGCGGACAGCTCCACATACTGCCCGTTCTCCCACAGCTCCCAAATCACAATGGAGATCACTTCATTGCCAGGGCTGTACAAAAGAATGGAAGTGGACAGCTCGCGAATCGAAACAATCATCACGTAGATCCAGCCAGCCACCAAGCCCGGCTTGAGCAATGGCAAGATGATGCGGCGGAACACCGTAAACCAACTGCCCCCACTCATGCCACCCGACTCTTCCAAGTCTTTGTGAATTTGCAACATAGACGTGGTGCTGTAGCGCAAACCATAAGGCAGAAAGCGCGTGACATAGGCCAACAAAATGATCCAAAAGGTGCCATAAATCCCAATGTCAAACGTGAGATAGAAAATCATAATGGACACGCCAAGCACCAAGCCAGGAAACACCATGGGCAATGAAGCCAAGTTGTCTAACAACCAGCGGCCGCGAATTTTTGTTTTCACCACAATCCAACACACAACGGCCGCTAACAACATCACGGCCGTCGCTGTTGCGAACGACATCCACAAACTGTTTAAGACTGCGTTGCGGATGGATTCGGAGCCCAAAATATAGCGGTACCCGTCCAAGGTGATCCGTGACAAAGCTTCGACAGAAGGTGGTGCATAGAATTTTTGCAACGACGACCACAAAAGCACTAAAAAGGGCAGAACAACAATGAACAAAAAGTAAACAATGAAGATGGCCATTGTGAAGTAGCGCCATAAGCCTAAATCGATGGTTCGAGGACGGAAACCTTTGCCCGTCACGGTGGCATATTTGCTGCCTGTCGATGAGATACGAGACTGCACATAAATGCCGCCCGTGGTGAGCAGCAACAAAATAACTGAATAACTGGCCGCCAATCCAATTTGGCTTGGATACTGGTGAATGGCTTGGTAAATGGCAGAGGTGAAGACTTGGATGCCTGCGGGCAAGCCTAAAAGTGCAGGCACCTCAAATGAGGCGATGGTGTTGACAAACAAAGTCAGTACCGTGGCCATGATGGCGGGATAGGCCAATTTCAAGGTAATGCGGCGCAATGTATTCAATATGCTAGAGCCGCTCATGACAGCAGACTCTTCAAGCGAGGGGTCCATGGCCTTGAATGCCGACGACATGAGCAAGAACGCCATTGGCGAGCAATGCAGTGCGTCGACCCAAATCATGCCCCACATGGAGTAGATGTTGAAAGGCGGTGAGTCAAGGCCAAAAATGGCCATCGCCCAAGTGTTCAACAAACCAATCTTGGGGCTGGCCAACATGATCCACGAAATGGTGAACAGAATGCCTGGAATGATGAGTGGCACGATGGACAAGGCAAAAAACAAACGCCGCAAAGGTGTATTGGTTCGCTCGTTCATCCAAGCCAATGCCGTACCGATGACAAACGCCAACAAAGAAGTGCCCAACGCAAATTGCACTGAGTTCCAAAAAATAGCCACTGTTTCTGGGTTGGTATACGCCGTGACGTAATTACCCAATGTGAAAACCGACGGCGATGAAGCAGTCTCTGGCGTATGGAAACTCTGCCAAATCATGAAACAGAATGGGACCAAAGCAAGAATGGCCACCACCACCAGGCTGATACCGATGACCACCCACTTGGCGTCAAATGCTGCACCAAACTTAGGGCTTGCAGTTTCTGCGACTGAACTTTGCACGAATTAATTCTCCAGAATTACGCTGATCAAATCAGAACCACTTACTCGTTCTTTTATGCGGAACTACAGTCCATATAAAGGCACAACAGATATTAGGCGGGAATCAAACAAAAGTGTCAAGGGACGGCCGGACGGGTTTACCCTAGCGGGAGTTTTCCTCTCATGAGCCTCCAAAGGAAATCTAGTCGGCCTCTTTTTGAAAGCCATTGATTGGGGACATCATTCTTTTATAAGGAACGATGTTCTTTTAAGCGGGAAATAGATATGATGTCACACAAAGGCTTGTAGCACCCAAAATCTTTCGTCCTGCAAAAGCTGATGAGCTCACCATCATGGCTTAGACAGGGCGTTCATTACAAACCCAGAAGCCTTCGAATGGAAATGTCAGAATCTCATGACCACTGAATCCTCTTCGTCCAAAAGCTCACGCTTGTCATCTGTCGCAGCAGCTGTTCGCGTCCTGAAATGCTTCTCTGAAGTTGAGCCTGAAATTGGCATCAGCAGTTTGGCCAAACGTTTGTCTTTGGCCAAGAGCACGGTCCACCGCTTGGCCGTCACGCTCACCAGTGAAGGCCTTTTAGAACAAAGCCCCGAGACTGGCCGATATCGCTTAGGCATCAATTTGTTCGTGATGGGAGCTTTGGTTCGCCGTCGTTTGGATGTGTCCAACATGGCGCAACCTTTTCTGAATGTGCTGCGCGAACAGACCGGCGAAACCATTCACTTGGCCGTGATGAACGAAACCAATATTTTGTACCTCTACAACCTCGAAAGCCGCCAAGCCATTCGCATGAAAAGCTACATCGGCACCATCAAACCTGCGTTCTGCACCTGCGAAGGGCGTGCCATTGTGTCGTTTGGTGGCCCCGAATTGATGAACAAAGTTCTTAACGCACCCCTCATAGCGCGCACCCCTGGCACCCAAACAGACCCCGCGCAACTCATGAAAATGTTTGCCGAAATTCGGACGCATGGTTACGCCATTGATGACGAAGAGTCTGAGCAAGGCATGCGCGGCATTAGCGCGCCGCTGCGAGACATCACTGGACAAGTGATAGCAGCAATTGGGATTGGCGGCCCCAGTCAGCGTTTGACACTTAAAAAGTTACGCGGTTTGGCGCCTGTTTTGCTCAGCACCGCCGAGGCCATCTCGTCTCAATTGGGCTATCGCGCGTAATTTTATGTCTCAAGCAGTACACCTCATTCAACTGGCTGGATCCGATCAGTCCTTTCCTTGCGCAGACAACGACACCCTGCTTCGTGCAGCACTTCGAAGTGGCATCGCATTTCCCTACGAGTGCAATGTCGGCTCTTGTGGCAATTGCAAATTTGAATTGCTGGAAGGCGTGATGTCCTCCTGCTGGCCAGAAGCGCCGGGCCTTTCAGACAAAGATCGCGCCAAAAACAGAGGTCTTGGTTGCCAGAGCAGACCCTCCGGCCCTCTTCAAATTAAGCTTCGCACCAGCGATAAATATGCGCCTCAGCATCGCCCTGTTCGCACCACAGCAACTTTTGTTTCATCGCACGCCATCACGCACGATTTGTCGGAATTCAAATTTGAAACCGCCACACCTGTTGCTTTTTTAAGTGGCCAATACGCTTTGGTTCAAATGCCAGGTATTGCGGGGCCGCGCGCCTACTCTATGAGCAATGTGGGCTTGATCAATGGCAACTCCCAAACAAGTCAAGTCATGGAATTTCAAGTTCGGCGTGTTCCTGGCGGGCATGGCAGTGCGCACTTGTTTGATCAGTTGGCACCAGGCGCACAAGTTGAAATTGATGGCCCTTACGGCATGGCCTACCTGCGAGAAGATGTTGAACGCGACATTTTGTGTGTGGCGGGTGGTTCGGGTTTAGCGCCCATGGTTTCGATTGCACGCGGTGCATTCAGCAGCCCCAAAATGCGTGACCAAAAATTACATTTCTACTATGGTGCACGCTCTTTGCAAGATGTCTGTGGCTTGGACATGCTGCAAGCGCTTTCCGACTGGGATGCTCGCGGCCATTACCAAGCGATCATTTCTGGTGAGCCAGACACTGCCAATTTACCTGTGCCTTATCTGCGTGGTTTTGCCCACGACGCGGTGGCGCAAAGCTTTGGCGAACGTTTGCAACAAATGGAAATTTATTTTGCAGGTCCTGCCTTGATGGGACAGTCTCTTTTAAAAACTTTGATTGATCTGAAAGTGCCCATGGACCAAGTGCACTTTGATCAATTTTATTGAACGGTCAGCATGAGCAGCGAAGACATTAAAAACAAACACAGCGTCCAAGACCACCAATACGGCGCTGACACGTATCACACACACGACGGCGAAGCAGACCATGACCACGATCATGATTTTGCGGGCGACGACCCGTCGCAAGAATCTTTGTGGCGCCAAGACAATGTGATCTTGCACAGCGTAGGCATCGATGTGGGCTCTTCAGGCACGCAGGTGGTCTTTTCGCGCATTCACTTAAGGCGCATTGCGGAAGACTTGTCGAGCCGCTACACCGTGGTTGAGCGCACCGCGCTGTATCAATCGCCCATTTCTTTAACGCCTTATTTGAGCGACAGTTTGATGGACGCCAAAGCACTGGGCGCCATCATTGACAAGGCCTACCAAGAGTCGGGTTTGCACCCCGATGAAATTGATGCCGGTGCCGTCATTTTGACGGGCGAGGCGCTTCGGCGCGAAAACAGCGAATCGATTGCGGCAGTGTTGGCAGAGCAAGGCGGCGAGTTTGTATGTGCTACAGCGGGCCACCACATGGAAGCCATGCTGGCTGTGTACGGCTCAGGCGCGGCCAAACGTTCTTACGATGAAAAGCACCGCATCTTGAACATCGACATTGGTGGCGGCACCACCAAGCTCGGTCTGGTTCAAAACGGCGAACTGGTTGCCACGGCCGCTGTGCATTTAGGCGGACGCCTGATGGTGGTGGATGAAAAAAATATTCTGACTCGACTCGATCCGGCCGGTGCTTATTTGGCCAAACAAGCTGGCTTCAACTGGAAGTTGGGCGATCAAGTCACCCGTCAAGAATTGGCCACCGTGGCCCATTGGATGGCCGACGCATTGGTGCGCGTACTCACTCAAACTTTTTCACGCGAAGATTTGTCTAATTTGTTTTTAACCGACCCCGTCGACGACTGGGGCCAACTCGACGGCATCATGTTCTCGGGCGGTGTGGGTGAGTATGTTTATCGCCGCGAGATGCGCGACTTTGGCGACTTGGGCAAATTGTTTGGTGAAGCGGTGCGTCAGCGCCTTGATCAAAATGCCGTGCCGGTGCCTCTATTACCAGCGGGTGAATGCATTCGTGCCACTGTTTTAGGCGCTTCTGAATACAGTGTTCAATTGAGTGGCAACACCACCTTCATTTCTGAACCTGCAGCGCTTTTGCCACGCAAAAATTTGCAGGTCATTCCTTTGAACCTTGAGTTGAAAGACAGCATTGATTCTGCAGAAATTGCGACCGCATTGAGCAAGTCTTTCAAAAGACACGATTTGGTCGAGGGTGCGCAAGATGTGGCCATTTCATTGCGTTGGTTGGGCGCACCTTCTTTTGTTCGCATGAATGCTTTGGCGCAAGGTATTCTGAATGGCTTGCCTGAAACTTTGAAACAGCAGCGTCATTTGTACATCGTGACCGATGGCGACATTGCGCACAATTTAGGGCATCTCTTCAAAGAAGACGAGCGCGTGAAGTGTGAAGTCTTGGTCATTGATGGCGTCACTTTGTGGGGCTTTGACTTTGTCGACCTGGGACGCATTCGCATGCCGTCGTGGACCGTGCCTGTCACGGTCAAATCGCTGGTCTTCAATGAAGATCCTCGCGCGCACGGCAAGTCAGATCCGAATGAGTGGCATGCCCACGAAGACGGCAAGATGCACCGCCATGATCACAACAAGGCACATTCTCATGGACACGGACATTCTCATGACCATGACCACAGTCACTCCCACGATCATTCACATGACCACGCCCATGGGCATGATCATGGCCATTCACACGACACACAACACGCCCTGAATTTGGCCCACAAGAACAAGCCCTAAAGAGTTTGCGACCAAAAAGCGCAGCCCCTGTGCTTTTTTTTCGCGCCCAAGTATGACGAATTAAAATAAAATCACACCATGGATTTGAATACCACCTCACTGCTCGCCACATCGGGTTTGCTGCTCGCTTTGGGCTTTCGGCATGGCCTCGACCCTGACCACATTGCGGTCGTCGATGGCATGACACGACTGCGCCACAACGGCAGCGCTTATTGGAAAGCCCGCCTGACTGGCTTTCAATTTGCTGCCGGTCACAGCCTGACTATTTTGCTAGCCACCTTTGTGTTTTATCTTTATGGGGTTCAGTTGCCACAATGGTTGGATGCCGTGGGTCTTTGGATTTCAACGTTTTTCTTGTTGTGGTTGGCCTACCGAAATTTCAAGTTTTGCTTTTCAGGGACTGACCATCACAACCACGCTGGCAGCCCACTTCAGCGCAAAATTTTGCAAGCCATGGGGCCCTTTGCACACCCCATGGGCGTTGGTTTTGGATTTGCCATTTCATTGGATTCTTTGGCGCAAGCAGGGCTGATGGCAGCCAAGGGCCACGAGCTGGGTGGTTTCTTTGCCATCGTGGCCTTGGCATTGAGTTTTGGTGCAGGCATGATTTTGGCCGATAGCAGCAATGGCTTGCTCATGCACTGGCTGGTCAATCGGAGCCATCATTTGGCACACCAGGCAGGCCGCATCATGAGTGGCGTTGTGGCCACGCTGTCACTGATGGTGGTGGCTGTTGGCCATAGCAGCCAGCACTTTGGCAACTTGGAAGGAATTTGGGATGCCTGGGGTGGCTACATTGGCATTGGCGTCACAGGCATCGCCTTGTTGGTCTACTTGATCAGCGCCCGCATTTACAAATCAAAAAATCTCAACTGGCAGGTTGTAAGTGAACATGGTGAACCCCATCGCCGTGGTCGTGCCCCTTCGCTGCTTTTTCCAAAGTAAGCGGCACAATTTGCACCGAACCGTGGCGTACACCCGTTTGCGCCACGAGGCGATGCGCAAATTGCCTCACCTCTTTGGTTTTACCTTTTAAAAATGCCACTTCCAAGCAGTTGTCATGGTCAAGGTGCAAGTGCATGCTTGAGACCGTGAGGTCATGGTGGTCATGCTGCAAGTTGGCAATGCGTTCCGCCATGGTGCGGTCGTGGTGGTTGTAGACATACCCCAAATGAGCAATGCAGTGCTCACTTTCGTTTTGGCGCAGGGTTTCTTGAGAATGCCAGCCGCGAATCAAATCTCGAATGGCCTCTGACCTTGAGGTATAGCCATTCTTCTCTGTCAATTGGTCCAAAATAGTGGCCAACTCTGTTTCAATTGAAATTGTGATGCGTTCCATGGTCTTGCCTTGCAGAAATGTGAAGCGAATGGCACGATGATACGCACAACCCACTAACCCGTCACATGACCCTTTCTATTTCCACGACTGAACTTGTTCGCACAGATGACAAGCGCATTCCCGTGTATTTGCTCACGGGCTTTTTGGGCAGCGGCAAAACCAGCCTGCTCAAGTCGTGGCTTGCGCAAGCTGAGTTCAAAGACGCCGCCCTGGTTATCAATGAGTTGGGGGAGGTTGGCCTTGACAACCAACTCCTGAGTAACGCCACCGAAAGCAGCGCACTGCTGGCCAATGCCTGCGTTTGTTGCACCGGTTTGCCAGGCTTGGCAGAGGCACTCGAAGATTTGTTTTGGGCGCGTTTAGAAAGGCGCATGCCACGCTTTCCCAACTTGGTCATTGAAACCACTGGCCTCGCAGAGCCAGGTCCCGTGGCCGAAGCATTGCGAAGCAGCGACTTGCTCAACGAACGTTATCGCTTGGCAGGCGTGATGACATGCCTCAGCGCCAGCACGGCCGATGCGGTTCTCAAACAACACGCCGAAGCACGCGCGCAACTGGCAGGCGCAGATGTTTTGATCATCACCAAAACAGATTTGGTCAGTTCAGAAAATTTGGACGCCCTCAATTTGCGTGTGCAACATCAGTTGGCGCATTTAGAACTTGAAAAGCCGCCCTACCTGCTCACCTCAGCGCGGGCTGACTTGTCGGCAAAAGATTTACTGAGCAGTTTGGCACTGCGACTCGCTTCAACAAATGAAGCGTCCCCGCCATCAGCCCAAGCTATTGCGCTGCAAGTTGTGGCAACGCCTTTGCACGCTTTGCACTTGCACAAGCCAGGTGAGTCCTGTGCAATTTGTGAGCAGGGACATGATCATGTTCATTCTGCAAAGGCCTTGTGGTGGCCCATCACATCCAGCCTTTCAATCGATGCGTTGCAAGCGCAAGTGAGTGAATTGCAAAAAACATTGGGGGCAGCGCTGCTGCGCTTAAAAGGCCGCGTTCAAACAGCAGAAGGTCGGTATGTGGTTCAGTTGGCGCCCTTTGAAACACAAGCAGAAGTGTGCGCCGATGAATTGGCTTGGTCAGACAGCACGCTCAGTGGTCTGACTGTGATCGTGAGCAGCGACTTGCCTGAGGCTTCAGCGCACTACCTTGTGCAACAAGGCATTTCAAGCCTCGACGTAGACGCCAAGACCTGAAGATTTTCAGCGTTTATTTCCAAGGATCGATGGTCATGTGAATTGCGTCCTCGGCGCCTTCACCCACCAAAGATCGGATGGCGTATTCGGTTTGGTCCAAACCAAACATGTGCGTGCTCATGGACTTTACGTTGTGGCGATTGCCGGCAATGAGTTGTAGCGCTAATTCCACAGATTCGTAACTGTGGCCGCGCATACCCTTGACTGTCAGGAATTTGGCAATGATCATGTCGCTGTCAAACTGCGGCACTTTTTGGCGCTTGATACCGCCCAAAATAACGCGGCCTTTTTTACGTGCCAACTGAATGGCGCTGATCACAGAGGCAGGGCCACCAGAGGCACAGTCAATCACCAAGTCGGCCATCAGGCCACCTGTTATTTCGGCCACCGCTTCGAGCAAATCTACATCGCCAATGGCCACGGTGTGACTGGCCCCCAAGTGCTTGGCCATGGCCAAACGCTTTTGATCTGAAGGTGTGTTCAAGCCCGTCACAATGATTTTGTCGACACCCGCTTCACGCGCGGCCACCACACACGACAAACCTTGTTGGCCTGGGCCTTGAATCAAAACAGTTTGGCCAGGGCCTGCACCGCCATGCAGGTAGACCCACTCAACGCCATTGGACACAGGCAATGCCAGAGCCGCATATTTAGGCTCAAGGCCTGCGGGCACTTTGTGAAACACGGTGTTCATGTGCAGCTCTTGGTACTGAGCAAAACCACCCCACAAGCCAGAGCCCCGGTTCAAGCCGGTGGCACCATAGCGCGGACCGCCCAGTCGCCAATCGGTGGCGTTGCACAAACGGAAATCGCCACTTCTGCAAAAGTCACAATGGCCGCAAGGTAGGTATTCTTCCAAGGCTACCAAGTCGCCTTCTTTCACGCCCCACTTCGGCCCGGCAATGGCGCCCACTTCTTGCACATAGCCCACGGTCTCGTGACCCAAAATGGCGGGCCCTTGAATTTTGGGGAAGTCTTGGAAAAACATCCAATCGCTGCCGCAGACACCTGTGACCGCCACTTTTAATAAACCTGCATCCGGCTTGGGATCGGGCGTTTGAAAGTTTTGAATCTCAATGGTGCCGTTGGGCATGGCCACGGCGGCCTTGAATGTTTGTCCCATTTATGACCTTTTTATTGTGAAGTAACGATGGTGCTGTACAAATCAAACACTCGAATGGGGCTTGCCCGGTGCCGACTTGAAGTGCTCTTTGGCGCCTTCTTTGTAATGCACATCGCGTTTGATCAGCATGGCTACAGAGCGAACTTTTTGATGCTCAGGGTCTAAACCTGGCAATGCAAAATCAGGGTTCTCAGCCAAGGCGCGTGCCGTTTTAATCAAGCGCTGACGCGCCATGATGATGCCGTTGTCAGTCGACACCAAATTTTCTTTGGTGCGGTCTTGAATAGCGCCCATGCTTTCTTGCAGCGATGCGTCTTGCATGCCAATGCCTTCAATGCCGCTGTACAAAGAGCCTTCGCGCTGCGCCTTGCGGTCCATGAGGTAGTCGTTATCCATGCGTTGCAATGGTACGTAGTCTTTGTCAACCAGCACGTGAATGCTGGCGCCGCCCTTCATGGCGTCCACCTCAGCCGTGGTGAGTGCACGAGTGGGATGGTAGTCAAAGCTCCAAGTCCAGCATGCATGGTCGTTGATCGGTACCCAGAAGTGACCGTGCACAGGGTGATCACCCCGCGGCGGCACCATGGTAAAGCTAGGCATGACCCACGGTGTAATGCGCCAGTAGTACTGATCGTCTTCGGCATTGCGACGCGCGCCCACCAACAAACCACCCTCGGCTTCGACCACTTCAAACACCGGGCTTAAGTCGTTTAAGTTGTATTGGTTGCCTTTGGCACCTTTGAACAATGGATCGCGGCTGAGCGATGCGCTGTGCAAGAAAGACACGTGGCTGGAATCAATGCCGCCTTCCAAAGCCTGCAACCAATTGCTGGCTTGCACACGCTTGGACATGTAAGAGTGCTCCAGAGGCAGTGTGGCAAATTCCCACTCTGGCAAAGGCGGCTGTTTGTCGGCAGGCCCCATGTAAACCCAAATCACACCACCACGTTCCACCATCGGATAAGACTTCAACTTGATGCGCTCGCAATAACCTGAGGTGGGCTCTGAAGGCACTTCGGTGCAATTGCCGTTCACATCGTATTTCCAGCCGTGATAAGGGCAGCGAATGCCATTTTGTTCATTGCGGCCAAACCACAAAGACACGCCGCGGTGAGCGCAAAACTCATCGATCAATCCCAACTTACCTTCGGTGTCCCGAAAGGCCAGCATTTTTTCTGACAGCAACTCTAAGCGCACGGGATCGCAATCGGGGCCAGGCAACTGATCGGACATCAAAGCCGGCAACCAATAACGACGGAACAGGTTGCCCATGGGCGTGCCAGGTCCTGTTTGGGTTACCAAATCATTGAGTTCTTTTTTTAACATGCGGGTCTCTCCTCGTGTGCAAATGCACGGGGTCATAAAATGATCGATATTTCGGTGTGAAATATTCGCAGATGAAACTGTTCTACATAGCAGAACAATGTTCTTTCATTAGAAACGAGGTTATCATCTGCGACTTGTCATTGTCAACTGGAGATTCTTTATGTCGGGTGCGTGCCGTTTTCTCTCTTTGTGCAAAGCGTCTGAGGTCGCGGAGGGCAAAGCCATCAAAGTCGAAAAAGAAGGTTTGATTTTGGCGGTGTTCAAGATTGATGGTGAGTATTTTGTGACCGATGACACCTGTACACACGGCCCAGGCTCTCTGTCAGAGGGCGAAATTGAAGGTGATGTGGTCGAATGCGACTTTCACAATGGCTCTTTCAACATCCGCACGGGCGACGTTGTGGCAGCCCCCTGCATGATCCCTTTGAAAACCTACAAAGCACGTTTGCAAGACGGCAGCATTGAAATTGAGACCTGAGCCCAAGCGCTGAAGCTTATCCTTTTTCTCACACCAGCATGAAAAAAAAGGCCCGCTATCGGGCCTTTTTTTTGGGCGTTTGAAGACACGCCTTGGCGTCAGTTGTCTGACTTCACCGTTTTGATCATCGGGGCCCATTGCTTCAGCTCTTCTCCCACATATTGGGTGAACCGCGCTGAATCCCAATCGAATGTTTCCATGGATTGTTTTGCCAACGTATCTTTGGCAACTTGGCTCTGCATGATCTTGCGCGTTTCCTTGTTCAATTTATCAACCACGGCTGGCGACATGCCTTGTGGGCCGGACAAAGAGAACCAAGTCAAGGCAATCAGTTTGGGATAGCCCTGTTCTGCAAAGGTAGGCACATTGGGGAACTCTGGCAAGCGCTTCGAAGACGTGATGGCCAGAGCGCGCAACTTGCCGCTTTGTATTTGAGCGCTAGCAGTGGAGAGCGTGGTGAACAGAGCCGGAATGTGGCCGGCGATGGTGTCGGCTACCGCGGGGCTTCCACCTTTGTAGGCAACGTGTTGCATGGGCGTTTGTGACATCACTTCAAAGGCTTCACCAATCAAGTAGCCATGCGTGCCCTTGCCTGGCGAGCCCCAGCTCACAGGGTTTGCTTTTGCATAGGCAATGAAGCTTTTCAAATCAGTGATGGGCAATTGCGCATTCACGGCCAACACAATGGGCGGTCCACCCAACATGGCGATGTGGGTAAAGTCCTTGATAGGATCATAGACCTTGGGATTTTCTGAAGGCCCAATGACATGCGAGGCCACGCCCGAGATCACCAAGTTATAGCCATCGGGTGCAGATTTGGCAACCTGTTGCGAGCCGATCATGCCACCCGCGCCGCCCTTGTTTTCAATCACGAAGGGCTGCTTCAAGGCTTCAGTCAAGCCGACAGAAATCAGTCGGCCCAGCGTATCCGAGCTGCCGCCAGCAGCGTAGGGCACCACAATCTTTACTGCGCGCTGTGGCCAGAGAGCATCTTGGGCCATGGCTGTACCCGTTCCCAAACAAGTGATCACGCCTGCGGCCACACCCAGCAAGCTTGCAGCACTGGCGCGAAAATTTCTAGGCATGATTTCGAGAATCAAAGAAAAGGGTTTCAAGTTCAAATCCTTCAAACAAAAGAGGCTATGGTTATTAGCTAACTTTCGGTGAAACGGGCCGGTCTGTCAAGCATAGAGAACCGCCGTTCGCCATGCGAGAACGAGCAATTCTCACAGGGCTTGGCCGATTCGGGCCGCAGCGCCGCTCAAGGCTTGACCCAGCCGCTCGACATCATCTTTTCTGAAACTGGTTTTGTCAAAAAGATGGTGGTCAAAATGCGCGTTAAGTGAAACGCCGTGACGATGGGCGCGCCCAAGCCAAAGGCCTTGGACAAGATGCCCATCTCGGTCATGCCGCCCGGCGCCATCGACAAGAAGGCGGTCATCACGGCCACATCAGCGCCTTTGGAAATAAACCATGCCGCCACCATGCACACCGCCAAAATGCCCAAGGTGACAACAGCCACCGAGGCCAAGGTGCGCGGTGCACGGGTAAAAAACGCGCGGTTGATGTGTTGGCCCAAGCCCCAACCAATGACAATTTGCGCCGCAATCAATCCCAAGTCGGGCAAGCGGCCTGTGACTTCATGGTTGGCACAAATGGCTGCAATGAGCAAGGCGCCCAAGACCCATGGGTTGGGCATTTTCAGTTTTTGAAAGCACCAGCCTGTGAAAGTGGCTGTGACCAAGAGGCCCACTGACATGGGCCAACTGAGCACCCCAATGCCAGGCGTGGGCATGATGGGTGTGGCGCCACTGGCCCAAGCAATGTAGGAAGCGGTTGACGTGACCATCATGATGCGAACCGCGTGAGCGGAGGCTACCACCGCGCCATCAGCACCGGCACGTTGAGCCTGCACCGACATCTCAGAAGATGCGCCCAATGCCACTGAATAAATGGCTGTTGGGCCATCGACGTTGGCCAGTTTTTGCAAAACACGGGCCGACATCACCGACATGAAAATGCCCACAAACGCACCCAACACCATCCAAGGTGCCAAGCCGCCAATGAGTTGTAAAACTGCAGGCGTGAAATACAAACCAATGGAAGCACCAATGTAAATTTGTGCCGACTTGCGCGCCAGCACAGGTTGCTTGTAAACCTGATTGGCCATGCTGACACACGCCACGGCCACCATGGGGCCCAAGACCCACGGCAGAGGCACGTGCACATAAAGTGCACACCAACCACCCAAGACAGCAAAGCCAACAGTGAGCGCGAGTCGGCCCCATCGATTCCAATCGAGCAACATCAAGAACCCAAGTAAGTGCCGCCGTTCACATGCATGACCTGCCCTGTGACGAACCTTGCTTGATCACTGGCCAAAAAAGTGACCATGGCCGCCACTTCTTCGGCCGTGCCGCGGCGGTCTATCAAGGGGTGGCGCGTAGCATGGTGGTTAGGCTGAGCAGACACAGAGCCACTGTTGCGCTGGGTTGAAATCATGCCGGGCGACACACAGTTAACCGTGATGCCAGGCGCTAAGTCATGAGCCAATGCGCGCGTCAAACCCACCAAGCCCGATTTGGCGGTGACCACGTGCGGGCGGTTCTTGGCGCCCGTGTGCGCCGTCAAGCCGCCAATGTTGATGACGGCACCCATGGGCGACAGGCGCAGCAGGGGCAGCGCGGCTTGACTGCAATAAAAGGCGCCATCGAGCACCACCGCCAAGGTGTTGCGCCAATCTTCTACCGACACTTGCTCTAGGGGTGCTTCGCGGCGAATGGCAGCGTTGTTCACCACCACATCTAAGCGACCCCAATTTGATTCAATCAAGTCCATCATGCCTTGCACGCTGTGCCTGTCAGTGACGTCTGCCACGCAAAGTATGGCGGGCGTACCCAGCGCCAGCAATTCATCTACCACCGCTTGACCTTCACTGACGGAAGCACGTACATTGATGGCCAAAGCAAAGCCTTGCTTGGCCAGCGCGTGCGCAATGGCACGGCCAATGTTGCGGCCTGCGCCCGTGACCAGCGCCACTTTTTGATCAGGCTTGAGAGTTGTCATGCTTTACTTTGATTGCTTTTAAATTGAATTCACTGCGCTTGGCTTATTTGACTGCCAAACTCGTAAGAGATACGGCGCTGGCTTTGAACAAGCCATTGACCTGCGACAAAATAGCCGCCGTTTGCGCTTCATCCAAGCCACCAAATTTGCAATTGGCTTTGAACTTTTGCAGCAGGTCAGCATCTGACATGGGGTGATCAACACCGCCTTTGAAAAATCCTTGACGCTGTTCCAGTACTTGGCCGTTTTTCAAATGCACGCGCACATGGCCCGTGAATTGTTTGGGGTACGGATTGTTGGGGTCAACGATGTAACTCACCTTGGCCGCCAGCGCACGAATGTCTGCACCTTGCACCACTGTTTCTGTGTAGGCCTCTAAGCCCGCATCGTCGAGCATCAAGCCCGCGGCAATGGCATACGGAATGCTGAACTTGGCAGCATAAGCATTGGGGGGTGAGTGCTTCAACGACAAGGGTTCCCATAAACGATGCAAGATGCCTTCAGCCGTCTCACACTCAATGCGATCGATCTCGGTCAAGGCCACACCTTGCGTTGTCAATTCTTGTCGAATCAAACGCGCACAATCAATGAACGGATGCGCCATGGTGCCGCATGCGTAGGGCTTGAATGCAATGGTGGTCCAAATCCAAGACTGGCCAAAGTCTTTCATCATGGCCTCAAAGTTGCCGTCGGTGGTGTTGGCAAAACCATGAAACAAACCATGGTGCCCTTCAAACACGGTGGCGGGTCCTTTGAAGCCCGCTTGCGCCATTCGCACCGCGCGGTACGCCGACTGCGCCGCCCAGCCTGGGTGCATGCGCTTGGTCCACGAACCATCGGCCAAATACTCAATGATGCCGCCAGCCATGCTGCCTGCAATGCCAAAGGCATTGACCAGTTGTTCTTCGTTTAACTTGAGTGCTGCACCCAGTCCAGCCACTCCGCCCATCACCCCAAAAACAGCGGTGGGATGAAAGCCCGCTTTGTGCACACGTGTGGGCGCCACGGCGCACAAACGGCACATCACTTCTACGCCGATGGCCACACCCCGAAGCAAAGCTTCACCCGACAAGGCATGGCGCTCGGCAGCGGCCAACAAGGCGGGCACAATGACCACGCCGGCATGCACAGGGCCGCCTTCGTAGGTGTCGTCAAAGTCTTCACCGTGTGCGGCAATGCCGTTGACAAACGCAGCGCCTTCAACGCCGCACTTTTGCTCAAAGCCAAACACGGTGCAGTGGCCTTCTTGCTCAAATGAGCTGAGGGCAGCCTTGACATAAAACTCATGCCGCGCCGCAATGCAAATGCCCGCCACGTCCATGATCAAACGCTGGCCCACGTGCTGGCCTAATGCGTCATTTTCTGGATGGGCTTTGACGATGCCTTGCGCCAATTGCTGCGCAATGGTCGGTCCTGTTTGGGTAGATGGGTGTTGGCTCATTTGGCAGACTTTCGACGTTCAGAGATTTCTTTCCAGAGCGAGTAAGCAGAGAGCACCGCCGACAGTCCCAACAAAATGGCTGAGGCCGTATCGGTCACAAAAATGCTGTGCTCTCCGCCGGAGATGAGCAGACTTCGTCTGTAATTTGACTCCACCATGAAGCCCAACACCATGCCCAGCACCATGGGAAGAACGGGTATTTTGAGCAGGCGCATGGCATAACCCAAGACACCTATGAGCAAGACCAAAGCACAATCAAACAAACTCTGCTGAATGGCAAAGACGCCAGACATGACCAGGGCCAAAATGAAAGCAATCAAGTAAGGCTTGGGCCGATTGACCAGCCACATGCAGGGCGACAAAATGACAAGGCCAATGAGCAACATGGCAATGTTGGCGATGAGCAAACCACCATACAAGCCATACACCACTTCAGGTGCTTTTTGGAACAACATGGGGCCCGGCTGCAAACCATGAATCAAAAAGCCACCTAGCAATATGGCGGCTGAGTTAGAGCCGGGAATGCCCAAACTGAGCAGTGGCACCAAGGCCGTGGCTGTGACCACGTTGTTGGCCGATTCGGGTGCCGCCACACCTTCTGGCGAGCCCTTGCCAAACTCCTCTGGATGCTTGGACCAGCGCTTGGCTTCTGTGTAGGCCATGAAGGCGGCGACGGTTCCGCCGGCACCGGGCGTGACACCTTCAAAGGTACCAATGGCAGCGCCAATGGCTTGGGGTTTGAAGAGCCGCTTGCTCATGGCCCAGTTGGGCAATTTCAAGCGCGTCGAGCCTGTGTTGCCGCGGGCCCACGGCGGCTCGCCAATTTGAACCAACATTTCAGAGACTGCAAACAAGCCCACCATGACCAGAATGGGTTTGACACCGTCCAATAAATCGACGGAGCCAAAGGTAAAGCGTTGCACGCCGGACACAGGGTCGCTGCCAATGAAGGCGACCATCAAACCCATGCACGCGGCGATCAAGCCGCGGAGCAGTGACCCCCCCGACAAGCCGGCAATCACCGACAAGCCCAAGATACCCAATGAAAAATAAGCGGCCGGTGTGAAGGCCAAGGCCACTTGCGCCAAGCTTTCAGTGCAAAGCACCAGCACCAGCAAACCAAACAAACCACCATAAAGACCCGACATCAAGGAGATGCCCAGGGCCTCACCTGCTTGGCCGCGCTTGGCCATTTCATTGCCATCAATGACGGTGGCAGACGCTGAGTTGGTGCCGGGCGTGCGAATCAGAATGGCAGGAATAGAGCCACCATACTCAGCGCCTACATACACGCTGGCCAACAGAACCAAGGCATTGGTGGCTTCCATCCCGACCGTAAAAGGCAACAGCAATGCCATGGCAATAGAGGGTGAAATGCCAGGCAAGGCGCCGCCAAAAATGCCCCACAACACACCCGCAAACGCTGACAAGATGACCCAACCCGATGACAGGTTAGAAAGGGCTAACAAAAAACTGTCCATGATTTATTTTCCAATCCACTGCGACCACATTCCTGTAGGCAAGCGAATTTCTAATGCGTAGTCAAACGACAACCACAGCAAGGGGCCGGTGAGCAAGGCACACCAAATCAAAGTTTTGAACTGGCGCGCGCCGCCAAAATAAGCCACGGTCGCCACCATCACACCAATGCAGAGAATGAAACCGAAAACCGAAACCAATGCCACAAAACCAAGCAAGATGGCCAGCAGGCCCAAGGCTTTAAGGTGCGGGTGGTCACTGCCGCCAGGCTCGGGGGCTTCCTCAGCCTCAGAAGTCGCAGGTGCTTTGGATGGCAACCAAGACTTCAAAAACAAAAATACAGCGGCGGTGCCCAACAAGACGCCAATGGCCGTTGGCACGCCCGTCACGCCCACGGCATCGGCCAGCAAACTGTCTTCAATCAAACTGGCCTGGTAGACATAAATGGACGAGCCGATCATGCCCAACAAACCCGTTAGGCGATCTTTTTGCTGAGCATTCATTTCAGCAAGCCCATCTCTTTAAAGTCTTGCGCTGTTTCTTGTGCCACGTCTTGAATGAATTTGCGCGCTGCTTCTCTGCCGAGCAACATGGGCGTCAAGTGATCTTTCGTGTACTCCGTTTTGTAAGCGGGCAACTCCAGAACCTTGCGCGCGCCATCTTCCCAAGCCTTGGCGATGCTGTCTGGCACGCCCTTGGGACTGGCCAAACCTCTGAACTTGCGAATGACCACGTCGTAACCTTGCTCTTTAGCGGTAGGCAATTGCGGCAATCCGGCCAAGCGTTTTTCTGACAAAGTGGCCAGCAAACGAACCTTGCCTGCTTCCAACTGTCCTTGCAATTCTTGAATTTCACCGATGCCAATGTCATAGGTGCCATTCAGCACACCAATCATTTGATCGCCACCGCCCTCATGGCTCACGATGGGCACTTTGACGCCGGCAGCACGCGCAAGCTTCTCCATTCCAATCCGCTCTAAGGACGCTGGGTTGGAAGCGCCCCAACGTGATTTACCAGGATTGGCCTTGGCATGCGCCATCACATCTTGCAGCGTTTTAAACGGCGAATCTGAGCGCGTGAAAATCACCTCAGGGTCAATGAACACGATCAGCATGGGGTCTAAGCCGTCATAGCCTACAGCGGGTTTGGACAACAAGGTGGTTTGAATGTACGTGGGCGTGGTGCCATAAAACATAGAGCCATCGGTGGGGCCTTTGGCCACGTGCGCCACAGCCTTGGCACCACTGCCGCCGCGAATATTTTCTACAGCAAAGTTGGTTTTCATGATCGGTGCCATGTATTTGGACAACTCGCGCAAAAACACATCGGTACCACCCCCCGGACTGGAGTGCGTCACCAAGGTCACGCGGGGCACCGGATAAGGGCCCGCTGTTTGCGCCTGCACGGAAGTCAAGCCTGCACAGGCCAAGCAAATGGCCAATGCCGTTTTTAAACTCAAAATGTGATTCATAGGGGTCTCCATGGGTTGAAAAAAGTCCCGGGGTTTACGCCTTCAGGACTGAGTTTTTAAAAAATTATTGCGTCAAACTTTTCAGCAAGGCTTTTAAATCATTTTGAGTTGCCAAACTCATGCACAAGTTCCAAGCTTCTTCTGTTTTTTGCGCACCCAAAATTGGCGTGCTTTGATCGACAAACTTGGCCTTGAGTTGCTCATTGCTCATGGGCTTTTCCAAACTGCCAATGGCGTGCTCAATGTAGATGTGGTGCTTTTGGCCGTCGGTGGTTTCAACGGTCACGTCCACAGACGCTTCGTGAACGCTGCGGTCCACAATCAAATCCACTTTGTCGCGCACGCCAATCACCAAGGCTGAACGCACCACGTCGTCAGCGTACTCATGCTCACCTGCGCGGCCATAAATCAGGGCCACGGCACATGAATGGAACACGCTGAACTTGGCCAGCAATCCGTCGGAGGGGGTTTTCTTGCCGGTGAGTTCCTGCACCAAGGGGTGCGCTTTCAAAGTGACTTTGGCCACTTGCTCGGGCTTCAAGTTGTGCTTCTCGCGCAATTGCACGCAAGCATCGATAGCGGGGTGAATCACAATGCCGCAAGCAAATGGCTTGT
>Ga0209356_1000053_pt1 | contig 40730 bp, 44 predicted proteins | sample LauGreFaBDMM15SN_2_FD_188213 | JGI IMG/M metagenome (GOLD analysis project Ga0209356, IMG submission 188213) | Freshwater lake microbial communities from Lake Michigan, USA - Fa13.BD.MM15.SN (SPAdes) (version 2) | ecosystem: Environmental > Aquatic > Freshwater > Lake | place: Lake Michigan, USA...
CAGGAGAGCCAGTTTTGGTGCTGGATGTGGCTCACAACCCCCATTCTGTGGCGGCTTTGGCCGCCAATTTGGATGCGATGGGTTTTTATCCTTGCACCCATGCCGTATTTGGGGCAATGGCCGACAAGGACCTCCCAAGCATGCTCAAAAAAGTCCTGCCCATGGTTGACGCTTGGTATTTCACAGACTTGCCTTTGCCTAGAGCAAGCACGGCCGTCCAATTGGAGGACCAATGGCGTCAGATGAATACGCGCTCCGATGTGAAAGCCAGTCAGCATGCTTCCTCTCAAAAAGCCCTTGATGCAGCCATTGCAGCAGCAGGCCCCACTGATAGAATCTTGGTCTTTGGTTCGTTCTATACGGTGGGCGGCGTTTTGCAGAATGGCATTCCCAAACTGCATGCCAAACACCTGAGTAATTGAGACTCTACCGCATGGCTTTTTTCAAGCTTCGACTTCCTAGCCGATTTTCGTCGACCCAAACCGGCGCCGATGCGCTGTCCAACGCGCCAGCAGAAAGTGTGGAGGTCATTCGAAAGCGTGCACGTCATCGACTCATGGGGTCGGTCGTTTTGGTTTTGGGTGCTGTGGTTGGACTGCCCTTGCTGTTTGACAGTCAGCCGCGGCCAGTAGCGATCGATACGCCCATCGTCATTCCTGATCGAAATCAGACCAGCCCTTTAAGCGCCACATCAGGCAGTGCCAAAACGGATGCGATCAAAGAGGGCTTAGCCCAAGATCAAGCCATAGCTGCCAGTCAAACAGGTGTTGCTAAAAGTGCCGTAACTAACTCTGCAGGGCTTGATCCCCACGAAGAAGTGGTCACTAAAGACAGCAAGGCAGAAGTCAGGTTGGAGCCAAAGCCTGAGTTGAAAGCTGAAGCGAAACCAGAACCTAAGTCAGAAAATAACACTGACGCCAAAGAGGCGGCCAAAGCGAAGGCCTTGCTTGATGGAAAAGAAGCCCCTAATTCTGGTGACGCTGTTCGATCTGTCGTTCAGGTGGGTGCGTACGCCGATCTGGCCAAGGCCAAGGAGGTGCGTGCCAAGCTTGAAAGTGCGGGTTTTAAAACGTATACCCAAGAAATAGACACCAAAGACGGCAAACGCATTCGTGTTCGAGTGGGTCCTTTCGCAACGAAAGAAGAAGCAGACAAAACAGCGGAAAAGATTCGCAAATTGAATTTGCAAACTTCGGTCTTAAAGCTCTAAGGAGAGCAAATTCATGGCCTCCACCGATTGGATCCTTATCGCAGTGCTTGCTGCGTCCATGGTGCTTGGTGCATGGCGTGGTTTGGTCTACGAAGTTCTTTCTGTGTTGGGTTGGATTGCTGCTTTTTTAATGGCGCAGTGGTTTGCACCTGATGTGGCAGAACATTTGCCGATGCAGAACTCTGACCAAACCCTGCGCTATGCAGCGGCATTTGTGTTGGTCTTCATTGCCAGTGTTTTTCTAGCAGGTTTAATTTCTGCGCTCATGAAAAAAATTATTTCTGTGGTGGGACTGCGTCCAGTTGATCGAGTTCTGGGCGCCATCTTTGGTTTGTTTCGCGGCTTGATTTTGTTATTGGCTTTAAGCGTCGTGGTTCAAATGACCGCTTTGCAAGAAAGTGATTGGTGGTTGGAGTCACAAGGCGGACCCATGCTGATGACTTTGCTCAAGGGCTTGCGCCCCATGTTGCCTGAAAAATTTGGGGCTTATTTGCCCGACTGAATGGATTGACCTATGTGTGGAATTGTTGGCGTTGCAAGCAACGCGCCTGTGAATCAACTGATCTATGACGCTTTGTTGTTGTTGCAGCATCGCGGGCAAGATGCTGCAGGCATCGTCACGCAGATTGACCGAAAATTTCACATGCACAAAGCCAAAGGCATGGTGAAGGATGTTTTCAGAACGCGCAACATGCGCTCTCTGCCTGGCAATTGTGGTTTAGGCCAAGTTCGCTATCCCACTGCCGGCAATGCATTCAGCGAAGATGAAGCCCAGCCGTTTTATGTGAACGCACCCTTTGGTTTGGTGTTGGTGCACAACGGAAATTTGACCAATGCCAAGGCCTTGAAGGCAGAACTCTTTTCAACCGATCATCGCCATATCAATACTGAGAGTGACTCCGAAGTGTTACTCAATGTGTTGGCGCACGAACTGGAAAAAACCACACGTGGTTTGACTTTAACGCCTGCCGATGTTTTCAAAGCTGTACAAGGTGTGCATCGCCGCGTGAAGGGATCCTATGCCGTCATTGCCCTGATTGCAGGCCACGGACTCTTGGCCTTTAGAGATCCTTTTGGCATTCGCCCCTTGTGCATTGGCAAAGGTAAAGATGGCACTTACATGCTGGCCAGTGAGTCAGTCGCGCTTGAAGGAACAATGCATCAGTTTGAGCGCAACATTGCGCCAGGGGAAGCTGTGTTCATTGACATGACCACCCAGCTTCACAGTCAACAATGTGCCGATGCACCCAGCTTGAATCCTTGCATTTTTGAATTCGTTTATTTGGCTCGGCCTGACTCTACGATGGACGGCATTTCTGTTTATCAGGCGCGCTTGAACTTGGGTGAAACATTGGCCAAGCGCGTGATTTCTACCGTCCCCCCTAGCGACATCGATGTGGTCATTCCCATTCCCGAGTCCAGTCGCCCCAGTGCTGCACAACTTGCGCAATTGCTAGGACTTCCGTATCGCGAGGGCTTTGTCAAAAACCGTTATGTGGGCAGAACTTTTATCATGCCTGGGCAGGCTGTTCGCAAGAAGTCGGTGCGACAAAAACTCAATGTCATTGCCAGTGAGTTCAAGGGCCGCAACGTGCTGTTGGTCGATGATTCCATTGTGCGCGGCACCACCAGCCGTGAAATTGTGCAAATGGCCCGAGAGGCTGGTGCACGCAAGGTTTACATGGCCAGTGCTGCACCGCCAGTGCGTTATCCCAATGTCTATGGCATTGACATGCCGACCAAAGACGAGCTGGTTGCGCACAATAAATCGGTCGATGAAATTCGCCAAATTATTGACTGTGATGCACTCATCTATCAAGATGTAGGCGCCATGAAGCTGGCTGTGGCCAACGCGGTATTGCCCGGATTTCCTAAAGTTCAGGGCTTCGATGCTTCTTGCTTTGACGGTATCTATGTCACTGGTGATGTCTCTGATGAAGACATCGAACGTTTGAATCAAAATCGGCCGTCTCAACAAGATGAGTCAGAAGCCGACTCTGATCTTTCGCGCTTGGCTTTGCCAAATGCCAGTTAAGTGCAATTTAAAAAAATCTATTTTCGAAAATCATTTGAGTCCGACATGAGCCAACACCCATTGCCCGACAAGCTCCACATTGATACCTTGGCTGTGAGGGCTGCCGTTGACCGCAGTCAATATGGCGAAAATTCAGAGGCCATGTACCTCACCAGTGGTTATGTTCAGCCCGATGCCGAAACAGCAGCGCGCCGCTTTGCGGGCGAGGAGGATGGATACACCTATGCACGTCTTGGCAACCCAACTGTGGCCAGCATGGAAGTGCGCTTGGCGGCCTTGGAGGGTGCAGAGGCATGTATTGCCACGTCGACAGGCATGTCTGCCATTTTGCTCATGTGCTTGGGCTTGCTGAAAAGTGGCGATCACGTCATCTGCTCTCACTCCATGTTTGGCTCGACCATCAAATTGATTGGCAGTGAATTTGCAAAGTTTGGTGTGCAAACCACCTTTGTCTCTCAAACTCAGGTCGCCGAATGGAAAGCGGCCATGCAACCGAATACCCGTTTGTTGTTTGCTGAAACACCCACCAACCCCCTCACCGAGGTCTGCGACATCAAAGCCTTGGCAGAAATTGCGCATGCTGGCCATGCATTGCTGGTGGTTGACAATTGTTTTGCAACGCCTATTTTGCAGCGGCCTCTTGAGATGGGTGCCGATTTGATCGTTCACTCTGGCACCAAATATTTAGATGGCCAAGGCCGTGTCATGGCTGGCGCATTGTGCGGCTCCAAGGCCTTGATTGACGACGTCTTTGGCCCCGTCATGAGAAGCGCGGGCATGACCTTGTCGCCCTTCAATGCTTGGGTGGTTTTAAAGGGTTTGGAGACCTTGGGCATACGTATGAAAGCCCAATCCGAGCAGACCATGGCCTTGGCGCAGTGGTTGGAAGCGCAGCCGCAAGTTGCTCGTGTCTTTTATCCTGGCTTGAAGAGTCACCCCCAGCACGCATTGGCCATGGCCCAGCAATCAGGCATGGGCGGTGCTGTGCTTTCTTTTGAGGTCAAAGCGCAATCGCCTGAACAGGGACGCGAGAATGCTTTCAAAGTCATGAACGCCATGCGAACTGTTTCTTTGTGTACCAATTTAGGCGACGTCAAAACATTGGTGGCACATCCTGCCAGTACTTCACATGGCCGCCTCACCGAGGCGCAAAGACAAGTGGCGGGCATCCAGCAAAGTTTGATTCGTGTGGCAGTTGGCCTAGAGCACCTCGATGACTTGAAAGTAGATTTCTTGCGCGGCTTCGCTGCTCTTTAATTCGAATCACACAATGTCATCTATTCACAAGTCAGTCCGCACGCGCTTTGCGCCTTCTCCTACTGGCTTTATTCACCTGGGTAACATTCGGTCTGCTTTGTACCCTTGGGCTTTCGCCAAGGCACAAGGCGGCATCTTTATTTTGCGCATTGAAGACACCGATTTAGAACGATCCAATCAGGCTTCGGTCGATGTGATTTTGGAGGGCATGGCGTGGCTCGGCATGAACCCCGATGAAGGTCCGTTCTACCAAATGCAGCGCATGGACCGTTACAAGCAAGTGTTGGCTGAACTTCAAGCTACGGGGCAGGTGTACCCTTGCTACATGAGCATCGAAGCACTGGATGCTTTGCGCGAACAACAAATGGCGGCCAAAGAAAAGCCGCGCTATGACGGCACATGGCGACCCGAGCCAGGCAAGACCTTGCCCCCTGTTCCTGAAGGAGTGAAGCCGGTGCTGCGATTTAAAAATCCGATCGACGGTGTTGTGGCCTGGGACGACAAGGTGAAGGGCCGCATTGAAATCAGCAACCAAGAGCTTGATGACTTGGTCATTGCGCGCCCTGACGGCACACCCACCTATAACTTTTGTGTGGTGGTAGATGACATTGACATGGCCATCACACACGTCATTCGCGGTGACGACCATGTGAACAACACGCCGCGGCAAATTAATATTTTCAAAGCCTTGGGCAAAGAGGAGCCTGTGTATGCGCACTTGCCCACTGTGCTCAACGATCAGGGCGAAAAATTGAGCAAACGCAATGGTGCCAAGCCTGTCACGCAGTATCGCGACGAAGGTTATTTGCCTGATGCCATGGTGAACTATTTAGCGCGCTTGGGCTGGAGCCATGGCGATGATGAAATTTTCAGTCGCCAACAATTTTTAGATTGGTTCGACCTTGATCACTTGGGCCGCAGTGCAGCGCAGTTTGACGATGCCAAATTGCGCTGGGTCAATGCGCAGCATTTGAAGGCCTCAGATGATGAGCAGTTGGCTTTGTGGGTGAAGGGCATCTTGAGTCAAAGAGGCATTGCTTCTGATGATCGCTTGCCCGCCATCTGCGGCCTCTTCAAAGACCGCTGTGACACGCTGTGCGTATTGGCCGACTGGGTGGCTGTTTTTTACGGCGATGTTGTGCCCAAAGCCGATGAAAAAGCCCAGCATGTGACCGATGCAGTCAAGCCTGCATTGGCGCTGTTGGTTGAAAAATTGTCAGCATGTGCATGGGACAAAGTATCAATCGCTTTGGTCATCAAAGAAGTGTTAGTCGAGCAAGGTTTGAAAATGCCACAGCTGGCCATGCCTGTTCGAGTTTTGGTCATGGGCACAGCACAGACCCCTTCTCTAGACGCTGTACTGGCCTTGTGTGAGAAGCAAAAAGTTTTAGAGCGCTTGAAAAACGCATAAAAACCTGTCTATAATCCATTTCTCGACACCTGCGAGGGGTGCCTGCAAGGGCGTCACAAAGGGGGTATAGCTCAGCTGGGAGAGCGCTTGCATGGCATGCAAGAGGTCAGCGGTTCGATCCCGCTTACCTCCACCACAGTGTCGAATCATTGATTGAAGCAATTCAATCGAGTCCAGGTTATGACCCTATCGTCTAGAGGCCTAGGACATCACCCTTTCACGGTGAGTACCGGGGTTCGAATCCCCGTAGGGTCGCCAAGTTTTGTTGCACTTGGCTTTGTTGTCAGCGTTAAGCTGGTTCTTCAGAGCAAAAGCTTCAAGCTACCAGGAGTGGTAGTTCAGTTGGTTAGAATACCGGCCTGTCACGCCGGGGGTCGCGGGTTCGAGTCCCGTCCACTCCGCCATTAAGCTAGTAAACACGCGCCTTCGGGCGCGTTTTTCGTTGGTGTTTTGAATGATGAATTACCTTGTTAACAGGCATGCAGACAGCAGCGATGGGTAATCCTGTCGGTGCCCGGCAATCAGGTACACATAGGTGTCATCTTCTAAGCTTCTATAGACCAGTTTGTGGTGCGAGGTGTAAACGTTTCGGTAGTCCAAAATGCCAACTGAGGCCAGTTCTTGAACCACTGACCCATTGAATTGGCCTATGTCAAGCTTTTCAAGTTTTTCAAAAATTTCATCTTCTGCTTTGAGCCATACATCTTCGCTCCAATTGTTGAGCATGTATTCTTGCAATGCGAGAAGTTGAGCTTGTGCATCGGGAAGAATAATGATGGCCATTATTTGCGGCTTTGGCGCGCTGCCTTAAGTTGTGCACGTGATTCGGATGCTGAGATGCCTTTTCCTGCTGTTCGATCTTTTTCGCCCAAGGCCATTATTTTCAAGGCTGCTATGAGGGCTTCTTTTTCCTGAAATTGCTGAACCGCTTGAATGACCATACTGGCTTCGCCATTTTGAGTGATGACAAATGGCTGGCCATTCATTTCTAGATCTTCTGCAATTTGCGCAGCATGGCTTTTGAGGTAAGAAATAGATTTGATGTTGGAAATGGATTGCATGCTTGCCTCTGCTCTTTGTTGGGTCTAAATTTAGTACTTAATTTGGTCTATGTCAATTTTTTACATTAAAAGCTGTCTACCTAAGCCCAAGCCTGGGGTGCGAGCAAGCCCACCAAATACCCCCGCAGCCAACCTAAATCAACCGGTTTGACAATGAAGCGAGAGCCTATAGGCGTCCCACCGCGGTCTTTTAGCTCGGCCAGGCTGAGGGCAGAAAGGGTGATGATTTGGAGTTTTGAAAAATCTTCATTTTGTTGCACTCGCTTGACCAGTTCCCAGCCATCAACCTTGGGCATGAGCAGGTCGATGAGCATGATGTGAGGCCTGAACACAGGCAGATGAAGCAGAGCTTCAATGGCTGAAGCCATGGCGCAGCAGTCGACATGCGGGTGCGCTGAGAGACAAGTGTCTTGCAAGAGATGCCTTGAGACTGCGTCGTCATCGACCACCATGACTTTGAGCCGTTCGCTCATGAGCCGCTCGAGTGCGGGTAATTTTTGCTGCTGCAACTGGTAATTTTGAATGGATTCGAGCGAAATGCGCCGGTGTCCCCCTTGGGTGATCCATGCGTGAAGGATTTTCTTGTCAGCCAAGCTTTGAACCGTGCCGACCGACAGCTGAAGAAGCTCAGCGGCTTTGCTGGTGCCGCAGCAAGCGGGGGTGGATAGAGAGGCCATGCATGTCTTGTTTGAAAAACTTCAATTTAGCGTGAATTCACGGCATACCAACTTGCAAACGCATACATTGACTTTCATTTGACCCGCCTTCACGAGGCAAAAAATGTCGTCTCCTTAGGGACTCTGGGGATGTTCCTTCTCTTCATACCCGATTAGGATCTCTTGTGCAAAATGCACCACGCCTTAAAAAGAACAATTCACTGACCTTATTTCGTATTCTTTTGGAGACTCATTGAATGCCCGCTCACTATGCTTTTTGGCCCAAAAGACTGCCTTACCAATTGACAGCACCGCAAACATCTTTGTGGATGAATTTGCAAATCAGTGCAATGCGCTATCCCCAAAAAGTGGCCTTGGTGTTCATGGGCAGAACGTGGACCTATTCACAGTTGCAGTTGGAAGCTGAAAAAATTGCTTCGGCTTTGCGCAAGATGGGCGTGCAAAAAGGCGATCGCGTGGTGTTGGACATGCAAAATTGTCCGCAGTTGGTGATCACGCATTTTGCAATTCTGCGCCTTGATGCTGTGGTGGTGCCGGTCAACCCAATGAACCGCACGGAAGAGTTGAAGCACTACATCTTGGATCCTGATACCAAGGTGGCTGTGACCACGGCAGACCTCGCACCCGAGTTGGCTGCTGCAAGCAATGCCTTGGAAAAAAAAGAGCGGCTCCAGCATTTGTTGGTCACTCAATTCACAGATGCGTTTGATGCTGCCAACATCGGCCCCGAAGAATTGCCTGAAACTTGGAGCGTCTGGTTAAAGACAGTGCATGCCTTGCCTTTGCTTGAAGACGGGCAAGTGCATGCGTGGGCATCTGCTTTACAAGACAAAGTCGAACTGGGCCCTGTCACTGCGCAATCAGAAGATTTAGCGGTGCTGCCTTACACCAGCGGTACCACGGGCCTGCCAAAAGGTTGCATGCACACGCACGGAACCATCATGCACAACGCCATGTCAAGCGGCTTGTGGGCCAATGGAACCCCTGAAAACAAATGCTTGTGTGTGGTGCCGATGTTTCACATCACGGGCATGGTCAGTGTGATGCACGCCACTATTTTCATGGGCGCAACCCTCATTTTGATGCCGCGTTGGGACAGAGATTTGGCGGGTCGTCTTATCTCCAAATGGAAGGTAACGCACTGGACCAATATTCCCACCATGGTCATTGACTTGTTGGGCAGTGCCAATATGGCGCAATTTGATTTGACCAGCTTGCAAAACATTGGTGGTGGTGGTGCAGCCATGCCTGAGGCTGTCGCACAAAGACTCTTAGATCAATTTGGTCTTCGCTACATTGAAGGCTATGGTTTGACAGAAACTGCTGCGCCTTCGCATACCAATCCACCCGATGCGCCCAAAAAGCAGTGTTTGGGAATTCCATTCATGAGCGTGGATTCGCGTGTGGTAGACCCAGAAACTTTGAAAGAGTTGCCCCAAGGTGAATCAGGTGAAATTGTCATGGCGGGACCACAAATTTTCAAAGGCTACTGGAAACGACCAGAAGCCACTGCCAGTGCCTTCTTTGAGCGAGATGGCAAATCTTTCTTCCGATCTGGCGACATGGGCCGCATCGATGAAGAAGGCTATTTTTTCATGACCGACAGACTCAAGCGCATGATCAATGCCAGCGGCTTCAAGGTTTGGCCCGCAGAAGTGGAGGCGCTGATGTTCAAACATCCCGCCATTCAAGAGGCCTGCATCATTTCTACCAAAGACGCCTACCGCGGCGAATCAGTCAAGGCTGTCGTGGTGCTAAGGAGTACGCACAAGGGTCAAGTGAGCGAACAAGACATCATTGATTGGTGTCGAGACACCATGGCGGTTTACAAGGTGCCGCGTGTGGTCGAGTTCCTTGAGGTATTGCCCAAGAGCGGCAGTGGTAAAGTGATGTGGCGTGCATTACAAGAAGCAGAAATGGCCAAGGCATGATGAATTATTTTTTGATACTGCAAGTGACTCAAGCATGAGCCTGAAACTTTCTGTACTGGACCAATCGGTTGCCATGTCTGGCCGAGGGCAAGATGAGTCCATCCGGCAAACGGTGGCTCTGGCCATTGAGGCCGAACGTTTGGGCTATGCGCGTTTTTGGGTGAGTGAGCATCACGCACATCCCAGCATTGTGGGCACTGCGCCCGAAATTTTGATGGCGGCCATTGCCACACAAACTCAAAAAATCAGAATTGGCAGTGCGGGCGTCATGTTGCCGCACTATGCTGCCTTGAAGGTAGCCGAACAATTCAGAGTGCTCGATGCATTGGCGCCAGGGCGCATTGATTTGGGTGTTGGGCGTGCACCCGGAAGCGACGGCAAAACAGCACAATTGTTGAACCCAGACCGTTATGCCAGCGAAAACTTTCCGCAGCAGGTGATGGAACTTCAAGCGTGGGTCAAAGGTCAGCCATTGCCCGCAGGGCATCCTGGTCATGGTGTGTTTGCCTACCCTCAGTCGGCGACATCGCCAGATGTTTGGATGTTGGGCAGCTCTGACTATGGGGCTCAATTGGCAGCTCATTTGGGCCTGCCTTATGCCTTTGCTTGGTTCATTACGGATGGGCAGGGGGCTGATCAGGCCTTGCAAATTTACCGCGATACGTTCAGGCCCAGCGCAGGTTTAGATCGGCCCAAGGCCACACTTTGTGTTTGGGCTTTAGCGGCTGACACAGACGAAGAAGCTTGGCATCTTTTCAAAAGCCGCGCGCGTTGGCGAATGGACCGAAATCTAGGTCGCATTGGCCCCATGATGCCGCCTGAGCATGCCGATCGAGACTATTCTCAGTCTGAACAAATGGCGCTTGATGCACTCAAGGCCAATGCATTTGTTGGAAGTGCTAAAACAGTGTCAGACAAGTTAAGAGCGGTGGCAACACGGCTTGAACTCGATGAAATGGCCATCATTACGTGGACGTATGACGCCAAAGCGCAAACGCGTTCGTACGCATTGTTGGCCCAAGAATTCAATTTGAAATCCGCAATATCCCAGGAGTACACGCATGTTTGAAACCGCAATTGCAGGCAGCCTTCCCAAGCCAGAATGGTTGGCTGAAACCAACAAGCTTTGGCCTAAGTGGATGGCTGAAGGCAATAGCCTGAAGCAAGCCAAAGCTGATGCCACACTGCTCTGGATCAAAACCCAAGAAGATGCTGGCTTGGATGTCATTGGTGACGGTGAGCAATCACGCCAACACTTTGTGCATGGTTTTCTAGAGCAAGTTGAAGGCATTGACTTTGAAAACAAAGTGACCATGGGCATTCGCAACAATCGCTACGACGCACAAGTGCCGCAAGTGGTTGCACCCTTGCGTTTAAAAGGCCGCGTGCATGCTTTTGAAGCTCAATTGGCAAGAGCGCACACCAAGAAAAAATTAAAATTCACATTGCCTGGCCCGATGACCATTGTCGATACCGTGGCCGATCGCTTTTATGGCGACAAAGTAAAGATGGCCATGGCCTTTGCAGAGTTGTTAAACCAAGAAGCATTGGCACTGCAAGCCGATGGTGTTGACATTATTCAGTTCGATGAGCCCGCCTTCAATGTGTACATGGAAGAGGCTGCTGACTGGGGTGTGAAAGCTTTAGAGCGCGCCGCGCAAGGCCTAACATGCACCACAGCCGTTCACATTTGCTATGGCTATGGCATTCAAGCCAACATCGATTGGAAAAATTCACTGGGCCACGAGTGGCGCCAATATGAAAAGGTGTTTCCAGCCTTGGCCAAAAGCAGCATCAAGCAAGTGAGCTTGGAATGCTTTCAATCGCATGTGCCCATGGACCTGATGGCTTTGCTAGAAGGCAAAGACGTGATGGTGGGCGTGATTGATGTGGCCAGCGATGTGATTGAAACACCTGAACAAGTGGCCGACACCATTGGCCGTGCGCTTCAGTTTGTGCCCAAGGCTCGCATCATTGCTTGTACCAATTGCGGCCTGGCACCCATGAGCCGCGAAGTAGCCGAAAAGAAATTACAAGCTTTGGCTGAAGGCGCGCGCATTGCGCGTGAGCGCTATCGCTGATTACATTCGCTCGAAAATAGCAGCAATACCCTGGCCGCCGCCAATGCACATGGTAACCAAGGCATAACGGCCATTGATGCGGTGCAGTTCGTGCAATGCTTTGACGGTAATCAAAGCGCCTGTCGCACCGATAGGATGACCCAATGAAATACCGGAACCATTGGGATTGACCTTAGCGGGATCCAAACCAAGGTCGCGTGTGACAGCGCAAGCTTGCGCCGCAAAAGCTTCGTTGGCTTCGATCACATCCAAATCATTCACGGTCAGGCCCGCTTTTTTCAGAGCCAACTGAGTGGCAGGCACAGGACCAATGCCCATGTACTTGGGATCGACACCGGCGTGTGCGTAAGCTACCAAGCGTGCCAAAGGTTTGACGCCGCGTGCCTTGGCCGCGCCAGCTTCCATCAGGACTACGGCAGCCGCAGCATCGTTGATGCCTGAAGCATTGCCCGCTGTGACGGTGCCATTTTCTTTGATGAACACGGGCTTGAGTTTGCCCAGTTCTTCCATGGTGCAGCCAGGGCGGAAATGCTCGTCTGTGTCATAGGCCACTTCGCCTTTGCGCGTTTTTAGCATGACCGGCATGATCTGATCTTTGAAATAACCGGCTTGCGTGGCGCGTTCTGCACGATTGTGGCTTTCAACGGCCAACTTGTCTTGGTCTTCTCGCGTAATGCCCCACTTGGCGGCAATGTTCTCGGCGGTCACGCCCATGTGAATGGTGTGGAAGGGGTCGTGCAGTGCGCCCACCATCATGTCGATCATTTTGGTGTCGCCCATGCGTGCGCCAAAACGGTTGGTGTTGATGGCGTAAGGTGCACGGCTCATGTTTTCTGCGCCGGCGCCAATGGCCACGTCGGCATCGCCCAGCAAGATGGATTGGCTTGCAGACAAAATGGCTTGCAAGCCTGAACCGCACAGACGGTTGACGTTGAAAGCAGGTGTGCCTTCTGCACAGCCACCGTTGATGGCGGCAACACGCGACAAGTACATGTCTTTGGGCTCGGTATTGACCACATGGCCAAACACCACATGACCAACGTCTTTGCCATCGGTATTGGCGCGCTTGAGAGCTTCGCGCACCACTTGGGCGCCCAATTCTGTGGGGGCAATGTCTTTCAAGCTGCCACCAAACGTTCCAATGGCAGTGCGAACACTGCTGACCACTACGACTTCACGGCTCATCTGAGTCTCCTTTGAATTGAAATAGATTTAACCCCAAAGTCTGATCGAAAAAGACTACAGGGCGCTGACAAAAGTCGCTTAAGCGTCTCTAACGTCGCTCACGGGGTTGCTGCCAAAGTCGGGGCGAGCCAAATAGTCAAGGATGCGCTTGGCGGCATCTGCTGGTGAGGTGAGTTGGCCTGTGGCTTTGAGTTGTTGAAAGCCGCCTTGATCTGGAAAGCTTTCGGCTGGGGCGGCTCGCAATTGGATTTGCATGTCGGTATCTATGACGCCGGGGGCCAAAGACGTTACTTTGGCACCATTGGGTTTCAGGGCCTCTTCTAGGGCCAAACAGCGGGTGAAGTGGTCCATGCCTGCCTTGGCTGCGCAGTAGCCCGATTGCGAGGCCATGGCACGGCGGCCAAGCCCAGAAGAAATGTTGACCACTTTGCGGGGCATGTGCCAGCTTTCAGTGGCACTGAGAAAGGCTGCGCACAATTGCATGGGCGCCTCTAAGCCCACGCGCAATGCCATGGCCAGATTGTGTGGGTCTGCTTCACTCAGGGGTCCAATGCGAGGAATGACGCCTGCATTGTTAATGAGCGTGGCACTTTGAAATTCATTGGGTTTTTGTGCTTCAAGCCAAGTTAGCAATGCCTTGCTGGCCACAGCGCCGTCTGCTAAATCATGAGACCACTGCGCTAATGTGGCACCTGATTTTTGAGCAAGTTCAGCCAAGCTGGCTTGTTGATTGCGTGAAATGCAAATGAGCGTATGGCCCGGCTTCAGGAGTTGCTCGGCAATGGCCAAGCCCATGCCGCGAGAGCCGCCTGTCAAGATGTAGAGGTGTTGTGTCATGTTGATCTTCTTTCGAATTAAAACGGAACCGTACTTTCAAATGCCATCCACTCTGCCGTGATTGGATGCTTGAATTGGAGTTCGCGCGCGTGCAATAAAAGGCGAGGAGATTTTGCCAAAATTTCGGGTGTGGCATACAAGCTATCGCCCAGTATGGCATGACCGATCGCCATCATGTGCAAGCGCAGTTGGTGGGTTCGCCCCGTGATAGGTTTCAGCTCGACTCGGGTCGTTGCCTGTAAACAAGCCCCTTGCTGGATACGCCATTGGGTGTGGCTGGGTTTGCCGTGTTCCCAATCTATTTTGCTTTTGGGGCGGTTGGGCCAATCGATCAACAAGGGCATTTGAATGTCTTGCCAGGCGTCGGCCTGGCTTTCATTTGCACTTAGCAAAAAGCCGTCGACCACAGCTTCATATGTTTTGTGAACCTCTCTCTGTGCAAAGGCTTGGCTCAAGCTGCGTTGCACTTCGGGGCCTCTGGCAATGACCACCAAGCCAGAAGTGGCCATGTCCAAGCGGTGCACGGTCAGTGCGTTGGGCCATTCACTTTGCGCTCTGGCAATAAGGCAGTCTTGTTTGTCTTCGCCGCGGCCAGGCACACTGAGTAAGCCTGAGGGTTTATTCAAAACCACCAGCTGATCGTCGAGGTAGACCAGATCCAAAAGGGACATGGTCATCGGCCCTGCAATGCAAGAATGCGCCACTGCTTTTTGAGGTGTGCCAGTGAAGTTCGTTTAAATATCCATATTTTGGCACCCAAGCTCAGCCAACTTTCTGTGCTTTTTAAAAGCTTTAAAATATGAGTCAGAAAAGAATCGAAAAACATGTTTAAAAGATACCCAGAAGGAAAGCTTTTTAGGGCCTGATTCAGCATAAAGGACAGAAGTTTCCAAGTTCAGGCGACAATCTAGGGTTTTGAGACTCTAACATTGACCGATATGTCCGATTTTGAAGTTCGATTTGCTACCAAAAATGAAGCCGCCGATGTGGCGCAATTGCACCTGATCGCTAGCCGCGCTGCTTACACGGGCCAAGTGCCTGAAGCGCATTGGGATGCCACGCCCATGGCCAAGCGAGTGTCTTACTGGAAAGAAGCCATTGAATACGGTGAGCCCCAAGTTCTGGTGGCTTTGGAAGGCGGCAGCATTGTGGGTTTTGTGGGCTATGACCGTTCGCGCGACCCTAAGTCCAAAAACACCATGGGTGAAATTTGGGCCATTTATGCTGACCCTGATCGTTTGGGCGAAGGTGTTGGCTTGGCTTTGTGGGACGCTGCTCGCGAAGGTTTGCTTGAAGAAGATTGCACCGATGTGACCATTTGGGTTCCTTTGCTAAACGAACGCACTGTTCGTTTTCATGAATTGGCCGGTTTTAAGCGTGAAATGAATACAGCGCGCACTGTGCCTATTGGCACAGTCAAAGTGGAAGAAGTTCGAATGAAGCGTTCTTTGGCTTAAAACATTGGCTTAAATGAAAATTTTGCTGGCCCCCATGGAAGGGCTGTTAGACCACAGCCTGCGTGACACGCTCACTCGTGCGGGCGGCATCGATTTGTGTGTGTCTGAATTTATTCGAGTGACAGATGCGGTGCTTCCAAAAAGAGCTTTCTACCGGGTGGTGCCCGAGTTGTTGAATGAAAGTAAAACGCATGCGGGAGTGCCAGTTAGGACGCAATTGTTGGGCTCTGACCCCGAAATTTTGGCAGCCAATGCGGCGCGCTTGGCCAAGCTCAATCCTGCTGGCATTGATTTGAACTTTGGCTGTCCTGCCAAAACGGTCAATCGTCATCGTGGGGGTGCGGTGCTTCTTGATGAGCCTGAATTGATTGGTCAAATTGTGGCTGCCGTGCGCCGTGCTGTGCCAAGCAATGTGCCTGTATCCGCCAAAATGCGTTTGGGTTTTAACGACGATTTGCGTGCCGAAGATTGTGCCCAAGCCATTGAAGCAGCTGGCGCAGATCAGTTGGTGGTGCACGCCCGCACCAAGGCGCATGGCTACCGGCCGCCTGCTTATTGGGATCGCATTGCCGACCTTCGTCAGAGTGTGAAATTGCCGATGGTGGCCAATGGCGAAATCTGGACTGTGGCCGACGCCATTCGTTGCCGTGAAGTTACTGGTTGCAATGACATCATGATTGGCCGCGGCATGGTAAACAATCCTGGCCTTGCGTTGGAAATTAAATTTCACGATGCCCAGGCGCAAGGCATGTCACTGGCAGACATGCCGCAGAAATTTTCTTGGCAACAGTTGTGGCCCCTGCTCAGTGTTTTTTGGAAGCGCATGAGTTTGCATGTGGCGCCGCGCCATCGTTCTGGGCGCTTGAAACAATGGCTCAATTATTTGCGTCGGCACTACCCTGAGGCACAGCAAGCATTTGACACGCTTAGGCTGGTGCAAGACCCTAAGGTGTTAGAGGCTTGGTTGTCGCAGCCGCTTGCAAAATTTGAGCGGCAGCCTCACGCTGAAGCGCTTGCAAACTAGCTTGTAAAAGTTCACAGGCCGACAGGGCGGCATCTTGTTCTTGGTGTGACGCAATGTGTTTGCACAAGCTTTCAGTGCGTGTAATTTCAGCCACCAATTCATCTTGGCAAAACACGGGCGCAAAGCCTTTCAGTTGGTGCCATATTTTTTGCAATACTTCAAAGTTGCGATTTTGAATAGCGTTGGCAATGACTGGGTCGTCAGTCAGCAGCGTGCTGTTGAGCGTGCTCAGAAGTTGCTGAGCGCTGCTGGCATCTCCCAAATAGCCAATGGCTTTTTCTATGGATAAAAAGCGAGGGGATGTCATGCTTTACAACTTACCGTGAAGCAGGGCAGCCAAACCACCTTCTGGCTCAAAGCGCTTGTTTCTGAAGTGCAGCCGTGAAGGGCCTGGAAGGGCGCGCTGCTGAACGGGGTGTTTCGGATCTCCGGGATAGCAAATGACCCGCATGCCTTCCACATCGAAGGGCTCTGGTTGAATCACAGGAGGCGTGCGCAGCGCCGCATCCTCTAGGGCATGATCGACAGAGTTAAAAATACTCAAGTGCGACAAGCTCATAATTTGCGGTGGAGCCAACAGTATTTCTCCCGCCCAATATTGCACCAGCGCCTGCCTGGGTGTGGTCCACAAAACTTCTGTGGTTTCGTGATTGTCTTGAATGGCAGTTTGTAAAGCAGGAGCTCTAGCCAAAAAGAAACGTGTGTCAAAGCGCTTTGACATCATGGAGGGCATGCGAGGTGTGATCCAACGCGACCAAGGTCGCAGGTCAGTGCACCTGAGTTGCAAGCCACATTCTTCTTGAGCTTCTCGCAAGGCAGCGACGAACAAACTTGCGGCATGCTCAGGCGCAATGTCTGGTTCGCCAAGTTGTGCATGCAAGGCTTCGAGGGGTTGGCCTAGGCCGTCCAAAGCGCTAGGACTGGCATCGGCCTCATCGCGCTTGCCACCCGGAAATACAAAGGCCCCACCCAAATCCTTGGAGTCTGTATGGCGTTTGAGCAACAAAACTTCCAAACCAGCCGAACCCTCGCGCAGCATCAAAACGGTGGCTGCGTCACGCGGTGGGGTGTCAACGATGTGAGAGGTGATTTGCATGAGGGTTTAAATTGAGTAACATCGCAAGGCTATCAGATTGAGGAAACCAAATGAGCATCGATTTTCAAGGACGTGTCGCCATTGTCACAGGTGCAGGTGGCGGCTTGGGTAAACAACACGCGCTGGCGCTGGCCAAGCGGGGCGCTAAAGTGCTGGTGAATGACCTGGGGGGCAATGTCCACGGAGAGGGTGGCACTGTCAGCGCAGCTCAGGCGGTGGTAGACGAAATCATCAGCGCGGGTGGCGAGGCGATCGCCAACGGCGCATCTGTGACCGACTACGAAGCCGTTCAGGTCATGGTGAAGCAAGCCATGGACAAATGGGGACGGGTTGACATCTTGGTGAACAATGCCGGCATTCTGCGCGACAAAAGTTTTTCCAAGATGGAAATTTCAGATTTTCGCTTGGTCATGGAAGTTCATGTGATGGGCGCTGTGCATTGCACCAAAGCGGTTTGGCCCATCATGCAGGCTCAAAGTTATGGCCGCATTGTCATGACCACTTCTTCCAGCGGTCTGTACGGCAACTTTGGTCAAGCTAACTATGGTGCTGCCAAAATGGCATTGGCAGGCATGATGCAAACGCTAGGCATTGAGGGCGAAAAATACAATATTCGCGTCAATTCATTGGCGCCCACTGCGGCCACTCGCATGACCAAGGGTTTAATGCCTGAAGCCGTTTTGAAAGCACTAGAGCCACAAGCCGTTGTGCCTGCCATGTTGGTCATGGCTTGTGAAGATGCGCCAAACAGAACCATTATTTGCGCAGGTGCGGGTAGCTTTGAAGTTGCCAACATCACCCTCACACAGGGTGTGCATTTGGGTATGTCGGATCACACGCCAGAGCAATTGCTGGCGGCCATGGGACAAGTGAAAGACCGCCACGGCGAGTTGGTACCAGGCTCGGGTTCAGGTCAAGGCAGTTTGGAAGTTGGGAAGGCCATGGCAGCCCACAAGGCTTAACTCAGTGTGAGTACCACGGGGGTGTGATCACTAGGGCGCTCGTTTTTGCGCGGCACTTTGTCGATCACGCAGCCTGTGGCGCAAGCCTTTAATGCGTCTGTGATCAAAATGTGATCGATGCGCATACCGCGGTTTCGTTTGAAACCAAAGTCGCGGTAGTCCCACCAGCTGAAGCTTTTTTCAGGTTGATCAAACAGCCTGAAGCTGTCGTGCAAACCCAATTGAATCAAGCTGTTCAGATGCTCTCGCTCTTCGGGTGTGCAGTGAATGGTGCCTGCCATACCCACAGGGTCCCACACATCGAGGTCGTCAAATGTGATGTTGTAGTCACCCATCAGTACCAGCTTGGGGTGGGCTGACATCTCTTGCTTCACCCACTGGTGCAATGCCGCTAGCCAGCGCATTTTGTAAACGAACTTGTCACTGTCAGGCGCTTGGCCGTTAGGAAAATAGCCACCGATCACACGCACATCGCCGAAATTGGCTGTGATGACGCGAGACATGTCGTCTTCAAAACCAGGAATATTTTTGACGACCTGTGTGCCTTCGATGCGAGAAATGAGCGCCACACCGTTGTAGGTTTTTTGACCAAACCATTGAGCGTGGTAACCCGCTTCAGTGAAGGCTGCAAGCGGAAATTTGTCGTCGGTCATTTTGAGTTCTTGCAAAGCAAGCACATCGATGGCGTGATCGACACCGAGCGACTCTTGCGCCTTCAACCAGTCAATGACCTGAGGCAACCTTACGGTGAGAGAGTTGACATTCCAAGTAGCAAGTTTCATGGGAATTGATCGACCTTCAAACAGTCCGTTGGTAAGTCACAAAACTGAATTTCAAACCAGATACAGCTGTGTGTGACTCACGCGATGTTTCGTGCCATGTTGCATCTAAGGCCGGTGCGTAGGCATCGCCTTCAAATGCCTGTTCAATTTCAGTGACCACAGCTTCATCGGCTATGGCGACTGCTTGGGCATAAATGTCTGCACCGCCCATGACCCAAAGGTCTTTGTCGTCTGGGCAATGTGCCAATGCCAAAGTTAAACCTTCTTCCAGCGAATGCACCACGTACGCACCTTCTGCGTGCCAATCTTTTTGCCGGGTTAGAACCAAGTTAGCCCTGCCAAATAGAGGTCTGAATTTGGCAGGAATAGATTCCCAAGTTTTTCGGCCCATCAAGACGGGGCAACCTAAGGTGGTGCGCTTGAAATGTGCCAAGTCTTCAGGCAAGTGCCATGGCATTTGATTGTTCAGCCCAATCACACCGTTGGCAGCGCGTGCGTAAATGAGCTTGAGCTTCATTAGACGGCCACCGGCGCCTTGATGGCTGCGTGGCACTGATAGTCCAACACTTCAAAGTCTTCGTACTCGTATTCAAAGATGGAGGCTGGTTTGCGTTTGATGTGAAGGGTGGGGTAGGCCAGCGGCGCTCTGCTAAGTTGCAGTGCAACCTGCTCTTTGTGGTTGCTGTAAATGTGGCAATCACCGCCCGTCCAAATAAAATCACCCACCTCCAAGTTACATTGCTGCGCCATCATGTGAGTCAGCAAGGCATAGCTTGCAATGTTGAATGGCACGCCCAAGAAAATGTCGGCGCTGCGCTGGTACAACTGGCAGCTGAGTTTGCCTTTGCCACCTTCTACCAAGGGCGGTGCCACATAAAACTGAAAAAACGCGTGGCAAGGCATGAGGGCCATTTTTGAAAGTTCGGCGACGTTCCAAGCGCTGACAATGATGCGACGTGAATCAGGATTTGTTTTGAGGGTGCGAATGACATCTTCAATTTGGTCGATGTGGCCGCCATCGGGTGTGGGCCAACTGCGCCATTGCACGCCATACACGGGGCCAAGATCGCCGTCTTCTCGTGCCCACTCATCCCAAATGGTGACGCCTCGTTCGCGCAGCCAGTTGTTGTTGCTTGAGCCTGTGAGAAACCACAAGAGCTCTTGAATGATGGAGCGCAGATGAACTTTTTTGGTGGTGACCAGTGGAAAGCCTTCGTTCAAATCAAAACGCATTTGATGGCCAAACACGCTGGTGGTGCCAGTGCCGGTACGGTCGGCTTTGAAGACGCCATGGTTATTCACGTGGCGCATGAAATCTTCGTATTGAGAGCGAATGGGGCGTGTGGTCATGGGCTGGTCAAAATGGGTTGTTCGACGGCTTCGATTTCAATCTAGGCAGAGACCTAAATTTTAATCACTCTGCCGGGGTTCATGATGTTCTGGGGGTCCAAGGCCTGCTTGATGGCCTTCATCATGGCCAGTGCGGTGGGATCTTTGTGGTGTGTGAGTTTGTCGGCCTTGAGACTGCCAATGCCGTGTTCGGCGCTGATAGAGCCGTTAAATGCTTGGACTTGGTCAAACACCCAAGTGTTCACCTCGTCTTCGTGATCGCGTAAAAAGGCGGGCCCATCTGCCCCCGGCGGAGCTTGCACGTTGTAGTGCAGATTGCCATCACCCAAGTGTCCAAAATTGACCAAGCGAATGCCTGGTATTTTGGATTGGAGCAATGCATCGGTCTCGGCCACAAATTGTGGAATGAGCGAAACGGGCACGCTGATGTCGTGTTTGATGTTCAAGCCTTCATCGACTTGAGCCAAGGGAATGGTTTCGCGAATTTGCCAAAGACTCTTGGCCTGCGCCAAACTTTCAGCAACTACAGCATCTGTGACCCATCCATTTTCCATGGCTGCTTCCATCAAAGCCTCAAAGCCCACACGGGCATGAGCTTCGGACTCGTAGTCAGAGTTTTCAAGCAAGACGCACCAAGGTGTTTCTTTGAAAAATGGCACTCTGAGTTGAGGGTGATGTTTGTCGACCAAACTCAGTGCAAATTGCCCCATCACTTCAAAGCCAGTAAGGCCTGCGCTCAGTCGCTCATGCGCCAAACCCAACAAAGACACAGCAGCTTCCATGCTTGGCACGGCAGCCCAAGCCGTCAGTTGGGCTACGGGCTGAGGATAGATTTTCATGCAGGCTGCTGTGATCACACCCAAAGTGCCTTCACTGCCAATCATGAGGTTGCGCAAATCGTAGCCAGTGTTGTCTTTGCGCAGGCCCGACAAGCCATGCCAAATTTCACCTTGGGCAGTGACCACTTCTAAACCTAAGCACAGCTCTCGCGTGTTGCCATAGCGAACCACCTGCGTCCCACCCGCGTTGGTGCCCAAATTGCCGCCTAAAGTGCAACTGCCTTCAGCGGCCAAACTGAGAGGAAAAAGGTAACCCGCCTTTTCAACATACTCTTGCACAGATTGCAAAATACAGCCAGCTTCGGCGACAACCGTGAGGTTGGCAGGGTCAAGCGCGCGGACCTGGTTCATGCGCTGCAAACTCAGAACCACTTGTTGACCTGATTCATCTGGCACCGAGCCCACGACCAGGCCGGTGTTGCCGCCTTGGGGAACAATGCTGGTGAAGGTGTTGGCACAAGCCTTTACAACGGCGGCGACTTCTTGAGCATTGGCTGGCCTAACGACAGCCAAAGCCCTGCCATGTGAGCGCTTGCGCCAATCTTGTTCCCATGCACTGAGATCTGTTTGAGGATCATCGTGGGTCAAAACGTTTGTATCACCGCAGATTCGGCGCAAATTTTCTAACAAAGCACTCATATTTGAATTTCAGTGTGAAGGTTTTGATTCTTGAGAGTCCTCTAGGCTAACGCCTTCGCGCGCCATTTGAAAGCGCCAACGCACATGCAATGCGCAAGCTGCAAATAAAATGACGCACAAAATGGTTTGGGCCAGTGCAAGCCCACTGGACCACCCTTTGTCGCCCCAAGCACGAACCACGCCCTCGGTGAAATAAAGCCAAATCATGAGGCTGACCCACCGGTAGGTGTACATGCGATTTTTCAACAAACCGGCCAATGGCCAGCACAAGGGCAGTACTTTAAGGGCCCACCAAGAGCCGCCTTCGCGCAATGGAGCAAGCCACAATTCCCAGAGCAGGCCCACCAAGATGAGTCCTAAAAGGCTGGCGACAGCAACCCATCGCGTCATTTCAATGGTCTTTGGTGTCAATAACGGGGTTTGAGGTGCAGAGTTGTTCATGGCGATGGCATCATACCGGTCATGAAGCCGATTGAATCACTCCGCGCCACTTTGAACGAGCTGTTGAAGTTTCCATGGCGCCAAATGTTGCGCACTTTGTGGCGTCGTTTCCGTGAAGTGCGACTCGGTACGACCGCCAGTTCCCTGACTTTCACCACTGTTTTGGCCCTGGTGCCCCTGTTTACGCTGGGTTTGGCCATTTTTACAGCCTTTCCCATCTTCTCTCAAGTTCAAGAACAGTTGCAACGCTGGCTGATTGAAAGCTTGGTGCCTGAGAGCATTTCCCGTCAGGTGTTGGGGTCTTTGACCCAGTTTTCGCGCAAGGCCAGCCGGCTCGGCTTGGTGGGTTTGATCGCAGTCGTAGTGGCCTCTTTGGCTTTGCTGGTCACGATTGACCGTACATTGGGTCAAATTTGGCGAGTCAGCCGTCAACGGCCGTGGGCCCAACGCGTCCTCATCTATTGGGCTGGTATCACGCTCGGGCCTCTGCTGTTGGGGGGGAGCTTGGCAATCTCGTCTTATTTGTTCACGGGCTATCTTTCAGGTTTGGGAGATTGGTTGCCTGTATCAGTTCGAAATTTATTGGACCTGGTTGAGTTTTGTTTGCTGGTGGCCTGCGTGACAGGCTTGTACTACTACTTGCCCAACACTCGCGTGGATTGGCGTCACGCTTTGATTGGTGGCGTGGCGGTTGCGGTGGGCTTAGAGTTGGCCAAAAAAGTGTTGGCTCTTTATTTGGCGCAAATACCTACTTACTCGGCCATTTATGGCGCTTTTTCTGCCGTACCCATTTTATTGGTCTGGATTTATGTGGCCTGGGTGGTGGTGTTGTTGGGTGCAGTGGTCACGGCCAGCTTGCCTGAAATTGGTCGACAGGCCAAAAGGCAAGCAGATGGCCCTGGCTGGTCTTTCAGGTTGGCCTTGGAAGTCTTGAGGTGCTTGTCGCTTGCTCGATCAAGCTCGCCTGAAGGTCTACGCATGTCGCAGTTGGCCGATGAACTCCACATTGAGCAGCGCCATGCACAGATCGTCTTGGATACTTTGGAAGAACTCAAGTGGGTAGGCCGCTTGGAGCAGTCCAACAGCAACACCGAAAGTGCGTGGGTGCTGTTGGTGGACATGTCAAACACTCAGCTTGAGCCTTTGGTACAAAAACTTTGCTTGCATCCCTCTGAGGCCACCGAGTTGCTTTGGCAAAAAACCCAATTGACCCGCCTCATGCTGGTCGATGTGATCAAAACTTGATCTTGCCCGTCCACATGTCTTTGTACATGACCCAGTCGCCCATGAAGCTGTAAAGGGGTCGTTTAAAGCTGGCAGGTTTGTTTTTCTCAAAACCAAAATGGCCTATCCATGCGCAGCCGTAGCCACACAGCAAACCGTACAAGAAGTACTGAGGCTTGGCAGTGGCCACGAGCATCGCCAGGCAAATCAAAGAGAGGGTCGATCCTAAAAAGTGAAGGCGGCGGCACGTGATGTTGCTGTGTTCATTCAAATAAAAAGGATAGAACGATTCAAAGCTAGAGAAACTGCTTGCATCGGGTTCAAGCTTCAATTCTTCGGTGGTGTTCATGTGGCTCCTTAAAAAAAGAACGAATCAATGCGAGTTGGTTTGAAACGGGGCTTTTAAAAATCCCCTAAACCTGGCTCGGCCGCCTCTGGTTGGCAATTCGCTGAGTGCATAGTTCGGGAACCGATTCAAAAATCGACTGATCGCAATCCTACCTTCAAGTCGAGCCAAACTCAAGCCTGCACATTGGTGTACGCCAAATCCAAATGAGAGATGCTTATTTTGTGTGCGCCTTAAATCAAGTTTTTCGGGATCGTTAAATTGAAGAGGGTCGCGGTTGGCTGCGCCAATGCACAGCGTGACCAGCGCACCTTCTGGTAAATTGACGTTGCCAATTTGAGTTGCTTTCACTGCACGCCGATTGCTCAGTTGATTGGACGCTTCAAAGCGCAAAAATTCATCGATGGCCACATTGAGAATGTGCGCAGTTTGCTCAGTTTTCGAACTTGCTTGCACGCTCATGAGGTCAGACCTTAATTGAGCGTGTTGCGAAGGATGTTCAATCAAACTGATCAATGAATTGCCAATTAAATTGGTCGTCGTCTCATGACCTGCATTTAAAAGAAAAATACAGTTTTGGAGTAGCTCAATTTCACTCAAGCTTTCGGAGTTTTGTGAATTTGAAAGCATGTCTTTGTCGCCCAAAATCAAGCGCGTTAAAACATCTTGATCAGGATTGCTGGGGTGTTTACGGCGATCGGCCACCAGGTCGCGCAGATAGCTGAGAAACTCCTGCACGCTGCGATGTCCAAGCTCTTCTTGTGCAGGTGTAAGACGAGGCTCTAAGGCTCCCAGGATGGCCAATGACCAGCCCCTCAATGGGCCTCGATCTGCATGCGGCACATTGAGCAAGTTGCCAATGACTTCAACTGGAATGGCAGAGGCAAAATCTTCAATCAAATCGCCTTTTTGTTGGCCTTCCATTTTGTCTAAAAGGCCGTCCACCAATTGGGTCAAACCCGTCTCCATGGCGTCAATAGCACGGCGCGTCAGTGCACCCATGATGAGTTTGCGTACGCGAGTGTGCCTAGGCGCATCGTTGAACACCAAGCTGTTGGTGTGATGCTCGTAAAGGGGCGCGTCTTGTCCAAGTAATGCGAAGGGTGCTTGGTTAAATGGGGCGTGGTTGTATTTGGGTGCAAATTCAACGCGCTTATCAGAACTGAAGGTTGCCGCATCTCGGTAAACCGCGACCAGATCTTCATGCCGGGTTAAAAAGTAAGAGCCATCGGGCATGTGTTTGATGGGCTCGTGCTGGCGCAGGAAAGCATAGACAGGATAGGGGTTGGCCAAAAAATCTGCGGGCAAATTGCGCAAATCAAACAAGCTGCAAATCTCTTGCACACGCTGCGTTGACAGCGCAGGTGTGATGAGTGAAGACGCGATGCGCAAAGTGCTCCTCACTTTTTACAAAATGCAATCATGGCGCTCAATGTTTCTTCTGGCGCTTCGACCATGAGTTGATGCCCTGCATTGACCATGGCCACGTGGCCATCATGGGCCAATTTGATCAAGCTCTGTGCAGCTTTGGGTTGTGTCATTTGATCTTTTTTGCCCAACAAGAACAAGGTGGGGCAGGTGACTTTGCGCATCGAAACTTCGCCTTGGTCATAGCTGTCGCAAGCCTTGAAGCCCTTGTTGAAAACATTCTCATGAGAGTTGCTGGCCAAGACTCTGCGCATGAGGGCCTTGCTACCACCTAGCAGCCATGTGCCTGGGCCCAGTGCGCTGGGTGGGGGCGCCAATGTAGAGTGAGAAAACACGTTGACCATTTGAATGGCTTTTTGCGGATCGTGCAAGGAGCTGTCGAGCAAGGCGGGTGAGACCCGCATCGGATAGGCGGTACCCACCATCATCAATTGAGAAACCCGGCTTGGATTTTCGGCAGTGGCATGAAGCGCAATGAGCGAGCCAAAACTGTGGCCGATCAATAGGGCTTTTGAAACGCCAGCTGCATCAAGCAGGGTCATGATGCTTTGAGCGGCCTCTTGTACAGACGCAGGCGCTTTACCCCCGCTTCTACCGTGACCTGGCAAGTCAATAGCCAACACGTTCCAGCCATGGTTGGCAAAGTAACGAGTTTGCAAAATCCAAACACTGTGATCGTTGAGCACGCCATGGATGAACACGGCGGTGGGCTTGGCAGGATCAAAAAATTTGCCGCCCGTATAAACATAAAGTGGCTCACCTTGTACGTTGTAAATCATGCGGCACCTCCACTTTGAAGGGCCGCTTTTTCGGCGGCCTTGAGCGCGCGTTTTAAATCGTCAATCAAATCATCGGGATCTTCTAAGCCAATGGACAAACGCACCGTACCGGGGCCAATGCCGGAAGCCTTGAGAGTTTCATCGTCAACCCTGAAGTGCGTGGTGCTAGCGGGATGAATGACCAAAGAACGGCAATCGCCCACATTGGCCAAGTGACTGAAAACTTGCAAAGCTTCGATGAAGGCCTTGCCTTGCTCGCGGGTGCCTTGGATGTCAAAACTGAACACAGAGCCAGCCCCGCGTGGCAATAATTTTTGGGCCAATGCGTGGCTGGGATGTGTCTCTAGCATGGGGTGACCCACACGGCTCACCATGGGGTGTGCCGCCAAGAAGTTCACCACCTTTTCGGTGTTGCTCACATGACGAGCCATGCGAAGTGGCAGTGTTTCGATGCCTTGCAAAATGAGCCACGCGGTGTGCGGACTCATGCAAGCGCCAAAGTCGCGCAGACCCTCCCGGCGGGCACGCAATAAAAATGCCCCCACCGTACTTTCCTCGTTGAACACCATGTTGTGAAAGCCTTCGTAGGCTTGCGTGAGCTCGGCAAATTTCCCTTGTGTGTGAGGACCTGACCAATCAAAGCTGCCGCCATCAACGACCAAGCCGCCAATCACGGTGCCGTGGCCCGATAAAAATTTCGTGGCTGAGTGCACGATCAAGTCTGCGCCATGTTCAAAGGGCTTCATCAACCAGGGCGAGGTGAGGGTGGCATCGACCAACAAAGGCACGCCGGCGGCGTGCGCAATTTGACTGACCGCAGGCAGGTCCAGAACGTCCATGCCTGGGTTGCCCACAGTTTCACCAAAAAACAATTTGGTGTTGGGTTTGACGGCCGCTTGCCATGCTTTCAAATCACCGGGTTTGACAAAAGTGGTTTCAATGCCAAACCGACTCAGGGTGTAGTGCAGTAAATTGTGCGAGCCGCCGTAAAGGGCGGAGGAAGCCACAATGTGTGAGCCCGCCCCCATGATTGTGGTGACTGCCAAATGAAGGGCTGCTTGACCACTGGCAGTGGAGATCGCACCAATGCCGCCCTCTAATGCAGAAATTCGTTGTTCGAGCACCGCGTTGGTGGGATTGCTGATGCGGCTGTAAACATGGCCCGCGCGTTCGAGGTTGAAGAGCGAGGCTGCTTGGTCGCTTGATTCAAAAACAAAAGAGGTGGTGAGATGAATAGGGACGGCCCGCGCGCCGGTGCTGGGGTCGGGTGCGGCGCCCGCGTGCAACGCAAGGGTGTCAAATCCGGGGTCTGAGTAACCAGGCATAAAGTGTCTCCAACGAATGAGTAGCAAGTTTCAGGCAAGTGGCTAAGGGTAAGCTTTGACTGTTCTTTGCCAACATTGTGGGCTATATTTCATCTTCAAAAGGAGACAGCCATGAAAGTCAGTGACATCCTTCGCGTCAAGGGCCACAGCTTGATCACCGTCACGCCAGACGAGACACTGGCAACGGCAGTTCAAATCATGTCCGAAAAAGACATTGGTTCCTTGGTGGTCATGGAGCACGGCGATCTGGTGGGCATGCTCACATTCCGTGAGGTGATGCAAGCCTTGGCGCAAAACGGCGGCACCATTGGCAATATCTCTGTTCGCAAAGCCATGGACGATGCCCCTATCACTTGTACCAGTGAAACCGACATGGACGAGGTGCGGCGCATGATGCTCAACAACCATGCGCGCTACATGCCCGTCTTGGACAAACGCATGTTGATGGGCGTCATTAGCTTCTACGACGTCGCCAAAGCAGTGGTTGACAGTCAGAATTTTGAAAACAAAATGCTCAAAGCCTATATTCGCGATTGGCCCGAAGGTGCTGAGAAAGAAAAGAAAGAAGCCCCCACCCTCTGAGATAATGGAGGAATATGAGCGGCAATACCTTCGGCACCCTATTTTCGGTCACCAACTTTGGTGAATCCCACGGCCCAGCCATTGGCTGCGTGATCGACGGTTGCCCACCCGGCATGCCCCTGACTGAGGCCGACATCCAGCCCGACCTCGATCGCCGCCGGCCGGGTACTTCCAAATTTGTCACGCAGCGCAACGAACCCGACACGGTTCAAATTTTGTCGGGTGTGTTCCAGGGTCTTACGACCGGCACGCCCATTGCGCTGCTCATTCAAAACACCGACCAGCGCAGCAAAGATTACGGCGACATTGTTCAAACATTTCGCCCTGGCCATGCCGACTTTACGTATTGGCGCAAATACGGCCTGCGTGATCCACGAGGTGGCGGCCGTTCATCCGCACGTTTAACAGCGCCCATGGTGGCAGCAGGTGCTGTTGCCAAAAAATGGCTGGCAATCAAGCATGGCACCACATTCAAGGGCTGCATGACGCAAATAGGCGAAGTGCCCATTGGTTTTGAAAGTTGGGAACACGTTCACCACAATCCTTTTTTCGCACCGATAGCCGACGTGACTGCCCTTGAAGATTACATGAATGTTTTGCGCAAGTCAGGCGATTCATGTGGCGCTCGTTTGCGTGTTGTGGCACAGGGCATGCCCATCGGTTTGGGCCAACCTTTGTTTGACAAACTCGACGCCGACATCGCCTACGCCATGATGGGGATCAACGCTGTCAAGGGCGTTGAAATTGGTTCTGGCTTTGCGTGCGTGACTCAAAAAGGCAGTGAGCATGGCGACCCCATCACGCGCAACGGCTTCATTGGCAACAATGCGGGCGGTGTTTTGGGGGGTATCAGCACGGGTCAAGACCTTGAGGTGTCTATTGCCGTCAAGCCCACCAGCTCTATTCTGATTCCGCGTCCGTCCATTGACATGCAAGGCAACGCCGTTGAGGTGCTCACCAAGGGCCGACATGACCCCTGCGTGGGAATTCGCGCAGCGCCAATTGCCGAAGCCATGTTGGCTTTGGTGGTCATTGAACATGTGTTGCAACACAGAGCCCAGTGCGGCGACGTTGTTCAGCCTGCCAACTCTTAAGGGGCTGAGATGCCCAACACCTCAGCGGTCCAACGCCGCCAATTGATTCCGTTTGCGGCTGTTTCGGCTAGCTACTTTGCGCACATCGGATTCTTCAATCCCTATTTGCCACTCTGGTTGAAAGAATTGGGATTTGGTTTGGTGGCCATCAGCATTCTGACCTCTGTGCAGGCTGCTACTCGTTTGTTTGCCCCCTATGCTTGGGGTTGGCTCAGCGACCACACAGGCGAGCGTGTCAGTTTGCTTCGCTACGGCGCCACGGCTGCCATGCTGTGCGCTTGTATTTTGTTTTTTGAATTAGGCCCTATCGGTTTAGGCTTGGTGCTGTTGGTCATGTTCACCCACACCAGTGCCATGATGCCCATGAGCGAGGCAGCCATGGCTCATTTGGTCAGTCAGGGCGGTGCTTTTGATGCCAAAAGATATGGCCGTGTGCGTTTGTTTGGCTCGATCGGATTTTTGTTCACTGTGTTTTTGGCAGGTGCCTGGTTTGAATATTTCGGCATGCACCATTTTCCTGGTTGGACCGTTCTGAGTTTGGCGGCTGTCGCGGCCAGTGTTTGGATGCTGCCTAACTTGAAAGAGGCCGTGCCTTTGAACGATACCAAGGTGGCTGTCTGGCCAGTGCTGCGCCAAAAGCCAGTGATGTGGTTCTTCATTGCTGCGTTTTTTCATGTGTTGTCGCACATGGGTGTGTATGTTTTTTTCTCCTTGTATTTAGACTCTTTGGGTTACAGCAAAGTTTGGATTGGCATGCTGTGGGCAGTGTCAGTGATTGTTGAAATTGGCTGGTTTTTCACTCAAGCCAAATGGATGCCTAAGCTGCCATTGACGGCTTGGTTGGTGGTTTGTTCTGTGGCCATGGCCTTGCGCATGGGCATGACTGCGCAGTGGGCCGATGTGCTGTGGGTGTTGCTGCTTGCGCAAGCCATTCATGCGATCACATTTGCAGCACACCATACCGCTTGTATTGCCCTTTTGTCGCATCATTTTCCAGGTCGCTTGAGAGGTCGGGGTCAAGCGCTTTACACCGTAGTGGCTTATGGCTTTCCTGGCGTGTTGGGTGGCTTGGCAGGTGGCTTGTTAAGTGATCGATATGGTTTGCAAAGTGTCTATTGGCTTTCCTTGATTGCAGCACTGATTGCCACTGCCGCAGCCTATCGCGTTTGGCGTTTGCAGCACCCAGCAGGTACTGAGCACCTGTCACATTGAGACCCATCCTGGAAAAGCCGACCTAAAGTTTGTCATGGCCCTGATTCAAGAACCCATTCACATAGCGCCCGAAGTCATGCGTTGCTTGTCACCTCAAGTTGCTGCTACTTTGTTGACGGGCCGTCGATTGCAGTTGCCAGGTCCAATGGTTTTGCATGAGTGGGGTTATGAATCATTAGACAAAGGCGCTTCAACGCTGGTATTGCTTCATGGGGGCAGTGGCAGTTGGACGCATTGGATTCACAGTGTGGCGCCGCTTGTGGCAGAGGGCTTTCATGTTCTGGCTGTTGATCTGCCTGGCTTTGGCGATTCGGCTTTGCCTGATCAGGGTAGCGATGTAGATGCGATGATAGAACCTCTGCATGCGGCTTGGCAAATGCTGCGTGCTTCAGAAAAAGTCAGTTTCATTGGCTTTTCCTTTGGCGGTATGGCTGCAGCACTGTGGTTGGCTGCCTACCCCCAAGATGCGACAAACTTGATCTTGGTGGGATCGCCTGGCTTAGGGATTAAATCGCCCCACAGAGTGCCCTTAAAGGGCTGGCGGCACTTGCCGACAGAAGACATGCAAACTGAAGCTCACAGGCACAACTTGTTGGGCTTGATGCTGCACGACGAGCGCAAGCTTGATGAATTGGCGATGGCTGTGCATCGCTTGAATGTGGCGCGCGACCGAATGCCGCGCAGGCGTTTATCGGGCACCCCCATCGTGGCCAATGCCCTGCCGTGCATTGCGTGTCCTGTGCATGTCATTTATGGCGAGTGGGATGCGCTTTACCACGGGTGCATGTCTGAAGTGGAAAAGCTCTTCAAAAACGTCACACCCCACTTGGCCTCGTGGCAGTTAGTTTCTGGCTCTGGGCATTGGGTGCAGTTTGAAGCACCAGAGGCTTTTCAGCTTGCTTTGAAAAAGACTTTGTAGGTGGCTTAGTTCAGCTCATGCTTTGGCTTGGGCTGCAGACACTGCGGCCCTTAGGCCCAATAAATAACTGTCGACACCAAAGCCTGCAATTTGGCCTTTGGCAATTTCTGCAATGACCGAATGATGCCGAAATGCTTCGCGCGCATGGATGTTGGACATGTGCACTTCGATGATGGGGCACTTCAAAATGGCCAAGGCATCGCGAATGCCGTAGCTGTAATGTGTCCATGCGCCTGCGTTGATCATGACGGCGTCGACCCCATCGGTATGAGCTTGGTGAATTTTTTCAGCCATGGCGCCTTCAAAGTTGGTTTGAAAGCATTCCACGCTGGCCCCCAATTCTTGGCCGAGCTTTTTCACTTGCGCATCTATTTCGGCCAAGGTCACAGTGCCGTATTGGGCAGGGTCACGCTTGCCAAACATGTTCAAGTTGATACCGTTCAAACACAAAATCTTCATGATCATCCTCTGAGGTGGGGCTGGCAAAGATCCCTTGTGAAAACATGGAATCTGAGCCCTAAGCACCGATTTTCCAATATTTGAGGCAATATCGCGCTTTTATTCCAAAAACTTTTGCCATGGCCGCTACTTTGAAAATCGATTTCGTCTCTGACATTGCCTGTCCATGGTGTGCGGTGGGCTTGGGTGCGCTGGAGCAAGCCTTAGGCAGACTTAAGGGTGAAGTCACTGCAGACCTGCATTTTCAACCCTTTGAGTTGAACCCCAATATGGCGCCAGGGGGGCAGGATTTGGGTGAGCACCTGACCGCCAAGTACGGTTCAACCCCAGAGCAGCAAGCGCAGATTCGAGCCAACATTGCGGCCCGAGGCGAAGAAGTCGGCTTTCAATTCAATCCAGGCGGTAGAGGACGTGTTTACAACACCTTCAACGCACACCGTTTGCTGCATTGGGCTGGCGTCAAAGGGCCTGAAGGCAGTCAGCATGCGCTTAAGCGTGCTTTGCTTGAGGCCTATCAGGGCCGGGCTGAACGTGTTGAATCTGATGAAGTTTTGTTGGCAGTTGTAGCCTCAGTGGGTTTGGATGTTGCTGAGGCGCAAGGTATTTTGGCTTCTGACACCTACGCACAAGATGTACGTCAGATAGAGCAGCATTACCAACAAGCAGGCATTCACTCTGTGCCTGCCGTCATCATCAATGACAAGCATCTGATTTCAGGAGGTCAACCTGCAGAAGTCTTTGAGCAAGCGCTCAGAAGAATTGCTGCGGGTGAAGTCTGAGACATGCCGGCATTGACCATTTACTTTGATGGCAGCTGTCCGCTGTGCCGGCGTGAAATCGCCTTTTACAAAGGCAATCCAGATGCAGCTCAATTGGTTTGGCACGATGTGAGCGTTAATTTTCAGGCCAACGACGATTCAAGCTTGGGCGACGGACTCAGTTGCCAGCGAGCCATGGCCTTCTTCCACGTACGCGATGCGCAGGGCAATTTGTTTGAAGGCGGTGCTGCATTTGCTCGTTTGTGGTTGGAATTGCGAGGATGGCGCTTGGCAGGTCGAGTTTTTTCGGTGTGGCCATTCAGTTGGGCCATCAACGTGGGTTACAAAATGTTCTTGCCCATTCGGCCCACTTTGCAAAAGTATTTACTCAAATGGGATGCGCGACATTCATGAGCGCCTATCAAGCCTTGGTCTTGGGTGCAAGTGGCGCCATCGGAAGCGCCTTCGTTTCACACTTTCAAAATGATGCTGCCTGCTCGCTGGTTGTTGGTTTGTCGCGTCAAAGCGAATTGCATTTTGATTTGGAAAATGAAGACGGCATGGCGCATTGCGCTGAGCAATTGAAAAGTGCGATGGGCCCCTTTGGCGCATGCCAATTCAAATGGATCGTTGATGCTACGGGAGCTTTGACCATTGCAGGACAAGGTCCTGAAAAGCGCTTGGAAGCCTTGAATGCCAAGCAACTTTTAAAGCAGTTTGAAGTGAATGCAGTAGGGCCCGCCTTGCTCATGAAGCATTTCTTTCCATTGCTTCTGGGTCAAGAGCCATCGTTCTATGCCACCTTGTCGGCGCGAGTGGGAAGTATTGAAGACAATCACAAGGGCGGCTGGTACGGTTACCGAGCCGCCAAGGCCGCCAGAAATATGTTTTTGCAAACGGCAGCGATAGAGGCTTCTCGAAAAAAGCCATTGAGTGTTTTTGCTGCTTTACAGCCAGGCACGGTTCAATCGAAATTGTCTTCTAGTTTCGTCGCCCCAGAGAACGCCATGCTGCCAGAAGAATCAGTTTCAAAAATGATGGCTGTCATGTCAGAATTAAAGCCAAATGGCCGAGCTCAGTTTGTCGACCATGCTGGGCAGCTTATTCCGTGGTAACGACTCTCATCATGAAGGGAAAAATATGAACGAAGATCCAAGATGTTGTGGCAGCGGTACTTGCATCATTGACCCTGAGGGTGTCTGTTGGTGCGGTCAGCAATGGGATGGCGAAAAAATGGCCATGCCTAAGCTCGAGTTGCCAGCAGATGAAGCTCAAGGGAATCAGGCTTCTCAAAACCAGTCATCGGCGAATTCCAAATGATCAAACGCATTCAATCAAGCTTGCTCAAGTGGGTGATGCTTGGGGTCGTCATGACTGGGAGCTTTCAGGTGTCCGCCAGTGAACTGTCTGAAGCGCTCAAAAAATCAGACGCTGTTTTGTTAATGCGACACGCATTGGCCCCTGGTATCGGCGATCCTGCTGGTTACAAACTTCAAGATTGCAAGTCGCAGCGAAATCTAGACGCCACAGGTCGAGCGCAAGCGCAAAAAACAGGTCAGTGGTTGAAGGCTCAGGGTGTTGGCAACGCACTTGTATTTACAAGTGCATGGTGTCGATGCAAAGAGACGGCTGAAAACTTGGCCTTCGGAACGCCCGAGCTAGAACCCTCTTTGAATTCATTTTTTGACGACATGCGTCAAGGACCACAAAGCAATGTGAACTTGCAAAAATTCATTGTGGGTCAACTTAAAAGCAAAGGCGACAAGGCTTTGATTTTGGTCACGCATCATGTCAATATTGCAGAGTTCACGAGAGAAAACGTAGGGTCTGGCGACATGGTTTTGGCCAAAGTCAATTCAGCTGGTAAATTAGTTTCGTTCAAAATTTATCCTAATCCTTCTTGATGAAGGGTCGTCATCAGGTTTTGCAGCTTAGCGCTGCAAGGCCAGAGAAATTTTATTTCTTGAAGCGGTACTTTTCGGAATTTTGAAAGCAGGACTTTTGCCGCCTGCGTGTTCAATGAGCGCATCCTGAAACCAAGTGCGCACATCTTGGTCTAGGCCAATGCCATGCATGAAGTTGTAGATGGCTTTTTTCAATCCCAATCCCAGAAGGTCGTGATCAACGCCCGTGCCGTCAATGAAACCTATGTCGTTTTTGCCAAAACTGACTGGTGGTAATGGGATGAGTTCGATGCCATATTCCTTTGGGCTCAAGCCCACTGGCGAGTGAACGGTACAAGCAAAGCGGTGGAAGAAGCCACTCTGAATGCAGCCCTGTTCAAACAGTTGCCGCACATATTCAAGAGCATCCACAGTGTCTTGCACAGTTTGAGTTGGGAAGCCGTACATGAGGTAGGCATGCACCAAAATGCCTGCCTCTGAGAAGCCTTTGGTCACTTGCGCCACTTGCTCGACTGTGACGCCTTTTTTCATCAGCTTTAGCAGGCGGTCGGAGGCCACTTCAAGCCCACCCGACATGGCAATGCAACCACTCTCGGCCAGCAACTCTGCCAATTCTGGTGTGAAGGTTTTTTCAAACCGAATATTGCCCCACCACGAGATGTGGACGTTTCGGCGAATGAGCTCTTCAGCCAATGCTTTGAGAGCCTTGGGCGGCGCAGCTTCATCCACAAAGTGGAAACCTGTTTGCCCCGTCTCTTTCACAATTTGTTCAATGCGATCGACCAGCAAAGACGCTGAAGCAGTCTCGTAGCGCGAAATGTAATCGAGGCTCACATCGCAGAAACTGCACTTTTTCCAATAGCAGCCATGAGCCACTGTGAGTTTGTTCCAGCGGCCATCGCTCCACAACCGGTGCATGGGGTTGAGCATGTCTAGCAATGACAGGTAGTCTTGCAAAGGCAGGCCATCCCATGTGGCGGTGCCCACTTCTTCAAACGGGACATCGGGTTCTGACCAATTGATCAGTTGAACACGCTGACCGAGTTGTGCATTGCTATCGCTCGCAGTGTCTTCGCTTGATTTGCGAATGAAGGTTCTGACCAATCTTGATGCTGATCGATTGCCTTCTAAATGTTCTAGCAAAGCCAGTAGCGGCCGTTCACCTGAATCGAGGGTGACGAAATCGACGTAATCAAAGACGCGTGGCTCTGTTAACTCACGCAATTCGGTATTGACGAAGCCACCACCCATTGCAATGTGAATACGGGGATGGTGTTGTTTGATGCACTGAGCAATTCTGAAGGCAGCATAGACAGCACCTGGAAAAGGTACAGACAGTAAGACCAAAGTGGGCTGGTGCTTTTCAATCGCTACAAGTGTCAGGGCTTGCAGCTTTTCATCCATCAAGGTGGGGGGCGCAGCAAGTGCCGCTGCCAGGGGTTCGAAAGTGGCTTGGCTACCCGCCAGTGATTCGCCATAGCGAACAAATTCAAATCGTGAGTCGACAGCGTCGCGCAACACGTCGGCCAAATCGTTCAAGTACAAAGTGGCTAAGTGGCGCGCACGATCTTGTTGACCTAAAGCACCAAAAGCCCACGAAAGTGGATCGCCAGATTCACTGTCGTCGTAGGCATCCAGCGCAGCAAAGCGAGGGCCTTCGGGTAAGAAGCCACGACCTGCAATGCGGTGGCTCAGCGTACTGTCCTTGCCTTGTAAAAAAGCAATGGTGGGTTCAATGGTGTGCACGTAGCGCGCAAAGAAATCGAGAAAGAAATTGACACTGGCACTGCGTTCAGCTTCTGGCAATCGCAACGCGCGAACCTTCACGTCTTCCAGGCCTTGGGCCGTGAACAAGGTCAAGACCAGTTTCAAGGCCAAATCTTCTTGCACTGCTTTCACCCCGCGCGAACGCAAAAATCCCGTCAGGTAGGCCGTAGACGGGTAGGGGGTGTTGAGTTGCGTCATCGGCGGGATGACGCTTAAGACACGAATAGGATTGGGTTTCATTCAACCCGTGACTTTACAGCCACTTTTGCATGAATTGCGCTTGTCCCGCTGCAGCAGCGAGTTCATATTGGGTAAACCCAAAGCGTTTGTAGCTGGACAATGCTTGAGCGTTGCCACTGAGCACCTCGAGAGTGAGCTTGCAGCATCCTCGCGCACGGGCGAAATCTTCTGCCGCTTTAAGCAGGGCTTGTCCAACGCCTTGTCCCCGGTGGCCTGACAAAACGGCAATGTCGTGCACATTGAGCAAGGGCTTGGCCTTGAAGGTGGAGTAGCCTTCAAAGCAGTTGATCAGGCCTACCGGTTTAGCTTCAAGCCAGGCAATGAAGCTGGCAGCACCTGCAATGTGGGCCATGTCGCTGCACAAGCGAGCTGCATTCTCTGGCTGAAGTGCCTCACCACCGCCCATCGGGTCTTGGGCGTAGGCATCTAACAAGAAGACCAAAGCCTGCGCATCTTGCGCATTCAAATAATCGACGCGCTTGATTTGCAAACCGCTCATGCAGCGTAGTCACTCATGGGCACACAACTGCAGAACAAATTGCGATCGCCATACACGTTGTCAACTCGGCCCACTTGCGGCCAGTACTTCACGCTGCTTAAAGGACGCCCTGCTTGAGCAGCACCTACTTCGCGTGAGTAAGGACGGCTCCAATCGGCAGCCATCAAACTGGCCGCGGTGTGAGGCGCGTGTTTAAGGGGGTTGTTGTCTTGCGGCCAAACGCCGTTTTCAATGAGGCGCACTTCTTCGCGTATGGCAATCATGGCATCGATGAAGCGGTCGATCTCCTCAAGGGTTTCGCTTTCAGTGGGCTCCACCATGAGGGTGTTGACCACGGGGAAAGACAGGGTAGGGGCATGAAAGCCATAGTCCATCAAACGCTTGGCCACGTCTTCCGCCATCACGCCGCTGGTTTCTTTCAGGCCGCGCAAATCCAAAATGCACTCGTGGGCCACATGGCCTGATTTGCCATTTTCACCAGCGCTGGCGTACAGCGTGGGGTAGTGATCGGCCAAGCGATGGCTGATGTAGTTGGCTGCCAAAATGGCTGCTTCGGTGGCGTGCTTCAAGCCTTCGGCACCCATCATGCGGCAATACATCCAGCTGATGGGTAAGACGGCCGCATTGCCCAAAGGCGCGGCCGATACAGCGCCCACGCCATTCACCTTCAAGCCGCCTGTGGCGTGGCCTGGCAAGAAAGGCACCAAGTCTTCCACCACACAAACAGGACCTACACCTGGGCCGCCACCGCCGTGGGGGATGCAGAATGTTTTGTGCAAATTAAGGTGACTGACATCGCCACCAAATTCACCGGGGGCAGCCACCCCCACCAAGGCATTCATGTTGGCGCCGTCTACATACACGCGGCCGCCATGCTGGTGCACCAGTTCGCACAATGCTTTAACTTGCGTTTCAAACACGCCATGCGTGCTGGGATAGGTGATCATGGCCGCGGCCAAGTTGGCGCTGTGCTCTTCACACTTGGCCTTCAGGTCGGCCATGTCGACGTTGCCTTGCGCATCGCAGGCGGTGACCACCACTTGCATGCCCACCATTTGCGCGCTGGCGGGGTTGGTGCCGTGTGCGCTAGAAGGAATGATGCAAATGTTGCGATGGCCTTGGCCCTTGGCTTCGTGAAAAGCCTTGATGACCAAGAGACCTGCGTATTCGCCTTGTGAGCCCGCGTTGGGTTGCAAGCTGATGCCTGCATAGCCGGTGGCTTGGCACAGCCACTCGCGCAGTTGCTCGTCAAGCAGGGCATAGCCCTTGAGTTGGTCAGCGGGTGCAAAGGGGTGCATGTTGGCAAACTCGGGCCAGGTGATGGGAATCATCTCGCTGGTGGCATTGAGCTTCATGGTGCAAGAGCCGAGCGGAATCATGCTTCTGTCGAGCGCCAAATCTTTGTCGCTCAATTGGCGGATGTATCGCAGCATGCCGGTTTCGGAATGGTAGCGATTGAACACGGGGTGTGTGAGGAATGTGCTGGTGCGGCGCAGGCCAGTCGGAATGAGGGTGTCGCGACCTTTTTCAAAAGGCGTCCAGTCGGGCAAGGCTTGGCCACCTTCTGCAAAGCTAGACCAGAGTGCTTCGATGTCATCGCGTGATGTGGTTTCGTCTAAAGAAACGCCAATGCTGTCGGCGCTTAATTTGCGCAGGTTCAAACCTTTGAGCACCGCTTTTTGTAGGATGGCATGGGTGCGTTCACCGGTGTTAATTTGCAGCGTGTCAAAGGCGGATTTGTGGGCCAGTTTGCAACCGAGCTGTTCCAAGCCTTCGGCCAAGATGGCGGTGAAACTGGCCACGCGTTGGGCAATGCGCTTCAAACCTACAGGGCCGTGATAGACCGTGTACATGCTGGCGACCACTGCCGGCAAAACTTGCGCCGTGCAAATGTTGGAAGTTGCTTTTTCGCGGCGAATGTGTTGCTCGCGTGTTTGCAAAGCCAAGCGATACGCAGGGTTGCCGTGCACGTCTACACTGACGCCCACCAAACGGCCGGGCATAGAGCGCTTGTATTCATCGCGGCAGGCCAAGTAAGCGGCGTGCGGGCCACCGGCGCCCATGGGCATACCGAGGCGCTGCGTGGTGCCCACCACAATGTCGGCGTCCATTTCGCCGGGTGGCGTGAGCAGTGTCAAGGCCAACAAATCGGCGGCCACAATGAAAGCTGCTTGAGCAGCATGGGCTTGTGCAATGACGTCTTTCAAATTGTGCGTCATGCCCGAGGTGGAAGGGTACTGCGCCACCACTGCAAAGTAGTCGTGCTGCTGCATGAGCTCGGCGGTTAAACCCACCAACACTTTCAAACCCAAAGGCGCTGCACGCGTTTGAATCACTTCAATGGTTTGCGGATGGCAGTCACTGGCCACAATGATGTTGTTGCTTTTTGATTTGACCGAACGCTTAGCCAAGGTCATGGCCTCAGCAGCAGCAGTGGCCTCGTCCAACATGGAAGCGTTGGCAATGGGCATGGCGGTTAAATCGCAAATCATGGTTTGGAAATTGACCAAGGCTTCCATGCGGCCTTGGCTGATTTCGGCTTGGTAGGGTGTGTAGGCCGTGTACCAAGCGGGGTTTTCCAAAATGTTGCGCAAAATCACGCCAGGTGTGTGAGTGCCGTAGTAGCCTTGGCCAATGAAGCTCTTGAGTATTTTGTTTTGCTGCGCCATGGCTTTGAGCTCAGCCAACGCACCGGCCTCTGTTAAGGGCGTAGGCAACTTCATGACCTGACTGCGTGCAATGGAGGCGGGCACGATGCTGTCAATGAGCGCGCGGCGTGAAGCCTCGCCGATGACCGACAACATGTGTTTTTCATCCGCTTCACTGATGCCAATGTGGCGTGCAATGAACTCACTCTCGTTTTCGAGTTGGGTTAAGGGGGCGGCAGAGGACATCAACATGGTTTAACTTTCAGACTCTAAGTTTGATCAAAAATTAAAAAAGCAAAAAACTTCAAACAAATTTCAATGAGACGCTGCAAACGCTGAGTAAGCAGTTTCGTCCAACAAAGCATCTACTTGCGATGTATCAGTCAGCTTGACTTTGAAGAACCAACCAGCACCCAGAGGGTCAGTATTGGCCAAAGCGGGATCTGCACGCAGTGCTTCATTCACTTCCGTAATTTCGCCACTGATCGGCATGTAAACATCGGCAGCCGCCTTCACAGACTCCACCACACCCGCCACAGCCTTTTGTTCAAAACTGCTTCCCACTTCAGGCAGTTCAACAAACACCACATCACCCAACGCATCTTGCGCATGGTGCGTAATGCCCACCGTGGCCACATCGCCGTTGACCAAAATCCACTCATGCTCTTCCGTGTACTTCAAACTCATTTCTATCTCCTTGTTTAATTCGATTCAGTGATTTGGGGTCAAGTTAATTGGGGTCAGATCACAATTATTTTTTAAAATCTTCGTGTTTCAGCCGCGGTAATATCGATTGGGTACAAACGGCATGGCACTCACGGTCATTGGCACAGCCTTACCGCGCACGATGGCGTTCACAACAGTTCCTAAGCCAGTACTTGCCAAGTCAACATAGCCCATGGCCACAGGCATATTGGCAGTAGGTCCTAATAAGCCGCTAGACACTTCGCCAATTTTGATACACTGCATGTTCTGCAATTCCACATGCTCGCGCACCGGAACGCGCTCTTGTGCAATCAGGCCAACGCGTTTGCGAATGAGGGTGCGGGTGCCATCCAATTGGCCCAGCACAATGTCAGCACCTGGGAAACCACCTGCGCGCGCACCCCCTGTGCGGCGAACTTTTTGAATGGCCCAATTAAGACCCGCTTCAATGGGGGTGGTGCTGGTGTCAATGTCGTTGCCATACAAACACAAGCCAGCTTCAAGTCGCAAAGAGTTGCGTGCACCTAAGCCAATTGGCTTGACTTCTGCTTGAGCCAACAACGCAC